>CDTY01027912.1_pt1 | contig 18402 bp, 9 predicted proteins | sample 557731 | NCBI WGS metagenome assembly CDTY01 (sample SAMEA3182101, study PRJEB8094) | gut metagenome | biome: human; feature: gut; material: Stool; isolation source: human stool | place: Canada | collected 2013-02-12
AATATGAGCCACGAGATACGTACACCGCTCAATGCCATAGTCGGATTCTCACAAGTTTTATCCACTCCGGATATGGAGGTGGACGAGGAAGAGAAAGCAGAGTTCAGCATGCTTATCCAGCAGAATTCCGAGTTACTGACTACGCTAATTAATGATGTCCTTGACCTTGCCAGTTTGGAAAGTGGTAAATACACCATGCATCTGGCGCCTCATCGCTGCAATGAGTTATGCCAGATAGCAATGGCTTCTGTTGTGCATCGTAATCCGAAAGAAGTGAAGTCCTATTTCACTTCCGACGCACCGAATGACTTCTTGTTTGTGACGGATAAAGAACGCCTGCAACAGGTACTTATCAATTTCCTGACCAATGCGGAGAAACACACGGTACGGGGGGAAATTCACCTCCACTGCTCTCTCACAGAGAATCCGGGAAAGATAACCTTCTCCGTTACAGATACCGGTCCGGGAGTTCCGGCAGACCAGGCAGACTATGTTTTCGACCGGTTCAGCAAACTGGATGAATTTAAACAGGGCACAGGACTCGGACTGAATATCTGTTCCATCATTGCCGGGCGCCTGAAAGGTGAAGTGAAACTGGATAAGAGTTACACCAAAGGAGCACGTTTCCTGTTTATACTTCCACTGGACGGTGATCCTAATTACTAAACAAAACTCACTACCCGTTGTTTTCTTCAGAACGATAACAATCTAAATGAAGGAACAATGAAAAAGTTGACGTATTCTTTCCTGCTTCTGATGCTCCTGACATCAGTTCCGGCTCTGGCCGATTATGCGCCTGTCAATGTACAGACAGCACTAAAAAAAATGTATCCCGCCGCCAAGGATGTTGCCTGGTCACGGGATGAGATTTACTATGTAGCGGACTTTATACAGAATGGGTTCGACACAAAAGTCTGGTTCAACTCTGAAGCACAATGGGAAATGAGACAGATTGATTGGGGAACAATGGACGAAGTGCCCAATGCCGTGTACAATGCTTTTGCAGCAAGCGAATATTCCGATGGAATGGTGCAGGGAGTCACATTGGTTCAATTTCCCGAAAAACAATCAGTAATTTCCGTAGTTGTGGGAATGGCGAATACACAAACTAGATACCAACTACTGTTCACCCTCGACGGAGGACTTGAGGATGAACGGAATGCCACTTACTTTAATAATCTATTAGGAGCAGAAGTATTCCTGAACACTTAATTGTGCCAATTCCTTGCCACCTTACTGGCAAACTGTTGTCATCTTATTGGCAAGACTCTGCCACCTTATTGGCAAAACCTTGCCAATAAGGTGGCAAAGAATTATAAGGCTGAACTAAACGTATTGCTTCGGCGTCATCCCAAACTCAGCCTGAAAGCATTTAGAAAAATAGGAATGATTGGAGAAACCAACCATATACATCACTTCGGCCACAGTAAACTTCTGCTGTTTCAGCAGCATAGCCGCCTTTTTCATGCGGATAGACTTAATGTATTCCACAGGTGTCATGCCCGTCAGTTGCTTTATCTTGCGATACATCTGCTTGTTATTGATATCGGTCCATTCGCAAAGGGCATTCACATTCAGTTCGGAGTCTGAGATGTGTTCTTCAATCAGATGAATTACATTTGCCAGGAACTTCTCATCATAAGAAACCGCCTCTATCTCTTTCGGGGTGGAAAGAACTTCCATGCGGGCTTTCGCCTCATGCGTCTCCCGGCTATGTAATAATTGCTCCACACGCGAAAGCAAAATATCCGGTTCAAAGGGTTTAGGAATGAAAGCATCTATATGCAGCTGAATACTTTCAAGCTCCGTTTCCTTATCACTTTTCGCCGTCAGCAAGATGATGGGAATAGTGGATGTAGGAATATGCTTCTTGATATGACGCACCATTTCAAGACCATCCATTACGGGCATCATGACATCAGCAATAATCAGATCGGGCATTAATTCCAGGGTAAGTTCCACACCTATCTTACCATTTTCCGCCAAACGGCAACGATATTTAGTATGCAGTATCTGATAAATAAACTCTGAAACCTCCGGAGTATCATCCACAATCAGAAGCAATGGAGCATCCGGAGCGGGCGTATCTGTATCTGGAACCACAACTGTAACTCCGGCAGCGACAGGTTCGATATCAGAAGATACAATTTCCGGAGAGACCTCTACGACAGGCTGTTCCATAGCAATCACCGGAAGGGTCAGCGTAATGGCAGTACCTTTATTCTCTTCTGAAGAAAGCTGAACTTTACCACCATGCAGTTCCGTATAAGTCTTTACCAAATACAGGCCGATACCTGTTCCCTCCTTCGTGCCTGCCGTCTTGGGAGACTGGAAGAAACGCTGAAAAACATACGGTTGATCCTGACGGGGAACACCGATACCTGTATCGGATACAGAGATATGCACTTCTTTATCAGAAGCCTGCAAACGAAGCGTTATCTCACCCTCTTCCGGAGTATACTTCACGGCATTGGATAAAAGATTATCCAAGATAGATTCCAGTTTTATGGCATCCATCTGTATGTATATCTTTTCACGGTCGGCATGGAAATGGAAAGTCAGCTTCTTCTCTTTCGCCTTCTCCTCTGCATACAAGGTGAATAAGCCACGCGCAAAAGACACCAGTTCGATTTGAGAAAGTATCAGTAATGTATTGTTTCCACTATCCACCCGGTTGAAGTCCAGCCCCTGATGGATAAGCGAATTCAACTTCATGGCATTGCGATGCACCTGTTCCAGTTGTTTCTTCTCCTGCTGATCCTTGATGCCGGGCAGCAACTTGCTGATAGGCGCGATAATCATGCTCAACGGAGTTTTCAGGTCGTGGGAGAGATTCGTAAAGAACTCCATCTTAGCCTGAGACTGCTCCAGGATTTTCTCTTTTTCCAGACGCTCCAGTTTCAGACGGTTCTTCACACGAAAGAAGTTGATTGTCCAGAGTATCAGGACAAGGCACAGCAAGACATAAACGGCCTTTGCCCACGGGGTGTAGTACCAGGGCGGAATGATGTGGATGTCCAATGCATACGTCTTTTCGGACGGCTTGCCATGCGCATCCAGCTTACTCACTATCAGGCGGTAGTCACCGTAGTTCAGATTGTTGTAAGTAATCCGGTTCGTATTCGGTTTCAACAAGTTCCATTCACGGTCCACACCTTCCAGGCGATACAACAGTTTGCTTTTCTCTTCAAGGGAATAAGGCAGGTCGGAAAGTTCAAAAGCAAGATTGTTCTGGTCGTAGTCCAGATTTATACGCTGTGAGTAACGGATGCTTTGTGCGGATTGCACTGCATCAAGCGCCTGCCCCGCCCCAGACTGGTAAAGTTGGTTGTTGACATAAAGGGCGGTCAATATCAAAGGCTGTTCAAGGTGTTCCGCCAGCAAGGCCTCGGGTGAGGAGATGGCAAAACCGTCTGCGGTGCCCAGATAGAGTTCTCCGCTTGTCTTATCAAAGAACATGCTGGTGAAACGCTTGTCGGTGATATTCAGTCGGCGGACTTCCAGAGTCTGTTGGTCGGCTACCCAGAAACCATCTGTGGTAGAGATCCAGATGCGGCCGTCGGCTTCGGCCATGGAAAGCACTTCGTAATGATTATAGGCATCAAAGGGCAACATGCGGATACTGTCGTTTTCGGGAGTCACGCGCATCACTCCGCCGGGGAAACCTATCCAGATGTAGCCGTCTTCGGCACAAAGGATAAAGTTGGGAGTACGCTCGCCTTTCAGTTCATCGGCGGCAATATGGGTGACTTCGCCGGTACGGGGATTTATCTTTTCGATGCTGTTGTGACTGTTATAGAGCAATGCCCATACATTCCCTTCCCGGTCGGGAATCATCTGATTGATGAACATGCCGGACAGGCCGTTGTGGATGGAATAAGTCTTCTCCGCCATGTAGAGTCCGCCGGAAGAACGCATGAGGTTTTCCTTATCTACAACGAAAATACCGCCGAGACAGGTGGCTATCCAAAGTTGTCCGTCACGGTCTTCAAAAAGGCTATACGTCCAATTGGCGTTGTAGCGGCGGGTACTGTCTACTATATTATAATGTATAAACTGGCGTTTCGCCGGGTCGTAACGACTGATGCTGCCATCCGTAGCCACCCAGAGTTGTTGTTCACGGTCTTCGTAAAGATGGCGTACCCGATTGTGGGACAAAGGATATTTCCGGTCTCCCATCTTGTACCAGGCAACGTCCTGTTCCCCATCCATAAGAGCAGTAAAGCGAATGAGGCCGTTGGTGCCGCCAAACCAATAAGTTCCGTGCGTATCACGCAGTATGGAATAGAACTGGTTGCCCTCCCCTGTTCCGGTAATCTGCGAGATAGAAAAATGACGCAACACACTGTTATGGCGGAACATGGAGATACCGTAATCCGTACCCAGCCAGACGTTATGCTCGCGGTCGGCAAAGATGGTCCAGATGATATTGTTAGAAAGGGACTGGAGGTTTCGGGAGTCATGAACAACGTGCAACAGGGGCTCATCCTCCTGATAGACGTACAGACCATTATCGGTGCCTACCAGCAATTGACCGTTCCCGTCCAGTGCCAGAGACTTGACGGAGTTATCATGGAAAGCATCTATCCGCTGTGTATGCCCGTCGGCAGGGGTGTATTTGAAAAGACATCCTTCTGTGCCTATCCAGATGCAACCGCGTGCGGTATCTTCCAGAAGTGAATTGACAAACTGATTGCTTCGGCCACGGGTGACGGGCAGGTCTATGGTTTCAAAGCGTCCGGTGGCGGGGATGTAGCGGCAACAACCGTTGTACGTACCAATGTAGAGGTTATCGTCCGAGGCGCGGATAATGGAATAAATGGTCTGGTGCGGAAGTCCTTCGGTGATGGCGGAGAGTTGCCGGGTTTCCGGTGAGTAGGTATAGAGACCGTTAAGTGTCCCCAGCCACAGCACGCCGTCACGCAATGCCAGTGTGCGGATGTCGGTCGGGAAGTCCGCTTCCGGTTCTTGGTAAGTGTCTGTTCGGTAGTTATAAATCAGTAAGCCATTGTCCGCACCTATATAAAGATAGGTGCTGTCCACCACCGTACCGCAATAAATGCGCGTATTGCTGCGCTCGCCGAAAGTGAAATGCGGTTGTGAGGAATAGCCGTCGTAACTGAACAGTCCTTTGTTGGAACCTATCCATATCAGTCCTTGCGTGTCTTGCAGGAAGCAACTGATGACGGATGCTTCCGTCCCCAGACTGATATTATCAAACAGCCTGTAATCGGACTTCTGCCCCACCAGAGTGCAAGGAAGCCATATCTGTAACAGAATGAAAAGAAAAAGAACTGGTCTGTGCATACGCCGGGTTACGTTAAAGGTCCGGACTACTGTATTTCTTCGCACACCCGCATTTCCATGCCTTTATACACCACCACAATCTTATGTAGCCGGGTGCTGCCGATGGCACGCTTCACCGTATCGGTATCAGCGTAGCGGTTGGCTTGTGCGATAGCCTCCTGACGCAGTTCCTCCACACGGGTTTCGGGGTCTTTGTACTTGGCATACTTCAACTCTACAATGTAGCTGTGCGTCATGTCGGAGTAGATGTCCAGCATCGGACAGAGGAAAATATCGACATAGCCCGCCTGCGTATCTTGCTCGGAGATGGGACGGTAGAAACGGTTCTGTGCGGTCATGGCAAGGGTGAAGCCATGCACGAAGAACTCGCCCTTCTGCTTGTCGCGCTGCGAGGCGTAGGTCTTCAGGCAGTCGGCGATGTAGTCGAAGTAGGCTTTCCAGTTGCCATCGTAAGCGAGCTGACTGGAAAGTTCACTCTTTTCGTAGCTGCTGAAACTGAGGTCAGCTTCGTTGTAGGTGCTTAACAGATAGGTATAGAGTTGTTCCTGAACTACCAGATTGGGGATGATGAGTTTGGTCTTTCCCCGGTGCATGCCGTTGATGGTGAGCATGCCGAAATAGTAGAGCAAGCTCACGAAATTATCGGGATTGGTGATGCCGGAGGCAGGGAAGCCACTCTTCAGTTCGCCGGTGATGAAGCCCTGGCTCACGAGGGTTTGAATGACGGAGGCATCATGAGCAAACTCCTTGTCCTTGCGGATGAGCATGCGTAGTTTCTCATAGTCGATGCGGATGTTCTCTTCCACCATGCTTAGCGGTGCTTTGCCACGCGAGATGTAGTTCTTGACGAAATAAAGCACCATGTTGGAGTTATACATCGTGGTTTCGCCGTAACATTCCTGCGCGAAGCAATAGTTATCATACCACGGCTTCATTATCTCTATCAGTTCGTCAATGGTATGATTGAAGGGGCTGGTGGTAGAATAGTAGGTCAGCATCTCGCGCACTTCTTCTTCTGTAAATCCCATCATTTGGTTGAAGTCCGGTGAGAGGGAATAGTTGGTTCCGATGTTAAATCCGCTGGTGAGGTCGTCCATCGTCACGGGGCTTACACCGGTAATGAAACAGCGCTCGATGCTGGAATAGGTTCCCGCTTTCACTTTGTTGAAGAAGGCGCGCAGATAACCCTCGCCATGCGTCTCGTTGGTGTAACGGTGCAGACTTTCGGGGTCGGAGAGAATGGCGTTGGTGAAGTGGTCGTACTCGTCGATAAAGAGGTACACCTTCTGTCCGGCACGTTCGCATTCCGAAATCAGATAGTCTAATTGGTTGACGGCTCCGTCCTTCTCGTCCAGCCGATCCCTGATGCCTTCCGGCAGAAGGTCGGCATAGACTTCGCAGAAAAAGTCGAAGCGGATTTGGCAGTGCTCATCCAGCCCTTTGCGATAGTCGTTCAGTGCACCGGTGATGCCGGAGAAATTGAGATAGAGCACAAGATAAGTGTTACGACTCGGTGTGGGATGCTGCCCGATGTAGAGGTCGCCAAAGAGGTCGTCGAACTTGTCGCGGGTACGCACATCGTAGTAATGTTGCAGCACGTTCAGCGTCAGGCTCTTCCCGAAACGGCGCGGACGGATGAAGAAGAAAAAGCGGTCCGCCTGCTCTATCATGGGGATGAAGCGGGTTTTGTCCACGTAATAATAGTCTTCACGGCGGATGACCGCGAAGTTCATCATGCCGTAGGGAAGTCTCTTTCTGCCGGGTACTAAGTATTCTAATGGGTCCATATAATGTCCTCCTGCTGTTTTTGGGATATTTAATCCGTCGCTTTATGACGGGATAACGACACAAAGATAATGCAAATTGAGTGCAGAACTTTCATGCAAGCATGAAAAAGTTATGCCGAAACGCAGCTTATCTTATCTAAAGATAACAAAAGTTCTTATAGAAGGGGTATATCGCAGTTATTATTTATAATGACTGAAAGCTTAGTCAACCGTTTTATATTTACTTCCGAGAATCTATGCAGTCCCGACAGTTTCATCTGGAAACAAAGCGTCTCGCAAGAAAGCAACGTGCAACGCCCATTCAGATGCAAAGTCAATGGATGTCTGCAAACGTTTGCGCTATTCTATAATCCGATAATTCTCAACGAAGAAGCTTATTCTCATCTATTCCGCTATTTTTGCAATCGGAATAGTTGGCTTACATTTTTTTAGTTTGGCAGCTATCCTCATTTGAATAACCTTTGATTAAGATAAGCTGCACCTCAGCAATAAAAATAAGCAAGCTTATTTTGTACTGCTTTCGGTTTGCATTATCTTTGGGAATATTTAGAAAATACCATGAATAAACCGCAGATAACCATCAAGGATATTGCCCGGGCGTTGAACGTCTCACCATCCACTGTGTCGAGGGCGCTGAAAGACAATCCGGATATCAGCCAGGAGACCCGTGACCTTATACATGCGTATGCCCGGGAGCATAATTACAAGCCTAACGTACTTGCAGTGAACCTTCGTGCCAGCCGTTCGAATACAATCGGTGTAATTGTCCCGCAACTGGTACATCATTTTTTCTCGTGCGTGCTGAGTGGCATTGAAAAGGCTGCTGCCGAAGCAGGATACAATATTTTGGTAGCCCAGAGCAATGAATCTTATGAACAGGAAGTGAAAATCGTACACTCATTCCTTGCCGCCCGCGTCTGTGGTGTGATTGCCTCTCTGGCAAAGGATACCTCTCAATACGATCATTATCAGGACCTGCTGAATAATAATATCCCCATTGTGTTCTACGATCGCATCTGCACCGGATTGAAAACAGAACGGGTGGTAGTGGACGACTATGCCGGTTCTTTTGCCGCCGTGGAGTATATGATACAGACAGGTTGCAAGCGTATCCTGTTTTATGGAGCAGCCCCGCATCTGGAAATCACCAAGAATCGTCGGAATGGCTATCTGGATGCCATGAAGAAATACAAAATTCCCGTGGACGACAGCATGATTATGCTGTGTGATACAAGGGAACGCGCCATATCCATCACCCCTGACATACTGGAAGGTCCCGGTCATCCCGATGGTTTCTTCGCCATCAATGACGAAACAGCTTCGGGCATTCTGTATGCCTGTAAACTGGTTGGAAAGAAAGTGCCCGATGAAGTATCGATCTGTGGATTTACCGACGGAGCCATTGCCCAAAGCACAGATCCCAAACTGACCACCGTGGAACAACATGGAGAAGAAGTCGGAAGAAGTGCTTTCAGCATTCTGATAGGCAAGCTGGAAGGGGGCGATGACAAGAGTAGTAACAAGATTGTGAGAACGAATCTTGTAGTGAGGGGAACAACGAAATAAATGAGTGACAAGCTACGAGCTACGAGTGACGAGTAGGCTACGCGGAATTGCCAGTATGCCGAAAGGAACTCGTAGCTTGTAGCTCGTAGCTCGTAACTAATAATTTATTAAGAATGAAAGTAAAACCCGATTTGAGCTTTTGGAAGTTGTGGAACATCAGCTTCGGATTTTTTGGCGTACAGATTGCCTACGCCTTGCAGAGTGCAAACATCAGTCGTATTTTTGCAACACTGGGTGCAGACCCGCATAGTTTAAGTTATTTCTGGATATTACCACCATTGGCAGGCATCATCGTGCAACCCATCGTGGGCGCTGCAAGCGACAAGACGTGGACACGCTTCGGACGCCGTATTCCTTATCTGTTTGTCGGTTCACTGGTAGCTGTATTGGTAATGTGCCTGTTGCCGAATGCCGGTAGTTTCGGTATGGCAGTCAGCACGGCAATGATATTCGGATTAGTATCATTGATGTTCCTGGATACCTCCATCAATATGGCGATGCAGCCATTCAAGATGATGGTAGGCGACATGGTGAACGAAAAGCAAAAAGGCCTCGCCTACTCCATCCAGAGTTTCCTGTGTAATGCGGGCAGCCTCGTAGGTTTCCTGTTCCCGTTCATCTTTACATGGATCGGTATCAGCAACATAGCCCCGCAAGGCGTAGTACCCGACTCGGTGATTTATTCTTTCTATATCGGAGCCGCCATCCTGATACTCTGTGTAATCTATACCACAGTGAAAGTAAAGGAAATGCCACCCGCCGAATACGCTGAATACCACGGCATCACCGAAGAGGAAGAAAAAGAAAAAATCAATATGGTGAAACTGCTGATAAAAGCGCCGAAAGCTTTCTGGACGGTAGGTTTGGTTCAGTTCTTCTGCTGGTTTGCTTTCATGTTTATGTGGACGTATACCAATGGTAGTGTAGCCGCCAATGTATTCGATGCTCCTACAGTGGAAACCGCAGTGAACGGAGTCAGCAAAGTTATGCTGGACACCAAGAGTATTCAATATCAGGATGCTGCCGACTGGGTAGGCGTGTTGTTTGCCGTACAGGCTATCGGTTCTGTACTATGGGCTGTCTGCATCCCGTTGTTCAAGGATCGCAAACTGATCTATTCTCTCAGTCTGGTGCTGGGTGGATTGGGTTTCATCTCTACTTATTTTGTTCATAATCAATATGTATTGTTCATCTCCTTCCTACTGATAGGTTGCGCATGGGCTGCTATGCTGGCGTTGCCTTTCACCATCCTGACCAACGCACTGAGCGGCGGACACATGGGAACTTATCTGGGCTTGTTCAACGGAACAATCTGTATTCCGCAGATTGTGGCGGCTTCACTCGGCGGGAGCATTCTTGCCCTGTTCACTCCCAAAGGTATGTTGCCTCCCGAAATCAATATGCTGGTCATGGCAGGTATCATGCTGATTATCGGCGCAGTTTGTGTATATTTAATCAAAGAGACCAAAGGAGAACAAACAAAAGCATAATCCTTATAAAAAGAGTGATAAAGTGATAAAGTGATGAAGTGGCAAAGTGATAGTGGAACAACACTCTGTGATATATAACGCAGCTACTTTATCACTCTATCACCTTACCACTTTATCACCTTATCACTCCCCTTTCATCTACTTTTGTCATACTTTCTTGCCGTTTATCCGTTTATTTGTTTATCTTTACCGCCATAATCACCATTGAGATACACGCCATGAAAAGATACCTTAGAACCGATGAATGGAATATTATTGAAGATAACTTTCACGCCGACAACCTGAGAATGTCCGAAAGTATATTCAGCTTGGGGAACGGACGCTTTGGACAACGGGGAAATTTTGAAGAGCCTTATTCAAGCGATTCCTATCGCGGTTCATTTGTAGCCGGTATCACTTTTCTGGATAAAACGCGTGTAGGTTGGTGGAAGAACGGCTTTCCTGCTTTTTACACACGTATTCCCAATGCAGCGGACTGGAGTCGTGTCAGCCTGCGTCTCATTGATGAAGAACTAGACCTGGCACAATGGGACGTAAACAGCTTCAGCCGCAGACTTGATATGAAAGCAGGTATCTCCTACCGGGATTTCGAAATCACATCTCCCAGAGGACATCAAATACGGGTACATGTGGAGCATATCAACAATATGGCCCACCCCGATTTATGCCTAATAAAATACAGCGTCACCTCCATCAATTATACAGGAAGAATATCACTGATTCCCTCCCTGGATGCAATCATAGTCAATAAGGATGATGATCCGAACGAGAAGATATGGAATATCCTCCGTTCCGGCGTCACAAAGGATTGTGCTTATCTATGGACGCAAACCCGGCGGGAAGATGCGCAAGTGTGCTACGCCATGACCTATCAGTTCTTCAAGAACGGCAAAGAAGCCACCTCGAACCCGATACGCATTGAAAAAGAGAAACAAACCGGGTTCAGCATCGGGGCAGATGTGAAACCGGGAGACAATGTAATGCTCATCAAATATACCGTTATAAGTTCGTCGCTCTATGATGAACGCCAGGAATTGATAGAACATTCCATCACCAAAGCCCGTCAGACTAAAATAGACGGCTGGGATAAGTTGGAAAACAATCATCAACAAGCCTGGGCTAATATATGGAAGGAAATGGATGTGGTTATCGAAGGGGACCCGGAAGCACAACAGGGTATCCGGTACAACATCTTCCAACTATGCCAGACGTACCGCGGTGATGATCCGCGTCTGAATATCGGCCCGAAAGGATTCACTGGTGAAAAATACGGTGGAAACACATACTGGAACACGGAACTTTGTTGTGTACCGTTCTTCCTGCTTTCTACTCCGAGGGAGATTGTAAAAAATCTGTTGATATACCGTTATAACCAACTACCGAAAGCTATAGAGAATGCCCGTAAACTGGGATTCAAAGAGGGGGCTGCTCTCTTTCCGCAAGTCACTTACAGTGGTGAGGAATGCCACAGCGAATGGGAAATTACTTTTGAAGAAATACACCGCAACAATATCATCGTCTATGCCATTGCACAACATGCCGCAATCACAGGCAGCAAAGATTATATAGCCAAATACGGACTGGAAGTAATGATTGCCGTCTCCCGCTTCTGGAGCCAACGTGTATCTTTCTCAAAACCAAAACAGAAATATGTCATACTGGGGGTAACCGGACCGGATGAGTACGAAAACAATGTGGATAATAACTGGTACACCAATTACTCGTGTGTGCAGTGCCTGCAGATGACACTTAACTATCTTGAAATCATTGCCGGAGAATACCCCGACGAATATGCGCGTGTACGCCGTGTCACCAACCTCCGCCAACAAGAAGAGGCTGAACGCTGGCGCGACATCATCAACCGTATGTATCTACCGGAAGACAAAGAACTGGGGATCTTTGTACAAAATGACGGTTTCCTGGATAAGGAACTGAACAGTACCGATGCCATTCCACCCGAAGAACGCCCCATCAATCAGCATTGGTCCTGGGATCGTATTCTTCGTTCGTGCTACATCAAACAAAGTGATGTGTTACTGGGATTATATCTGTATTACTTCAATTTCGACAAGGAAACTGTCCGCCGTAACTTTGATTTCTATGAAACAATGACGGTACATGAATCTTCACTTTCCCCGCACATCCACTCCATTCTTGCCGCCCGCATTGGCGAAGTGGAAAAGGCTTACCAACTCTTTCTGCATGCCACCCGTCTTGACCTGGATGACTACAACAACGAAACTCACCAAGGACTGCATATCACCAGTATGCCGGGCAGCTGGCTTGCCATTGTACGAGGCTTCGCCGGAATGCAGATCCTGGAGGGCATACTCTCTTTCTTCCCAGTCATTCCCGAAAAATGGAGCAGTTATTCCTTCCAGATAAATTATCAGGGACGTACACTTCAGATGCGCGTAGGCAAAGAAATAAATATTTCACTTATTACCGGAGAAGAACTGAACATACAAGTATATAAAAACGTTTATAAGCTCAAACTGGGCACCGATTTGTTGCTCAGAATAGAGGAGTAGAAGCCTTTATCATTAACAACGCGTAACAAAATAAACCGGGAGAACAATTATCTGTTTTTCCGGTTTTATGTTTCTATATCTAAACGAACAACTATATATTAGTATGAAAAGAATCTATTTGTTCACCATCGGCGTGATGCTGCTTGTCACATCATGCGGACACAAGAAAGAGGGCGATGCCACCCTGATTCGACCTGTTAAGACAGCTAGTGCCAGCTCCCAATCGGTCATCCGGAAAGACTTCTCCGGTATTGTAGAAGCCGTAGAATACGTGAAACTAGCCTTCCGTGTCAGCGGACAGGTTATAAATCTGCCTGTGGTAGAAGGTCAGCGGGTAAAGAAAGGACAATTGATCGCCGCCATTGATCCACGCGACATTTCCCTGCAATACGCCGCCGACAAAGCCGCTTATGAGACTGCCGCAGCACAGGTGGAACGTAACAAGCGCCTGTTGGGACGCCAGGCTATCTCCGTGCAGGAATATGAAATCAGCGTTGCCAATTACCAAAAGGCAAAGTCCGCTTATGAATTGTCCAGCAATAATATGCGGGATACCAAACTGACTGCTCCCTTTGATGGTTCTATCGAAAAGCGTCTGGTGGAAAACTATCAGCGCGTGAACTCCGGGGAAGGCATTGTACAATTGGTGAATACACAGAAGCTCCGCATCAAATTCACCGTGCCGGATGATTATCTGTATCTGCTTCGTGCAAAAGATGTAACATTCAAAGTGGTTTTCGACACCTATCCGGACATGGTGTTCAACGCACAATTGGAAGAATATCTGGACATTTCTACAGCCGGAACAGGTATCCCGGTAACTATTACGATTGAAGATCCTGCTTTTAATCGTTCCTTATACGATGTGAAACCGGGATTTACGTGTAAAATCAAGCTGGCATCGGACGTAGCTCCCTTCCTGGAAGAAAAGCTTGTGAATATTCCGCTCAGTGCCATATTCGGTGAAAGCGAAAACCAGAAAACTTATGTGTGGGTAGTAAAAGATAATAAGGTAAGCAAGCGGGAAGTAACCGTATACTCTCCCACTGGAGAAGCCAATGCTCTTATCTCTGCTGGTATACAACCGGGAGAAACTATTGTAATTGCCGGAGTGCACCAACTGGTGGACGGACAAACGGTGAAAGTTATCAATTAGACTACCAACTACTGCGACCTTGAGGTCGCCCAAATATAAATCATATGAATTTAGCTAAATATGCATTAGACAACACCAAGATTGTTTATTTCTTCCTGGCTGTGTTGCTAATCGGCGGTATACTATCATTCGGCCGGTTGGGAAAGAAAGAGGATGCACCCTTCGTCATCAAGTCAGCGGTCATTATGACTCGCTATCCGGGGGCAGAACCGGCAGAAGTAGAACGACTGATCACCGAACCGATCTCCCGCGAGATACAGTCGATGAGTGGTGCATATAAAATTAAATCGGAGTCCATGTACGGACTATCCAAGATAACATTCGAGCTTCAACCTTCCCTTTCCGCAGAGTCTATTCCGCAGAAATGGGATGAACTTCGCCGCAAGGTGCTCAACATACAACCGCAACTACCCGCCGGTGCTTCCGTTCCCACGGTATCGGACGATTTCGGTGATGTATTCGGCATCTATTACGGTCTGGTAGGCGATGACGGTTTCTCTTACGAAGAAATGCGCAACTGGGCAGAGCGTATCAAAACTCAGGTTATCACTGCTGACGGGGTAATGAAAGTAGCCCTGTTCGGCACGCAAACCGAAGTGGTGAATATCTTTATATCCGTCAATAAACTGGCCGGTATGGGGATAGACCCGAAGCAAGTGGCAAGCCTGTTGCAATCGCAAAACCAGATTATCAACACGGGTGAAATCAACGCCGGTGAACAACAATTGCGTATTGTAGCCAACGGAACTTACACCACCGTCAATGACATCCGGAACCAAGTGATTACAACTTCGGGAGGGCAAGTAAAATTGGGTGATATAGCCATTATCGAAAAAGGATATATGGACCCACCCGGCAACATCATGCATGTCAATGGGAAGCGTGCCATAGGTATCGGCGTTTCCACCGACCCGACAAAGGATGTAGTAAAGACCGGAGAACTGGTAGATCAGAAACTGGCTGAACTTCTTCCCCTTATTCCGGTAGGGTTGGAGTTGGAAAGTCTGTATCCGGAAAATGTCATAGCTCAGGAAGCAAATAATGGTTTCATCATTAACCTGATAGAATCCCTCCTCATTGTAATCGTTATCATCATGCTGGTGATGGGGCTACGTGCTGGTATACTTATAGGAAGTTCACTGCTATTTACCATTGGCGGCACGTTGCTCATCATGTCCTTCATGGGGGTAGGACTGAACCGTACTTCCCTGGCAGGTTTCATCATTGCCATGGGTATGCTAGTGGATAATGCCATTGTAGTGACGGACAATGCACAAATAGCCATTGCCCGAGGAATAGACCGTAGAAAAGCACTGATAGATGGAGCTACCGGACCACAATGGGGCTTACTTGGCGCCACGTTCATCGCCATTTGTTCATTCCTCCCGCTGTACCTCGCCCCTTCTGCCGTAGCGGAAATCGTAAAACCTCTGTTTGTCGTACTTGCCATTTCTTTGGGATTAAGCTGGGTACTGGCACTCACACAAACCACCACTTTCGGCAATTTTATCTTGAAAACCAAATCCGGCGATACTAATAAAGATCCGTATGATAAACCTTTCTATCACAAGTTCGCATCTATCCTCGGAGTACTTATCAAAAAGAAAACGCTCACACTAGGTAGTATGGTAGTCCTGTTTATCATCTCACTGGTCATCATGGGAATGATGCCGCAAAACTTCTTCCCCTCATTGGATAAGCCCTATTTCCGTGCCGATATATTCTATCCGGACGGTTACAGCATCCGTGACGTGGAAAAGGAAATGAAACAGGTGGAAGCGCACCTCCTGCAACAACCGGAAGTGAAACGGATATCCACTACTTTCGGCAGTACGCCATTACGTTACTATCTGGCATCTACTTCCGTGGGTCCCAAGCCCAACTTTGCCAATATACTCATTGAACTAACCGACAGTAAATATACAAAGGAATACGAAGAGAATTTCGACCAGTATATGAAGGCGAACTATCCGAATGCCATTACCCGTACCACTTTGTTTAAACTATCACCTGCGGTAGATGCTGCCATTGAAATCGGTTTCATCGGTAATAATGTCGATTCACTGGTGATGCTGACCAATAAGGTCCTGGAAATCATGCATCGGGATGACGATCTCATTAACGTACGAAATTCATGGGGGAATAAGATTCCTGTATGGAAACCCGTTTACAGTCCGGAACGTGCCCAACCGTTAGGTGTCTCCCGACAGAGCATGGCACAGAGTATTCAGATTGGCACAAGCGGTATGACATTAGGTGAATATCGTGAAGGCGACCAAGTGTTGCCTATCCTGCTAAAAGATAACACGGTCGATTCTTTCCGTATCAACGATCTGCGTACACTACCCGTATTCGGAACAACACAGGAAACCACTACCTTGGAACAAGTAGTCAGTGAATTTGATTTCCAATATAAGTTCTCGAATGTGAAAGATTATAACCGCCAGATGGTAATGATGGCGCAAGCCGATCCACGCCGGGGAGTAAATGCCATAGCAGCATTCAATAAGATATGGAAAGAAGTGCAAGAAGAAATTCAGGTACCGGAAGGATACACCATGAAGTATTTTGGTGAACAGGAAAGTCAAGCAGAAAGTAATGCAGCATTGGCAGCTAACATGCCATTAACTTTTTTCCTGATGTTCATTACCCTGTTATTCCTGTTCAGAACCTACCGCAAGCCAATTGTCATCCTATTGATGTTGCCGCTTATCTTTATTGGCATCGTACTGGGATTAATCTTGCTTGGTAAATCATTCGACTTCTTCTCTGTCCTTGGCCTACTGGGATTGATCGGTATGAATATCAAGAATGCAATTGTATTGGTAGACCAGATCGATATAGAAGCTGCTTCCGGAAAAACGCCACTGAATGCGGTAATCAGTGCAACAACCAGTCGTATCATACCTGTAGCCATGGCATCCGGAACCACGATTCTGGGTATGTTACCGTTGCTATTCGACGCTATGTTCGGTGGTATGGCGGCAACAATCATGGGTGGTTTGCTGGTGGCTTCAGCATTAACGCTGTTCGTTCTTCCAGTGGCATATTGTGCGATACATAAGATTAAAAAGTGAAAAGAAGAAATACAAGTAATCATGAAAAAGAAGATATTCATAGTCACACTACTCTGTTGCTTCGGCCTGAAAGCCGGAGCCCAACAGTATCTCAGCCGTGAAGCATATCGTGACAAAGTAGAAGCCTACAGCCAGGTGTTGAAACAGCAGCGCCTGAAAACCATGGCAAGCACCGAAGCGCGAAAAATAGCAAATACCGGCTTCCTGCCACAAATAGACATCACTGCCGAAGGTACCGCCAACCTCAACCATCTGGATAAGTGGAACAGTCCGAAGGGTGAATACCGCCCCTACACCTATCAGGCACTCGCAACTTTGGCACAGCCCCTCTATACCGGTGGTTCTCTGATAGCCCAGAAACGTATGGCACAGGCAGACGAAGAGTTAAGCCAACTCACCACCGAACTTACTCTCGACCAAATTCATTATCAAAGTGATGCCGTTTACTGGAATGCTTCAGCCGCCTATGCCAGTCTTGAGGCTGCTGCTACATTTCAGGATATCATAAAGAAGCAGCACGATATTATTCAGGATCGTTTCGACGATGGCGCTATCAGCCGTACAGACCTGCTGATGATTTCCACCCGCCAGAAAGAAGCTGAATTGCAATATATCAAAGCCCGCCAGAATTATACCCTTGCCCTGCAACAACTGAACATTTTAATGGGAGCAGCACCCAATACTCCCGTTGATAGTCTAAGTGAAATCAGTATAGCCAGTGAACCCGTCGACATTCTTGGACTTGACGATGTACTTCCACGCCGTGCCGATTATGCCAGTACAACAGTAAACATTGCCCGAAGTGAAGCACAACGCCATGCCGCCCTCAGCAAGTATAATCCCCAGGTAAGTATGTTCCTTGCCACAGGTTGGGATACCGGTATCACATATATGGGACAGGAAATCCCCCATACACCTGTAGCCGGAGTAAACGTCAGTATCCCCATCTTCCGTTGGGGAGCCCGTTTCAAGACAAACCGGCAACAGAAAGCATTCATTGGCATCCAGAAACTACAACAAAGTTATATTACTGATACTATTCTTGAAGAGCTCTCCGCCGCCACTACGAAACTGACGGAAACGGAGCAGCAAGTAAAGACTGCAAAGGAAAATATGGCTCTTGCCGAAGAGAACTTGGACCTTGTGACTTTCTCTTATAATGAAGGAAAATCCAGTATGGCAGATGTCTTGTCCGCACAATTGTCGTGGACACAGGCGCATACGAACCTGATTAATGCATATCTGGCAGAAAAAATGGCAGTGGCAGAATACAGAAAAGTGATTAGTGAATAAAAAATCAGGCGCGGATTACACGGATTACGCAGATCAGCTTTATTGCAACAAATTGCAACAAAAGAATCCGTGTAATTCGCGTAATCCGCGCCGTCTTCGTATCTATTCCCCTTATCCCAGGAACGAAATCAGCACACCCGCCGCTACAGCCGAACCGATTACACCGGAGATATTACTGGACATACAGTAATTCAG
>CDTY01001354.1_pt1 | contig 18355 bp, 20 predicted proteins | sample 557731 | NCBI WGS metagenome assembly CDTY01 (sample SAMEA3182101, study PRJEB8094) | gut metagenome | biome: human; feature: gut; material: Stool; isolation source: human stool | place: Canada | collected 2013-02-12
AAGTATTAATTAAACGTAAACAAAGTGGATTCATTAAGCTACAAAACAATCTCGGCGAATGCAGCTACCGTCACCAAGGAGTGGGTGGTGATAGATGCGACGAACGAGGTGTTGGGACGTCTTGCTTCGCAGATCGCCAAGATCCTCCGCGGCAAGAACAAGCCCGGCTACACGCCCCACGTCGATTGCGGTGACTACGTCATCGTCGTCAATGCGGAGAAAGTGAAGCTCACGGGCGACAAACTGACCGAAAAGGTCTATGTACGACACACGGGTTATCCCGGCGGCCAGCGTTTCGCGACCGCTCAGGACTACCTGAAGAAGAAGCCTGAGTTCGTGATCGAAGAGGCCGTTCGCGGTATGCTTCCCAAAACCCGTCTGGGCGAGGCTATCTTCAAGAACCTCAAGGTGTATGCCGGTGCGGAGCATCCCCATGCCGCGCAGAACCCCAAAGCAATTAAGTTGAACGAGATTAAGTAAGAAGAGTATGGAAATTGTAAACACCGTAGGCCGACGTAAAGCCGCTGTCGCCCGCGTTTTCGTAAAGCCGGGCAAAGGTCAGATTACAATCAACCGTAAGGCGCTCGAAACATACTTCCCGCTCGATATCCTGCAATTTCAGGTGAAGCAGCCCCTGCTGGCCACCAACACCGTCGAAAACTACGACATCGTCATCAACCTCGATGGCGGCGGGATCAAGGGACAGGCCGAGGCCGCTCGTCTGGGTATCGCACGCGCATTGTGCGAGATCGACGCGGAGATGCGTCCGGTACTGAAAAAGGCCGGATTCCTCACCCGCGACCCGCGTGAGGTTGAGCGTAAGAAGCCGGGACAGCCGGGCGCACGTCGCAAGTTCCAGTTCAGTAAGCGTTAATCCTTACCGGACGGATTTTCGGCATGCACGACGCGGGTTCCAAATCCGCAAGACCACATAATTATTATATATATGTCTACTTGCAGATTGCCCCGTCGCGGAAAACTTCGCGGATTGGCTTGTGCCACTACCGGGGAGTTGATACAAAGAGAATTAAAATTAAAAAAGACGAATTGAAATGTCACGTACAGATTTTAATACATTGTTGGAGGCCGGCGCACACTTCGGTCACCTGAAGCGTAAGTGGAACCCCAAAATGGCTCCCTACATCTTCATGGAGAAGAACGGCATTCACATCATCGACCTGCACAAGACCGTGATCAAGATCGATGAGGCCGCTGCGGCTATCAAGCAGATCGCCAAGAGCGGTCGCCGCGTGCTGTTCGTAGCCACCAAGAAACAAGCCAAGGATATTGTTGCCGAAAAGGTGGCGGCTATCGGTATGCCCTACGTTACCGAACGTTGGGCAGGCGGTATGCTTACCAATTTCCCCACGATACGCAAAGCCGTCAAGAAGATGGCGACCATCGACAAGATGACCGCCGACGGCACATTCAACAATTTCTCCAAGCGCGAGAAGCTTCAGATCGAGCGTCAGCGTGCGAAATTGGAGAAGAACCTCGGTTCCATCGCCGACCTGACCCGTCTTCCGGCGGCCCTGTTCGTGGTCGACGTGATGAAGGAGTCCAATGCGGTCAAAGAGGCTAAACGATTGAATATCCCCGTATTTGCAATAGTAGATACTTGTTGTGATCCAACCGACATCGATTACGTTATTCCTGCAAATGACGATGCGTCGAATTCAATCGCCGTGATTCTGACCGCCATCTGCGCCGCTGTGGCCGAGGGTACGGAGGAGCGCCGTCTCGAAAAGGAGAAGGAGGCTCAGGAGGGTATCGTCTCCGAAGAGGAGGGCGCACCCAAGAAGGAGGGCAAACCCCGCATCAAGAAGGCCGTCAAGGCTACGATCGACGCCGAAGAGGCTGCCGTAGCAGAGGTCGTGGCTGCCACCGAGCAGGCTGCAACCGCTGCTGCCGAGGTCGTCGAAGCAGCGGCCGAGAAGGTCGAGGCTGCCGCTGAGGCGCAGGCCGAGTAATGCCCGATGAATACAGTAACCACACTTTATTAAAGAAAGGATAATTATGGAAATCAAAGCTGCTGATGTAATGAAGCTCCGCAAGATGACCGGTGCCGGCATGATGGATTGCAAGAATGCACTCATGGAGGCCGAAGGCGATTTTGCGCGCGCTCAGGACATCATCCGTGAGAAGGGTAAGCTGGTCGTTGCCAAACGTGCCGAGCGCAACGCTTCGGAGGGTGTCGTCGTAACGCGCATCGTGGGCACGAAAGCCTACATGCTGTGTCTCGCCTGCGAGACCGACTTCGTTGCTCAGAACGCCGAGTTCGCTGCTTCGGCCAATGCGATGATCGACATCGCCGTTGCCGCCGATGCTGCCGACAAGGATACGCTGATGGCCGTGAAGAACGCAGAGGGACGCACCGTCGAAGAGATGGTGACCGAGAAATCGGGACAGACCGGCGAGAAGGTCGAAATGGCCTATTACGCCCGTATCGAGGCTCCCTATTGCCACTCATACGTTCACTTCAACAAGAAGCTGGGTACGATTCTGGGCTTCAACAAGGTCGTTCCGGAGGAGGTGGCCCATGCGGTAGCCATGCAGGCTACGGCGATGGCTCCTATCGCGATCGACGTGGCCGATTGCCCGGCCGACGTAGTCGCGCATGAGCGCCAGATCGCCATCGAGGCGATGAAGCAGGATCCGAAGAACGCAGGCAAGCCCGAGGCCATTCTCGAAAAGATCGCCGAAGGCAAGATGCGCAAGTTCTTCGAGGAGAACACACTGCTGAATCAGGAGTTGGTCGGTGAAAAGAAGACCATCGCCCAGTATATCCACGAAGCGGACAAGGAGGCTACCGTTGTCGCTTACAAGCGCTTCGCGCTCGAATCGTAAACGATTCTTTTTCCGAGAATGACGGCCGATCCAAATTGGATCGGCCGTTTTCGTGTGTCCGGTGCGGCGGCAGCGGCGGTATATGGTGTTACGGCCTTTTATACGGTGCGGGTATTGTTTTCCGAATCGACCGGGGCGGGGTCGCGGGATTCTTTCAGTGTTATCGGTCGGGGAGAGTGGCCGTTGCGGTACTTCTGTGCTTTCGTTCTGTACGGGGAGATAACAATCTTCCGCTTGGATAGGCTGCGCCTCGGCAAAATGCAAACGAGTTTGTTTTTGCCCTCGGCTTGCACTATCTTTGTCGAACCGAGAACCGTTTGTATCACTTCGGTTCGTAAGAACCGGATCGAGACCGAATTATGAAACGAATCGTACTTATCGGGGCCTTCGCCGTATCGTCCCTGTTGCCCCTCGGGGCGCAAAACGACGGCGGGATCAGCGACGGGATGTTGCAGCGGATACGTGCCTCCTACGAGGATACGCCTGCCGACCGCGCGCTGCGCAATGCGATCTGCAACAACGATATTCGCAAGCTGGTCGTCAACCAGCCGAATCAGGGCGAAATCGACACCTATTTTTCGCATCGGGTACCGTCGAAAGGCGTCACCGACCAGCAGCAGTCGGGCCGTTGCTGGCTCTTCTCTGGTCTGAACGTGTTGCGCGCCCGCATGATTGCGCGCTACGGGCTGGGGGCCTTCGAGTTTTCGCAGAACTACTGTTTTTTCTGGGATCAGCTGGAGAAGGCGAACCTCTTCCTGCAAGGGGTTATCGACACCCGCGACGCACCGCGTGAGGATCGGACGGTCGAGTGGCTGTTCAAGAACCCGCTCAGCGACGGCGGCCAGTTTACCGGGGTTGCGGATATCGTGAGCAAGTACGGGCTGGTGCCTAAGGAGGCGATGCCCGAAACGTACAGCAGCGAGCACACCGCCCAGATGGCCGCCTTGCTGAAACTCAAATTGCGCGAATACGGGCTTTCGTTGCGTGAAGCCGCCCGCGACGGTGCGGAGAAGGCCGAACTCGAAAGCCGCAAGACGGAGATGCTGGGGGTGATCTACCGGATGCTCGTGCTCAATCTGGGCGAGCCGCCCGTGCGCTTCACGTGGACGCGGCGCGATGCCGAGGGGCGTCCGGTCGATACGCGCGAATACACGCCGAGGTCGTTTTTCGAAACCTATGTCGCCGACGATCTCACGGGCAACTATGTCATGCTGATGAACGATCCCACGCGCGACTATTACAAGTGCTATGAAATCGACTACGACCGTCATGTCTACGACGGCCGCAACTGGACCTATGTGAACCTGCCGGTCGAGGAGATCAAGCGGATGGCCGTTGCGTCGATTCGCGACAGCACGATGATGTATTTCTCGTGCGATGTAGGCAAGTTCCTCGACTCGGGGCGCGGTCTGCTCGACGTGGATAATTTCGACTACGAATCGCTCATGGGCACCACCTTCGGCATGGACAAACGCCGTCGCGTGGAGAGTTTCGCCAGCGGATCGAGCCATGCCATGACGCTTGTGGCCGTCGACCTCGATGCCGACGGGCGGCCGAAGAAGTGGATGGTGGAGAACAGCTGGGGGCCGTCGAGCGGTTACAAAGGGCATCTGATCATGACCGACTGCTGGTTCGATGAATATATGTTCCGCCTGGTGGTCGAGCGAAAATACGTGCCGCAGCGCGTGCTCGACGTCCTGAAACAGAAGCCTGTCCGCCTGCCGGCGTGGGATCCGATGTTCGCCGACGAAGAGTAAGAGAGAAGCGGGGCCGACAATCGGTTCCGCTTTTTATTTGCGGCAGATGCGGCGCAGGATCGCCAGCGGATAACGGCGCAGCGGGCGGAGGCGCATCCACCGTTCGGCCAGCCAGAGGTGCAGCCGTCCGCAGTCGACGATGCCGTAAATTCGCTCGCGGGGTATCGTCTCGGTCCCTACGGTGTTGCCGTCGCCCAGCAGGGTCACGCGCTCGTCGCAGACAGTGAGGATGCGGTGGACGACGAAATGGCCGTTGTCGGTTTCGCCCAGCACCACGTGTCCGCGCCGCAGATCGCCTTCGCGCAGGGGGCGAAGCGTGATGCGGCTGCCGCTTCGGAAGAAGGGCAGCATACTCTGGCCCAATACGCGGACGACGACTTCGCGTCCCGCGAGCAGCTGGTCGCGGGTTTCCGCAAAGAGCATACGGTTGGGAACGGTGCGTTTCATCGGTCGGCGATCGTCGTTTCGAACGAGAGCCGTGCGGCGTCGGCGTCGGGCAGGCACTCCAACTGGTAGACCGGCACGCGGGCGATCAGTTGCGAGAGCGTGTCGCAGATGTTGTCCTGCAATTGTGCGTCGTAGGCGAATGCCGGCGGGCACGAGGGGAGCAGCGCGCCGATCGCCCGGACGACCGGCAGTCGGGCGATCCGGTTGTGCGGAGCCTGGACCAATCGCACGAATGCGGCGATGGGGTAGCTTTCGTTGCGGTAACAGGGTGTTTTCCCGCTCCACGGCGACCCGAAGACGGTCGGCACGCCTTCGACGACGCGCACGATCGGCGAGTCGTCGTTGAGCAGTTGCGCACCGGGAATGTGCTCTCTCCACAAGCGCGTATGGGTGCTCTTGCCGGTTCCCGACTCACCCAGGAAGAGAACGGCGCGGCCCGAGTGGACGATTACCGACGAGTGGATGGCGATGCTGTGCGGGTTGTGGGCGATGCCGAAACTCATCCACAGCCCGAATCGCAGCAGCGAGGGGTCGGGGCGGCCGTCGGCTGCGACGTTGCTCCGCACGAGCGGGTCGCCGTCGGCCTTGGCGAAGAGCACCGGTCGTTGCCCGGGTGCGGTCATGTAGAAGAGCCGGCCGCCGTCGTAACGCCCGAAGTGGCAGTCGGCGACCGCCTCGTCGAAATCGAATCGGTCGAGTTCGCGGTAGCCGGCGAAGTCGTCGAGCGTCAGCGGTTCTGCCGGCGACAGCCTTATAAGCGGCTCGTTTGCCGCGCCGCAGGTCGTTTCGAAGGGCTTGAATCCGTTCAGCCCGCCTTCGCGCACGAGGTCGAGGTGTTCGCTGCGGATCAGGTCTTGTGCTACGAGATAGTCCATATCTATGCTGTTTTTTCTCCCAGGGTGATGATGCGGTCGCAATAGTCCAACGAACTTTCGCGGTGGGCGACGACGATGATCGTCAACTCGCGGTTGGCCTTCGACAACTCCTCGATAGCGCGGTTGATCCGCTCCTCGGTGCGGTTGTCGAGCGCCGAGGTCGCTTCGTCGAAAAAGAGGATATCGGCCTGCTTGTAGAGTGCGCGGGCGATGCCGAGCCGCTGGCGTTGCCCGCCCGAGAGCCGGCAGCCGCATTCGCCGATCGGGGTCTCCATTCCCTGCGGCAGCGTGTCGATGAACTCTTTGAGTTTGGCCGTTTCCAATGCCTGCGCCGCACGTCGGCGGTCGATCCGGTCGGGGTCGCAGCCCAGCGCCACGTTCTGCATGAAGGAACTGTCGGCGATGAAGACGCTCTGCGAAACGTATCCGATGGTGTTCTGCCATTTGCGGAGATTCGTTTCGTCGAGCGGCCGGCCGTCGATGGTGATGCGGCCCGCCGTGGGGCGGTAGAAGCCCAGCAGGATGTTGAACAGCGTCGTCTTTCCCACGCCCGACGCACCCCGTATGCCGATGCGCTCGCCCTTGCGGATCGTGAGCGACAGATCGTGCAGTATGTCGCGGTCGGGTGCGTCGTCGAAGTGGAACGAAAGCCCTTCGATTCGGATTTCCCGCTCGAACGGCATCCGTTCCTGTGTCGTGTCGATCCCTGCGGGCGTATCGTAGAGCCGTGCGTCGCGCAGCACGTCGATCGTGTAACGGTTGTAACGCAGCGACGTCCACGCCCCCATGATGCTGCGCACCGAGGGCATGATGCGCAATGCAGCGACGGCGAAGATGCCGAACAGCAGTTTCATTTGCGTGTTGTCCGTTCCGGCGCAGAACGCCACGAGGACGGCCATGCCGACGGCCAGTCCCACTTCGGTGAACATCGGGGGAAGCGCGGCGATCGTGGCGTTGCGCTGCCGCACGCGGATGATTTCATCCATCGAGCGGTCGAAGTCGCTCAGCATCGCGGGATAGGCGCCCGCGATTTCCAGGTCGGCATAGCCGCGGAAGGTCTCGATCACGGTGCGCGACTTGCGCCGCTGCGCACGGTTCTCCTCCTCGCCGTAGCGGTTCAGGCGTTGCCGTACCAGGTAGTAGTAGAGCGCTACGGAAGGTACGAAGATCGCGAGCGTCAGCAGCGCTACGAGCGGATTGTAAATCGCCAGCGACCCGAATAGCAGGGCGAAGAGCACCGCTTCGCTGGCCATGGCGGCCACGGGCATCAGCACGCCCGTGACGAAGGTGAGGCACACGACATTGACGTTGCGCGCCAAAACCGCCGAATTGGAGCTTTTGATGAATCCCAACCCCCGGTTGCGGTAGTCGACGTAAAGCCGGCGCGAAAGTTCCCGATAGAGGTCGTAGATGAAGTTACGTTCGATTTTGTACAGGGCCAGATTGGCGAGGCTTTTGAACAGGATCACCGCCACGACACAGGCGCATACCGTGAGGATGAACGTGCGGTCGCTCGTGAATCCGCCGAAGTCGTAGAGCGCCGCCAGCCACCGGTTGGAGCGGATGCCTTCCGTGTCGAGGATGATGACGAGCACGGGAATCAGCACGGCCAGCCCCGCGAAGTTGAGCAATGCGCGCGTGAAGACGCTGAGCGTCACCCCTAAACTTCTCCGGCGGAACCGGTGCGGAATGATATCGAGAAACGGCGGTTTCATCGGATACAAAGATAGTGCAAGCCGAGTGCAAAAGCAAACGGAGTTTGCGATTTTGCCGAGGCGCCGCCTATCTAAGCGGAGGCTTGTCCTCCGCAAAGCGTGCAAGCCGGGCGCAGAACCAAATTTATTTGGGATTTGCCGAGGCGCCGCGCGAGCCGAAGCCTCCGCCCGCGGAGGCCCGCTACTGTGGGTGTGTTCCGCAGGCTCCGACCCGCAGAATCTGCAACACAGCCAATTTGCGTGGGGCCATTCATGGAAAATAACTAATCATGGTTGCGCGTAGCGCACCTCTATGCTGCATCGTCTGTAAAACGGCGATGTCGAAGTTGTAGTAGTAGTTGTTGTTGTGATACGAGGTGTGCGAAACATTATCGATCAGTTTCTCATAATTCCGCACCGTCGGCACCAGATCGAACGTATCGGTCCGTATGCCGTACGCCAGCAATGCTTTCGAGGCGAATATTTCGGGCGGGATATTGTCGAAGGCATCCCTCTCCCTATCTTTATCGTTGCGTTCGAGCCGGAACAGATCGGCGTACTTCTGCCAGCCGATATCGAACTGCGGGAGCCGATACATCCGTAACTGCGTATCCTGTAATTGAGGGTGGGAGAAGTGCAGCAGATAGTAGTCCTACATCTCTTCATAGCATCCTGTCCCCAGAGGCGTGTCCGTAGACAACAGCAATTCCCACCGGGTCTTTGCGGCTGTCAGGGTGCCGAATTTTGACAGCTGCTTCATTCCTTTACCGAGGTAGAACATCGCATGCTCGTAGCCGTCGTGGTGCCGGAGCTGTTCCAACTTCACCTCGGATGAGAGGTGGAAAATATTCATTTGCCAACAAAAAGCAGCATCGTGCAGGCGCACGATGTGTTGTAGCGTCGGACCCTCTTTGAGCAGAATCGGCAGGTTGTTCTCCGCGGCGGAAAAGAGCTACGCCGCCCTCCGTTTCCACAGCCCCGTAAGGTGCTCCGGGCTGCGACAGCGCGGGAATCGATTCGTTGCGGAAGCCCGCGTAAGCGTCCTTGTAGCAGAGGTTCCGGGCGGTGTTCTGCGCAGCCAGCGGGTCGAGGCCGTGCTTGCGGCAATAGAGCAGGTCGTACAACATCAGGGCTTGACGAATGTCCTTCACTTCCAGCGGTGCCAGATGCGCCAGCCGGTAGCCGCGTTCTTTGGCTTCGATCGGCGGCAGCCGCGAGCCGTCGTCGACGTGAAAGTTCAACAGCAGAAGATACGGGATATATCCCTTGTTGGCCGCATAATCCGCAAACTCGTCGAAGAAGGTTCTGAAACCCTCGTCGCCCCGTCGGGATCTCTCCAATGCGACGACCGTATGAGTACGATCGAGGGCGGCATAGACGTTCGTAATATCGGAACTTCCCATCCGCTATCGTTTTGTGTCGTCCCAGTCGGGTACGACGATCGTGCCGTCGCCTTCGGGTGCGCGGATCACCTCGATCTCTTCGACCTCGTGGAACGTGCAGGCGCCGAGGCCGCAAAGTGCAAGCAGAAGAAGCATCGCCGCGAAGATGCGGCGCAGATGATTTGTCGTCATAGTATCAATTTTTTAAGAGTTCATCGATTTCGGGGTCGAGCGCCGCACGATACTCCATGCGCTCATCGCGGCGGCAGGCTTCGAGGAAGTGTCTCCGTCCCTCGGCCTTGCGGCCCAGCCGCGAGCAGGCGATCGCTCGAAGATACTCGCTTATGGCTGTCGCGGGAAGTGCTTCGAGGATGCGCAGCGCCTCCCTGTCTTGTCCCAGCGAGAGCAGTGCGATGGCCGTATTGCGATCCCGGTAGTCATGAAGGACGTAGAGCGCCTGTGCGTATTTGCGTTTTTCGAGCAGCTGCCGGCCCCGCAGGTAGGCCGTATCCAGTTCGGTCGTGTGGATCGTGTCTTTGACCGTACCCACGCGGCGCAGATGGCAGCGGAGTTTTACGGTCCGTACCGGCCTCCACGACGAGGTTTCAGCGCTTCGAGAGAATCCACGCATAGCCGTAGCTTATGCCGATGCCGTAGGCCCGCCCGTCATAAGTGCGGTGACGGTTGCCGATGCGGTAATCGGCTCAGGAGGCGTGCAGCACCAGAAAGTGCCCGACGAAATCTTCGTAGAACCAGTGTCGGACGCCGAGCTGTAGGCCCCGACTTGTGTCGTAATGCGCTTCGTGCGGATCGGATTCCAGTAGGCGGAGGTTTCGACGGTCCAGTTGTCCGTCAGCGCCGCCTCGGCACCCACGGCGACCGTGCCCGTCAGGGCCGCCAAGGCGTTTGCCCTGACGCCGAAAAACTGTGCGGCGGTACGGTGGTGTATGGCTGCGAGGCACATCAGAAGTACCTTGTCGTCGGGCGTGATCTCCGAGGCATACTCCTCGCGTTCGTATTCGGGCTGCACAAGCGGTGTATCGAGGCGGAACTTCAACTCATCGTTATGGTCCCGGTAGAAACTCAGGTTGAAAAGACCCGTCGTCGTGCCGTGGTCCGAAAGCTGGACCGTCGCAGGAAACAGATCTCTGGTCGGGAGCCCCAGCATCAGGCTCCGCTGCGTGCGCTGCGGCAGCGCATCGAAGTCGATGCCCAATTCTTGCAACTCCGCGCGTGGAATCTCAACCTTGTCGTATTTCACCTGTTCCAGTTCGGCCGTGTTCACGACGTACTTGTTATACGTCTCCCAGCCCTCCTCGCTCTTCGGATTGCTGACGAGCTTGCCCAGCGATGTGACGATCTTGCCGACGGAAAAGACGGGCACTTTCAAAAACTGAAACTGGATCGGATTGTCCTTCTGGGATTTGAAACCTCGGATGAAAGCCGCCACGGCATTGCTGCTCCGGAACGAATAGAACGCCGGACGGTTCTTCGCAAGAGGCTGCACGGTATGCACCTCTCGGCGATCCCCTTTGGTCACCAGCTTGGAAACGGCCTCTACCTGGCCGCTGTCCGGATTGCGCACGGGAAGCGTTTCCCGGTAGTCGTTTTCCTGTTCCTAACCCTCGGTCGGATTTACATTTTCTTCTGTTGCCATAATACTGTCTTTTAGTTAATAATGTGTGATTTGTACTTCGACAGCGGCAAATATAGAGGCCCGGAAGACGATCCCGACGGATGGCACGTCAGGGCCGTTCTGGGCATGAAGAAAGACGAAAATCGCCTGTAAAACGGACCGTTTGACCGCTCAGGACGAAATTCTAAACAGGGTTGAAGTTTGTCTTCACATATTACGGTATGTGAGGCAAAACAAAAATAAACGAGTATGAATTTAGAATATCTTTATCTTATAGACGGGAAGAAGCATCTCTGTCAACCTTGGGCATCCCAACGGCCGGAGATGGTCAATTTAATCCACCGGAATGTTTGCATAATCAACGAAAAAGGAGATGGTGAACTACGAGTTTGCAGCGCGGACATATTACCTTCGCCGGATTTCGAAAAGCGGATCGGATGCGCCTCTGATCCTGCATTATGGGATAGCCTTATCAGTAATTATAACAAATTATAACAGCTTACATCCCGATGAACCGTTTATAAGGTGGATATAATTCGTTTTTTAAGATAAATGGGAGGGGCGAAAACCCCTCCCATTGTATGTAATTCGGATAACACGAATAATCCCTTATTCCAGAAAAATATCGTAGTTATCATCGATAAATAGGTTTTTCAACCTTTCGAAATAGCGTTCGTTTCCTTGTGTTGCCGCTTGAAGAGAATCTATGGAAGCTAAAATAGTTTCAGTATCAGTTAACAGTCGACGATAATGGTACATTTCTACATGCAATAAATTAATTTCAGAGAAATAGATCTCATTATCGTTCTGTTTTATCGAACTTTTGATATTTACAATTCATGGAAATTTAGCCGCATGTTGTATAAGGGTTGCCGCATTGCATGTTTGGTGGCAACCATCCTCGGACAAGTTGCTGATACTCATCCTGTGCTTCCACAAATAGCCATCCATCACAGATGCCATATACGATAACTGTTTGCTGTACATGCGATTGAAATACAAGTCTCGACATTGCATCTGGAGCTTCGTATAAAGGGAAACATTCGTTATTATAATTTCTTGTGTTTACAGCCAGAGTTCCCTTTCTAACAAACAAATAATCGAGCGGATCTATTATTACACGCAAACATGAGTCCGATTCAACATCGATATAAAAAATCATCCCAGCCATACCTTCTTCGACATCAGGATAAACGTCTATTCGTTTCTTTGTTAAAGAGGCGTCATCATATAATGCAACAGGCTTTCCATCAGGATGCCATGTAAATACTTCAGCTTTCTCTTGTCCGAAAATGACCATCGGACAGAATAAGCAACTTATTATAAGCCAAGAAAGTTTCATACTTCATCTATTTACTCTTATGAATATATTATGTGATGTTCCAATCTGTTTCTCAACTTTTTTCCAAGTTCTTCCATCAATAACTAAACATGCCTGCGATGCTTTCGTTGCCTTTCCATTCCAATCCGTTCGGTGAAAGTATTCCCCGGAAATATAGGTCATTCCAGTACGCTTATTAGTTCCTCCTGCAGGTGGAATTAACAAATTACCATTCAATGTTGTAATTCGATATGTCAACGCATCTTTTCCATATACACTTGTTGACATTTGTTCATGAAACGCTTTATAATCCCCAGCCTCAATCATCGGATATATATTGGGATTTGATGATATAGTCAAACCATTATATTCCTGAATATCGCTGGAACCGTTCTTCCCATAAATTGTAACGATTGCAGGATTTGCATTTTTCCCCGTTAAAGTGCCATCTTCCCCTAAGCGTTCATCTTCAGAACCATTAAAGATAACAGCCACCTCTCCCAAATAGGTTCCATTGATACCAGCATCATCCAACTCTTGTTGAGATGTTGCTTCTGTATATGCATATACAGTATATTCTATCATCTCTCCCTGTTCATTATACTCTTTTTTCTGATAGGAATACCAATCCTCACCGTTAATATCAATTCGACTGATCGGATTATTCCCACAGAAACAATATTGGGAAGAGTTGATAAAATTTTCTGCTTTGGGATCCTGCGCAAGCCATCGTCCATTTAGTTTGTTGTAACAACGAGCGCCGTAGTCCGCGAGATCGTCTCCGATGAATACTTGATCCTCCTTGCCGTTGAACCGGTCGCGGTTGTCCGACACAGGTAGCGAAGCGGTGTCCCAACGCTTACCGAAAGGATAGTAGTCGTTACGTTCGAGGACGTTGTTCTGGTCTGTCGCCACGACACGCACGCTTTCCAGATGATCGGTCAGGAAATAACGAATCTCGGTGTCGTTGCCGGCTGTTGCCACGATCCTGCCGCCGCCGAACGGCGTACTCTCGAATACTCGGTTGGCTTCTGCGTCCGTACGGTATGTAAAAGAACCCCGATACGCAAAACCGCAGTCGTCGGCATTCACCGCAGAGAGTTTCGTACCGTCTGCAAGATACGAATATTTCGCGACAATCGTATCGTATTTAACCAAATACCATTCAAAAAAAAGAGGAGCAAAAGCTCCTCTTTCAATCAAGAATCTCGATGTCTTTGTTTTAGTTTTCTCTCCCTCTTGTAAAGCATCAACAACAAAATTACAGAACCGAAAAAAGCAGGAACGGCTTTCCATAGGAAGATTGAGAACTTCTGAGAATCGTAAGATGGCGGATATGCCATTCGAGGGTTGGCAATAAAGGTTTCGTGTACGTCTATGATTATTGTCAGCAGAGTTAAAATAGACAAAATCCAAAGAATAGGTTTGATCAACATGGTAAATATGCTCCAGCCCCAAGAATCTACTTCAGACTTTGAATATTTTCGTCTCCGTAAATGTACCACAATAAGAATAACAGCAAAGCATAATATAAAAGGAGTAATCATTTTTAAGTCTGCCAGGCCAAACCCTTTTGTAGTAGGACTAAACCACCTCCATAATAATCCGCCCACAGGATAGATGAGAGCTATTACATAGAACATTCTGACATACATTTCTACGACTTCCAAAAATATGTTCAGTTTTGGAAATTTCACATCGTTTCCCATATTACTGTTTACTATTTATGTAATCGATAACTCGCGATAAAAATATCTGAAATTGCGCGTTGGACATTCCTGTCAGATCCAAATCAAGTCAACCACCCAGATTCGAACAGTCATCTGGTGAACATAGATCGCAGATTGAATAATATGTTCCGAAGGTTTCGTATTGTCCCATTCATTTGCTGCTGGATCATGTTCTTCCAGTGCTGCCTTTTGCAAAAGATGCAACCGGATTATTTGGATATATCAGAAATATGTAATTTCGGAATTTCGATTCGTGCTTTGTCATGAACAAATTCTGTTTCCGGTTTTTCGCGGGTCAATTCAATCGCAATGGATAGACCTATTGTCGACAAAATAGTCGCAACAACATAAATCCACATTCGATATTTATTTCGTAATTGTTCTTGCTCGGGTAATACATTATGCTTTTGGATTATCACATCAATTCTACGTGAATAGAACAACATATTGGCGAGTATCAAACATATGGATATTCCTATTTCCAGATATATGAAACTGTCCTGTATATCTATTCCACATATTAGAATGATGAAATGACATATCACAAGGAAATTAAGTCCCTGCAATAAACCAAAGTAACATCCTGTTGCATATTCTGGTGAACTTTGGCCCAGATAAAATTTCGTTTTAAGAACATAAATAAACAACCATATATAAATTTGTTCGCCCAAGGATAGTCGTCCATATTGCTTAGTGTCCATATCTTAATTTATGTTCCGAAGGTTTCGTATTATCCCATCCATTTGCTGCTGGATCATGTTCTTCCAGTGTTGCCTTTTGCAAAAGATGCAACCGGATTATTTGGATATATCAGAGATATGTAATTTTGGAATTTCGATTCGTGCTTTGTCATGAACAAATTCTGTTTCCGGTTTTTCGCGGGTCAATTCAATGAAGGTAAACAACCCGATGGTCGATACAAGTGTTATTAAAACATAAATCCACATCCGCATACGCCCTCGCGATCGTTCCTGTTGTGTAAGAGCATTATGGCGAGCCATAATCTGATCGAATTTTCGAGAATATAGTAATACATTCACACCCATTAAACACATTCCCACTCCAACTTCCACCCACTTGGAGTAAGTTAAAGTTATATCGAATATCAAGAGGAACGAATGCCATATCACAACAAGATTGAGCCATTGTAAGAAACCAAAGCAATATGCAGCATCCCAATTAGGAATGTGATTTTCAACATAGAACTTAGTTTTGACGATATAAATGAATATCCAAATATAAAGTTGTTCTCCTAAAGAAAGTTTTGAATTTTGATAAGATTCCATCTTCTAATGAATTGGATAAGTTTTGATTATTCGAGTATTATCAGGAGCTATTATTGCAGGGCCTCCACTCCCAACGATTGCAGGTGGCACCGGAGCAAATATCATTAGAGCAAGACCTGTGGCAAGAGCCGTTTGCGGTGATTTCATTCCTACTCTCCATATGATTGTATTTATTGCTATATTTCCTGCGGTTTCACCTGCGGTTTGTCCGCCAGTTGCAAATCCTGCAATATCAGTAAATACTGAAGCATAAAAGATTCCGGTTCCTATATTTGTTGCAATTTTCCCTGTTGAAGTATACACTCTGTTTGTATTACGGACAATAGTCCCACCCTCGTTGATGATAATATATTCCGAGCCGAATGTCAACGGTTTATCGTATAATGAAGCGGCGGTAGAAAGGGTTCCTCCAGTACCCGATACGAATTTAAGACTTTCAATGACTTTATTTATTTTTTTGTTCTTGCGCTTTTGAGACTTTTGTGTCTTCTGTTGTTGTTCCTTACTCTGAATACTAATCCCTGTGACATAAGGAATTTCCGCTCCACTTAAACTGTAATAGGTATCTCCTGTATCGTACGTTACACCTAAATATGTGTAACCACCTTCTTGCATCTCTCGCTCGGACATAACTCCGTTTACATATTTGTAACTTGTTCGGGTTCTAATTTCTCCGTTGCCATCTTCATATTCCTCTTGATAAGAATACCATTCCGCTCCATTATGATCGATTCGATTAACCGGATTTCCCGCGCAGTAGTTGTATTGTCCGATGGAATAGTACTTTTCCAGTAGCGGATCCTGCTGGATAAATACCACCCCGTCTGGATCGTAGAACCGAGCGCCGAAGTCGAGATAGAGAGCCGAGGAGGAGTATGTCTGCTGAAATTCCTTTCCCGAAAACGTGTATCGGTTGTCCGAAGCCGGCATGTCGGACTGCTCCCACGTTTTGCCGAAGGGATAGTAGTCCTTACGATCCAAATCGATCCGTTCCGTCGGCGTCACTTTCGCCACTACGCGCGTACTGCCCAGATGATCGGTCAGGAAGTAATGTACCTCCGAACCACTGTCTGTTCCGACGATCCGTCCTCCGCCGAACGATGTACTCTCGAACGAATCGATAGCATCATATCGCCAATGATATACCAAAGAACCTACATACCGATAACCGTAATTTTCGTAATCGCCAACGGTCTTTTTCGTCCCGTCTGCAAGATACGAATAACGATGCGATATTTCGCCCGAACCCCAGTGGTCCTGCAAATCCTCCGGTAAGTTAAGCAAATTATATGAAATTCCAAAGCCCGTCAGAGCATCTTCCGTCATATTTCCGTTGGCATCGTAAGTATATACTCCGCTTCCGTTCATCGTTTTTTGGCGTTGGTTACCGACGTATTCAAAGCGGTAGGACTGCGACACGGCGCCGGATGATCCCGTTCTGGTCAGCGTAAGGATATTGCCGTTCCTATCATAGGTAATTCCTTTTTCAGTACTCCAGTCCGTATGCAGGGAAGAAGTCGAAGAAAAAGGTTCGGCAGCTGTCAAGCGCGACAAGCCGTCGTAGGTGAAGACATTGCGGTTTTATCATTCATTGAAAATAAAAGTACAAAAAGGATCATACTTTTGTTTTGTATGATCCTTTTCATTCAACATAGAACAATAGTCCGATTCGATTATTCTATTCCGGTTGTAGTATTTATTATTTTAAAATTTGGTGGAGGGACTGGATCACCGCTCTTGTAGGAATGTCCAATTCCTCGGATTTCTACAACAATCGGTCCGATTCGGTGCAAAACCTCATATGTCTCATTTCGACTAAGGCACACAAACAAGGTATCAATTCCTTGCTTTTTATAAAACGCATACGGATCAGGAAGGACAATGGAATCTCTTAATACTTGATCTTTCATTGTGCCAGAAAATGTAATATAGCTATGATTGCCCAAAAGGCCTCCTACTCGTGTATCGATATGGATATTGACTCCCTTCTCTGGGAAACTAACAGTTTTCGAATAGGTAATTGGTCTCCAAGCAATCTCTATTTGGCGCAACGTAACGAGCAATGCGACCAGATAAACCAATCCGAGACCTAAAAGCAACCCTCCGCAAATTAATAATACGCGATGCCATTTAATTTTTCTTTGCATAATCCCAACCCATCTTACTCATTCTATACTGATAATAAATCTCACCCCAATACGGTTCTTTGAACAACGTCTTATCAACCCCGGCATAAGTTCCCCAAAGAACTATATCTACCATCATCGCATATGTCAATGGTTGATGCTTAACATTCGATTGAATATGTAATGCACCTGCTAACTGTTGAAATGTTTTAAATGATATAGGATGTATTCCTAACACGGTTCCTTTTGCAGCATTATAACCGGCAAGAAAATTTCCTGCCGACCTTGCAGAAACATACTTTCCATTTAAAAGTCTTCCTATATTGCCATATGTCGATTTAATATCAAAAATTCCACCCGACATAGATGCCTTAGCAATTTGGGGTAGATTCATATCCTGCGCAATATCTATCAATTCTGTAAAATCGAAAGATTGTCCAAGTTCTATTTTTCCTGAGGCCTCTCCAGTCTCAGGATTAACAAATTCATCCCAAAAATAAGTCTCACCAACATATTTTCCTCCTCCTGAGGTATTATCTGAACTATAATAAAGGAGTAATTCGATGATTGTCCCCGTCGTATCTTTATCATGATAATAAATACCTAAATCTCCGTCGTCATAAACTGCAACAACTTCATTATCTTTGTTTAGATGCGTAGATGAAATATTATACGCATTCATTCCAAATGGATCAATTTGACAAATCGGATTATTCCCGCAGAAAACATACGGACTATGGTATTGCTGCAAGGGATCCTGCGCAAGCCATCGTCCTCGTTCTCGGTCGTACATTCGGGCGCTGTAGTCCGAGAACGGCAGGCCGGCGAACGATTGATCCTCCTTTCCGTTGAAGCGGTCTCGGTTATCCGAAACAGGCAACGACGCGGTATTCCACCGTTTTCCGAAAGGCTGGTAGTCGTTGCGTTCGAGCACCTCGCACCCCGAATTTACGACCGCGCGCACGCTGCCCAGATGGTCCGTCAGGAAATAACGGACCTCGGTTTCATCGTCGACCGTCCCCACGATCCGCCCGCCGCCGAACGGCGTACTCTCGAATACTCGATCCGGTTGGGAACTTTCATCCGTACGATATGTAAAAGAACCTCGATACGAGAAACCGCAGTCGTCGGCAGTCGTCGCTGAAAGTTTCGTACCGTCTGCAAGATAACAATAATTTATGGCATTCGCATCGTTGTCCGAGGCATATTCGAGCAAATTCAGACAATTATATGACATATCCAGTCCTCGCTCCC
>CDTY01017310.1_pt1 | contig 18281 bp, 21 predicted proteins | sample 557731 | NCBI WGS metagenome assembly CDTY01 (sample SAMEA3182101, study PRJEB8094) | gut metagenome | biome: human; feature: gut; material: Stool; isolation source: human stool | place: Canada | collected 2013-02-12
CCTCCCGTCAGACCGTTACCCTGTGTAGTCCCTTGTAAACTGTACTTTATATCAGTATAAGTGCCTTTATAAGAAAAACCCCATACGCATAAAAGCAATGTGATAGCAATTGTTAAGCAGGTGCTTATTTTTAGATTTATCATAATAACCACCTCCTACTGGCAAAGAAGTTTCCCATTCTCAATTTCAAACAACTTATCAGCCAGCATGCTTAAATCATCCGGATTATGACTCGCAAGCAGAACCAATGCTCCACGATCTTTTTCTTGCATAACAATTTCCCGGATTAACACCACGCCGTTCTGATCAAGGGCATTTGTCGGCTCATCCAACATAATAATATCTGGCTTTTCCATGATTGCCTGTGCAATTGCCAGGCGTTGTTTCATTCCCAACGAATATTTTTTGTAAGTGCGCTTATCGTCAGGGTCAAGCCCAACCCGATCTAATGTATTTCGGATTTCCTGTTTCCCAATTGTGCGTTTAATGCCTGCAAGATATTCAAGATTTTGAAATCCTGTTAAGTTTGGATAGAGTTCCACATTTTCTAAAACGATACCCAGACTTGGAAGCACAGGAAAATCCTTGCGAAGAGTGCGGCCGTCTAAAGTAACTGCACCGCTATCAATAGATATTAGGCCAGAAAGTGCCCGGAAAAGCATAGTTTTTCCACTACCATTTGGACCAGCAAAACCATAGATATGTTTATCTTGTAACTGCAAAGAAATTGAGTCCAAAATCAGTCTTCCGTGAATTGTTTTGCTGATTTCATTTGCAACAAGTTCCATTTTTATCGCCCCGTTTCCATATTCGAAATCAAAAGGTCATGCTTATTTAGTATCAGGCCACAGGCAGTTACAATACCAATGCCCAATAGCAACATAAGCAATAGCGTAATGTCTAAATTGAGATAGGGATATGCGGTTGCCAGAATGCCGTCATATAGTTTGTTAGTGCATCCATGCCATTGTAGTACCAAATGAGCAATAGGATTTATGGTTCTGATAAGGGGTGAAACTTCGTCAGACGCAAAAGTCAGCAGCGTAATCAGTGCGCTTTGACCTATGATGACTGATAAAAAAGCTGAGTCACTGCCGAAAAAGACTGACAGCAAGTTAATCAACATAGACATTGTAAATAACCATAGGGTATAAATTGCTAAATGGTATAATAGTAAGCCGCACCCAGCCCAATCGAAATCAATTTGGTAACGGAAAATAGTAGTTACAATGGTAGTAGCAAGCTGAATAATGTAAAAGACAACTGCAGATGAGAAAATAAAGCCGACTTCTTTGGCATACCATGATAAGCGATTGGGGTGCCTGGAGAATACATACACGCTGGCAGTACAATAATGCCGATATAATTCTGTCCCAATAAATGCGCTTGCTATGTAACTTGGAACCATGCGCATGGCGAATCCCAATAACTCATGGAGAGAAACTCCAAGAGCAAATTCGCCTCGTGATCCACTTAGCTGTAATACCAGCTCAGATAATGAAATAGTTCCCGTGTAAGGATTAACATATATAACAGCCTGCAAAGCACCGCTCAAAGCAGCCACTATAAGAACAGATTTTATATGGTGCCGTATCATTTCACGCAATCCTTTCTGCTGCTATAACATGCACTAATCAAAGCGTAGACTATAAGGATAGCCTGCACAACAAACAATCCCAGCACGCTTTTGCACTCGTCATTAAAGAGGAAAAAATAGTGATACCATTCGATTTTTACCCCAGTATCTGCAATACTAGGTAATATATAAATCGTGAAGTTAAGAAGAAGATAGGTTGGCAGCAAATAAAGCAATCTGAACTTTGTATGAATTGTCATAGAAAAGGCGCAAATTGTCATTCCAAGAATTCCAGATAATATGCCAAAAAGAACAGTCATAACAACTGCATAAAGATAGGGTGAAACTAAGTATAAATCACAAAATATGTAATTCTTAATGCTTTGCAAATATGATGGGTCATAGGTATTGAGATTGCTTAAATCACCAATTGCATTTGTTGGAAAGGCAACAATATTTAACAGTATTTCAATCATAAATGGCAGAGTGAACACAACCGCTGTGACAAAAAACACTGCAGCCAATTTACTCAATTTGTAGGTCAATGCACCAACCCGACTTTCCATAAGGGTATTCAGTCCTATTTGCCATTCCCTTGCGTAAAGAAGTCCCGCAGGACAGGCAACTAATAATGGGTACAGTTGTATGAGTAACAAAGTGTTGTCGGCGTTGTGGTAAATCCTGTTGTAGCTTAATGCCAATAGTTTCATAGGGTGATACATGTTTGTGATGTCCATTCCTTGAAAGGTTAGCACATTGTCTACAAAATTTAGCCCAACTATCAAAAATAGCAAGCCAAAGGTTGCCAATGTAATTTTTTGCCGTATGGCAAATAAAAATTGTGTTCTGAATGATGAAAAAAACATTTTGTACCCCTCAAATACTCTGAATTTATTTGTCTTTCATAAGGTAGAAACAATAATACTCTTTTTCATATTACACCCCTCCTCAAAGACTTGGTGATTGCATTTATTCTCTACATTATATATAACGCCATAGACGATGTTTTTTAGACACTACGCAAAATAAAAATGAGATATGAGCAAGGCAAAGATGCGGCCTCCAGGCACATTCTGAAAGCCGCATCTTTGTATTGTTAATGTATCTTGTTAATGTATAATATATTTTGCGTCCAAATCCTTTGGCGCTGTGCGTTATAATAAATGATAAGAGTGTTTCGAGTTTTACTTAAAGGAGGTTTACATTGAGCAACTGTGTTTTTATAGCATCAGACAGGCCCTTGCCTGAAGTCAGGGCATCCCAAGATTATGCTTTGCACATCAATGTGGACCCCGGCACCATCTCCGATGGCGGAGCGGATGACAATTACAGCCTCCTGACCTTTGATGAGGCGGATCTATACTGCAACAAGAAGTACGGGGTTTATCTGGAACTGCCTCAATTTACAGAGGGACAAGCCCGGCGAATCATGGACTACATCCGAGCAGCTCTACTCCAGGTTGATTGTGTGGAAATCTGGAATGTCTGGCTCCTGGGCTATTGGGAATATGATGACCGGCCGTATATCCGGAAAAGCACGATCCACATGGAGGAACTGACCGTAAATGACATGAAAGAAATCATCCATGCGGAAAACTGGGATAACAAGGATCAGAACCGGCCATCGTTTTATTGCCTTGAGATTATTCGATAACTGGAGCCGTTATCTTGGTGAAAACCCTTTCTATGAATATATGCTGCAAAGGAAGGTGAATAAATGGGCGTTTTTTCTATTGATGTGGACCAATTTACCTGGATTTGTGGGCCGGAAGACGATCCAGAAGATCTCTGCCTCCACGGCCATGTTACGGTGCAGATCGGTAAATCGACGATGGAGTATGCTGGAACCGTCAGCGCAACCGCGCTTTATCTGCTGAAAACCTTGACAGAAGATAAGATCATGTCAGAACATGATATTCAGATGGTTCCGTGCTGCGGTCACTTTTTCATTGCGAATAAGGATCTGTCCCAAGTCACGATTTCCGGATGCGATAAAGGCTTGGACTGGTCTGTGATCCACGAAAACAGTGGGGTGCGTCTGATTCTCCCCTCTGGTGAATCAGAATGGGTCTCCCTGCGTAACTATCGAGAAGAAGTGATCCGCTTCGCAGACAAGGTAGCAGGCCACTATCAGTCCTGCCACCCGAAAAAGATGCCGGGTGATGAATTCACAAGAAACGGCTACATAGCATTTTGGAACGAATGGATATGGCGTTATACACAAGCTGTCCAGCAGAGATGCGGCCATGAAAGATTTTTTATGGAGCAGAAGGATTTAGAAAATGCTCTGGCAGGATCGATCCGCGAACTCAAGCCGGCGCCTTTCCCTCAGGAGAATGCCGCCGGGCATTGGTCGCTGGAACTGGATGGCGCTGAGGAAACCAACAGTAAGTGGCCAAACTATATGTCCGATGCCTTGAAAACCGCGAAGACATTTGAGATCCACTGCTGGGAGGAAGAAACGGAGTGCATTGATCTGGCGCTCCGATACGGGAAGCAGAAGGATACAGATTGGCGGTATGGGAAGATTATCGCCGGCGATGTGACGCCGGAGTTTTGCGTTTTTCTGCTTGGCCTCCCCAAGCCCACAGACACAGAACTCTATAACAAAATGACTCCGTTCTTCACCATAGCACTGGATAACGGCTTTTGTTCGGAACATTACGGCACAGAGTTGAACGGCACTGGATGGCAGGCCAGCAATGTTTAGGAACGAGGAGAAAGCAATGGAATGGACCTATCGGAACTTTACAAAAAAGAGCATTGACCTGGCTTCCCTGGGCTTTGAAAAGGGCACCGGGGATGAAACCTATTTCTGTACTCCCAAGGGAGCCAGAATCATCGGCTGGGCGGGTGTGGATGGCATCCATTACTGCTTGATTCACGGTTTTGGCGATATGGTGTTCGCCGTCAGCCCGATGAATCTTGCTCCGCACTATGTTCATCCCCTGGCCCGGACTTTTTCAGATTTTCTGCGGCTGCTGCTGGCCTGCGGCAGCTGTGATGCGCTGGAACAGGCCTGGCAGTGGGACGAGGCACAGTTTCAAGGGTTCCTTGATGAAAATCCCCCCACCCAGGAGCAGACGGCTGCGCTGGAGCAGCTGGCCCAGCAGACCGGTCTGTTGCCGATGGAACACCCGTGGCAGTACCTCCAAGAACTGCAGAGCGGGTTTGCTTACGACAAAATCAAATACACGGAAGATTATTATGACCTGGACATGAATCCAGACGCTCCGCAACCGCCTCCAAAGTGGGAAGTTACTTTTGACGGCGGATTCTGGAGCAGCAGTCGGGAGCGCCCTGGAAAGGAGTTGTCCATTCGTAAAGAATTTGATTGGGCGGGGCATCACTGGATAATTCCCTCCATCTATCTCTGCAGTAAGGGAATTGTTGTGGACTTCTGTATGCGAGCAGAACCCGCTGCGATTCGTGATTTTATGAAGAAATGGGACCTGACGCCTGAAAATGAAGCAGGGCAAAACTTTACCCAAGAACAGCAGATGCAACTGGATCTGGACAACCCAATGCGCGTTGAGTTCCATTCCTTTCTGCATTTGAACGGGAAGGAGTTGCCTTCCACCCACGGCTATGGTACCTCCTATAACCCTTGCCTGGGACCCGAGTATGTGGTGGAGGACGAGGCCAAGCGTGCCGTGGAGCACTATGGATTGGATTTGAACTATGCATGGGTCATCCTGCGCTCCTCTTATCCCTGGGCAACCAAGCGGAAGCCAGAAATCCGCCAACTCTCTGTCGCCATGCTCCCGGACGCAGTTTCTGTACCTGGTCCGCATTTTCGGATCAGCACTCCCGGGGATACGGTTCATTTCTCCTATGACGGCCAGGAGTATATTCTGACCTTGCAGGAGTATGAGGCACAAGAAATGGACTGGAGTCGGATGCCGGATACAGGGCTGGAGCATCCTAGCCACTATGTGGCCATGAGTTATACCATCACACCGGAGCCGCCGGACGGCGTGATGGACATTGCGGACTGCGATGAAGGTGACCGCCCCCGGCAGTCCCCGCCGGCCCCGGATCAGCCCACCGCCGCCTCATGCGCAATGGTGGTGGGCATCATCGGCGGCTCGGACGGCCCAACGGCCATTATTTATGGACATCAGAATCAGGGGAAGCTTCATGCGGCTTGCTCCTCTCTGCATTTTGAGCCTGTGAAGCAGGTGGAGTGGAGAATTGTTTTTCATGAGCAACGGTGTTTTGCTGCGGAAATTGACTTGTTCTCCCGGTGACTCGTCATAAATAACATCACCATGAAGGTTTCACAATATTCTCGGATTATGAGAGTGATTCTCTGCCTCGCGGGTGGTATTCTCACTATCAAAATCGTAGAATTAGGACGAAAATACCAAAGCCCAGGGAGGAAGGATTATGGAAAAGAAAACGATTGGTGGATTCATAGCCGCACTGAGAAAAGCAAACGGAATGACACAGAAGGATCTTGCCGACCGTTTGAATGTGTCAGATAAGACGGTTAGCCGCTGGGAAAGGGATGAAGGTACTCCCGATCTATCGTTGATTCCAGTCATCGCAGAAATATTTGGGGTAACCTGTGATGAACTGCTTCGCGGAGAGCGGAGATCTCCGGAAGAACGGAACGCACCGCAGGAAGACTGCTATTCCACACAAAAAGGAGAAAAACAACGGCAGCGCCTTTTGAACTCTGCCCTGTTTCAGTATCGGACGCAGACATATGTTTCCATCGGAATTTCTTGTCTGGGGCTGATTGCCGCCCTGATTTGTAATCTGGTCTTTCTTAAAGCAGTGTTAGGGTTTTTATGCGGCACAATCTTTTATGTTGTCAGTTTTGCTTGCCAGGCAATTTTCGTGAATCGTGTACTCCTGCGTGTGGAAGACGGCGGCTTGGATATGGAATCCATGTCCGCATTTCGTCGAAGAATCATAGCATTGGCTGAAAGATCTATTGGTACAACAGTGTGCTTTGTAGGCTTTACTGCACCGTTGCTCTTGGTGGATGCCTATATGGGACTGAGTGCAGATAGTATGCTCCTCTTTGGCGTGATTGGTGCGGTGGCATTTGTGGCTGTGTATGCTATAATTTGTTACTTCTTGAACGCCTCATTTGTGAAGAAAGGAATCTATGTACTGAGCGAAAAAGAAAGCGAAGTATACTATCATAATCACAGGCTCAAACGGATTTGCGCCATTGCGCTCAGTGGCCTTTTGCTTCTTACCTTTGTCGCCCATCAGGCAGCTACCTCCATCTGGGGGCCTTGGTCTATCATGGAGGGTACTACTTTCCAAGACTACGATACTTTCATCGCATTTATGGAACAAAAGCCTGACTCCCCTCAAAATTCGGAAAATCGTGAAGATAGCAACACTATTTGGTATGATAATCTTGGAAATGCAATCAGTGAAGAAGAGGCATGGGAGCGGGTATCGGAAGATAAAAGCGCAACCTGGTACGATGAATTTGGCAACGAGATCACCATGGAAGAAGCCAAACATCGCACATTGAAAGATGTGAACGGGATGGTGGTATGCGAGTATACAGAATGGTACGAAGGCGTTGTATCAGTGCGCTATACCCCGAAGGATGGAACGGTACTTCCAATTACCGTCTGTACTTATGGTGATTTACACGAAGCCGAGGACAAGGTCGCAGTAAGAAATGTGCTGTTCGGTGTCGGATACTGTGTTGAGGTCCTTATCACTTTCTTGGTTTATTTTAAGAAACGGGCAAAGTAAAAATAGCCGCCTGCCATGATTCTGGTAGGCGGCTATTTTAATAGAATGAAAAATGGGTAGGGTATTCTTCGTTGATATCGTGGCAGAACCGTTCATCATATTCAAATCAGCGTCTTCACAGGTATGTTTCTCGGGATGTTTTTTCTGCGTCGGGTTGATACCCAAAGAAACTGAAAGCCTGTTGATAGGAGTATAATAACATATAAAACCTTAAATCCTTTTAGGCAGCACAATTGTTACTATTATGTAGGGCGCTTTACGAAGAAAGTAGGTGGTGAACATAGAAGATTATATTTTGATAAGGCGTATCCAAAACGGAGATACAGAAGCCTTTGAAACGCTGGTACGGAAATACTATCAAAATATATATAATTTTTGTGTTCGTCGCTGTAATGGAGATACAACACTTGCCGCTGACTTGACGCAGGATACTTTCTTAAAGTTGATAACGCATATTCAGCAATACAGATTAACAGGAAAATTTATTAACTTTCTGCTCACTATTGCGGTGAATACCTGTAACAACTATTTCAAAAAGAAATCTCCTGATTTAGTGGATATGGACACACTTTCTACTGTTGAAAGTAATGTAAATGTTTCGGAAGAAATCTTGCGGCAAGAGGACACACAGATCATACAGCAAGCCCTTGATCGACTTCCCGATATGCAAAAAGAGGTTGTCATCTTGCGGTTTTACCATGACCGTAAATTGAAAGAGATTGCAGCCATTACAGGAGTAAGTCTGCCAACAGCAAAATCAAGGTTAAGACAGGGGCTTGATAAGTTAAAGCGATATTTGGATAAGGAGGATTTTAAGGTGTGAAAAATCAAGAGAAACTTTTCAAGAAAAAGTTGGAATCATATGCCGTTGCGCCAGCCGATGAAGCCAATATACGAAAAACGATTTTGGCCGGGAAGCAGCTCTTAATTAAAAATCCCGTACAGGAAATGTGCTGGTATAAGAGAATTGGCAATCAGTTCAAATATATATCCCCACTTTTGTGGCTTGCTCAATTATTGGCGGTCGGGTTATGTATTTTTCTCATTAACCAAATCAACAGCAGCACCGATATTACTGCCGTCCTCTCGGCTATTTCATGTATTGTAGCGTTACTCGGCGTAGTTGGTTTTCCCGAAGTCTGCAAAAGTTTCTCATATCAGATGTGGGAATTGGAGCAGAGCTGCAAATACAATCTCAGGCAAATTGTAGCAATCAAACTTTCGATTATTGGAACGATTGACCTGCTTATCGTTTTAATGATTACTCTTTTGACAAGCATACAGACCAACTTGCCTGTATGGGAAATGGCTTTGTATTTATTTGTACCCTTTAACCTGGCTTGTATCGTTTCTTTTTTTGTAACAAGCCTGGCGAGAAATAAAAACTGGATATTCCCTATATTTCCCGCAGGCCTTGGACTTTCCTTTCTCATGTTGCTTTGTATCAATCGGTTTTCATTGTACCAAAGTATTACTACACAGATTTGGTTTTTTCTGTGTTTTAGCACTTTCGTTGTTCTTATTTGGAAAATAGCACAGTTTATTAAAAATATGGACGAGGGAGGGCTGGCTGTATGCAACTGACATTAGATAGGCTCACAAAACAATATGGCAGCAAAATAGCCTTAGATCGGATCAATGCAATTTTTGAGCCGGGGATTTATGGCTTGCTTGGGGCAAATGGCGCTGGTAAAACAACCATGATGCGCTTGATTTGCGATATACTAAAGCCCACATCGGGGGAAGTGACATTTAATGGTACAAACATTCGTGAAATGGGAGCGAGTTACCGCGCTGTAATTGGTTATCTTCCGCAGGATTTTGGGTATTATCCAAACTTTACGGCAATGAACTTTCTCCTTTATATGGCATCCCTAAAAGGGTTAAACGCCAGATATGCAAAGGAAAAATCTTTGGAACTTTTGGAAACACTCAATCTTTCCGAAGTAAAGGACAAAAAGATCAAGACTTTTTCGGGTGGCATGAAGCAGCGTTTAGGGATAGCACAGGCATTTTTGAATGATCCGCAGATTTTAATTCTTGACGAGCCGACAGCCGGACTTGACCCCAAAGAACGGGTAAAGTTTCGTAATCTTATTAGTTCTTTTGCCGAGAATAAGATTGTAATACTGTCTACCCATATCGTTACGGATATTGAGTATATTGCCGATGAAATCCTTATGATTAAGAATGGCGCACTTCTCAAAAAAGGTGCTGAGAATGACATTATACAAGAAATATCTGGTAAAGTATGGGAGTGTCGAGTATCGAGGGAAGAAGCGGACCATCTGGAAAAGCGCTATACCATTTGTAACAGCAAAGCAGAAAATGGGACAACGATTTTGAGAATTGTTTCTGATAGTAAGCCTTGTAATGCGGCAGCATTGGTATCTCCCTGCTTGGAGGATTTATATTTGCATTACTTTCATGGGGAGGTGTAACCAATGATCCGCATGATAAAGTTTGAACTTAAAAAGCTATTTTCCAATCCAATTGTAGTTGGTTCTATTGCGGTATTGCTACTCGTTTGCTTTTTTATTCTACAAGCGTGTTGCTTTAATAATTCGGCTACCTCAACAGTTCTGCCAGACGGCACAAAACTATCCGGCAGACAGGCAATCGTATATAATCAGACGATTGCTGAAAAATATGCCGGTGATTTTACCGATGATACGATAGCAAAAATGGTTGCAGATTTTTCAAAAGACTATCCGAATGAGTATTCTCAAATGGTGGAGGGAGACGTATCCATTTCAACACTACCCTCAACATATTTGTATCTGACTATGTTTCTTCCACCAGCAAACTATGATGAAATAGCACAAGACGCTATTGCTCACGGTTCGTCCATTCCACCTTTGACAAATGCAGGGTTAGTCAGTATAGAAGATTATGGAACAGCCTATGTTGATAAGCCTTTACAATGCGGATATAACGATAGTTGGGCGTATTTCTTTACAGGTTTTTGTGGACCTACGATTGCAATAGCGTTTCCCGTATTGATTGCATTAGTTATTGCTATATCAACTGTATTCTCAGGTGAGTACAACACCAAAATGGATGCGCTCATATTAACGACGAGATACGGTAAAAATAGGGTAATTATTGCAAAATTACTTGCCTGCATAGTTTTTGCCACATCATTAGTTGTTGGCGTGTTTATTCTTTATTGTGTAGCATTTGGGGTACATTACGGCTTGCTTGGTTGGAATGCAGATATACAGACAAACTTGGGACTCTCGCTCTTGAGTGTAGAGATCCCCATGAATAATTTGCAGCTAATCTTTTTCGGGTTAATGATTGTCTGGTTGGCGGGTATTTTTACAGCCGCCATTACAGCTATGATTTCTGCAATTACAAAAAGCCCGTTTTCCTCTTTGATCGTGGCTTTTGCTGTATTTATGGCACCTTGGATCTTACGCCAGATATTACCCGAAAACACCTTGCGGGACATACTGCTGATTTTCCCGGCGAATGCTGTAAACGTACAAGAGGTATTGTTATTGCCTGTTAATGCTCAATCCATTTACTACAACCAGCCTTTAGTTCCAGCTCTGTGTATACTGCTGGGAACCTTGATTGCGCTATTGGTTTCGAGTTTCATAGCTTATAAATCCTTTGGTAATCATCAGGCCATAGGATAAATATAGATTTGAGGTAGCGCATATTCAAAGACGCAGAAAAGCTATTGATGGGAGACGGAAATTTGTTTAAGCTATACTTAGAACTACTTCTAGCTACTGTCTGGGATATGAGCAAGGTTGGAAAGAGGTAAACCAACGGTAGAGTATGGAATTGATTCATTTTATTCTACTTAACCAACAAGGGATGTTCAAAAAAGTGGTTCAGAATATAATGATTAAGTAGGAGGTGAAACCAATGAATCAAATAAAAATAGGTAAATTCATTTCAGAGTGCAGAAAAGAAAAAAAACTTACTCAAAGTCAGTTGGCGGAAAAAATGAACATAACTGATAAAGCGGTATCTAAGTGGGAAAACGGAAAATCGTTGCCGGACATATCTTTGTTACTTCCTCTGTGCGAGATATTGGGAATTTCTCTAAACGAATTGTTTATTGGTGAACATATTCCCAATGATAAACTCAAAGAAAAAACTGATGAAGTGCTGCTGGATATGATAGATAATAAAAAAGGGCAAAAGTTTATCACCACAATATGCTCCATAGTTATGAGTATAGGAATTGTTCTTTTCTTCATTCCGAGCATATATAAGTTAGAGGTCAGCTTTGGGATTGCAATTACAGCAATTGGCCTACTCTTGTTGATGGTTGGGTTATATGGAAAAATAAGATATCCACGCCCGTTCAAATAAGAATTGTATAGTTATCGCACAGCCAGACACTTAAACGCAGAAGCAACAAAATAAACAAAGCAGCGACTTTGCAGAGGCAAAACCGCTGCTTTGTTTAGTGAATGGGTTTAGACGAGTTTGCTTAATCGCCAAAAAAGCAGAAAAGCCCGTTGATGGAAGAAAAGCATATAAAACCTCTTAAATTATTTAGATGGCATAGTTACTATTATTGTGTGAGCAGGGAATGTTTTGTGTGATTTCATATACCCTCCATAAGTAAATGGTAGACTGCATAAGGAGGTGTTTTTATGGCAGTAATAATGATTGTGGAAGATGATAGGCAAACGAATGATGCGGTTTCTGAATATCTGAAATCATTAGGACACCGAGTGTTCTCGGCCTATGATGGCGATGAAGCATTGCAGCTTTTTGAGTGCAGTAACATTGATCTGGTTATTCTGGATATTATGCTCCCTAAAAAGACGGGACTTGCTGTATTGCATACGATCAGAACAAAAAGCGCTGTACCAATCCTCATACTGACCGCAATCGGTGATGAATATACTCAGGTTACGAGTTTCGATGAACAGGCTGATGACTACATTACAAAACCGTTTTCAATGGTTTTGCTTGGGCGGCGGGTTACTGCCCTCCTGCGGCGAAGCGGACAAACGGTTTCACCGGATACTATGACTTTTGGGAATGTGACAGTTGATTTCTCTGGATACACAGCTAAAGGCCCCGAAGGAAAAATCGATATTACTCCAAAAGAAATAGATTTGCTGAAGCTCTTGGTCGAACACAAAGGTTTAGTGCTCACCCGATCTCAAATGTTGGATAGCCTATGGGGGGCCGATTACCCTATTATTGATCGTACCATTGATACATACATTAAGAACTTACGCAAAAAACTTCGCCTTAATTGTATTGTTACGGTAAAAGGGATAGGGTATAAATTCGAGGTAGAAACATGAAAAAGTTAAAGCTCTTTCCTAAAATATTTATTTATACCTTAGCGCTATTATTGCTGATAACATTGCTTGCCAGCGGAACGATTTATCTTCTGGCCCCAATGATGGGAGAAAACTCAGTCTTATCAGAGGGAACTTATGTTGATGGACTGTCTTCAGCAATTACGACTGCTGCCATTCCGAGAAATACAGAAATAGCCCACACAATATTGCGCTCACTACCTTATACCGTAGCAATTTGTATTGTAGTTTCACTTTTATGTGCCTACTTTTTTTCGAAAGCAATAACAAATCCCATCAAGGGTATTTTAGACGCAACAAGTCAAATGGCTGTTTTGGATCGCAAAGCGGTGTGTAAGACTGACGCTAACGACGAGATCGGAATATTAGCCAACCAAATCAACCAACTATATCAAAATTTGTTGAGTACGATTGAACATCTGCAAGAGGAAAAGGATAAAGTTAGTGAAGCTGAAAAGCAAAAAATTGACTTTCTACGCTCGGCATCCCATGAACTGAAAACTCCGGTTACAGCATTGAATGCCATGCTGGAAAATATGATCTTAAAAGTCGGTAAATACGGCGATTATGAAGAATATCTACCTCTGTGCAAAGAACGAACAGAACAACTCAGCAAAATGATTTCAGAGGTATTAGACGCATCCAAACTTGGCTCAACGGTGGCGGAAAAACCACAAACATTAGCTGTGGACTGCTATTTATCAGGGCTGTGTAAACAATATCGCTTGATTGCTCAGGCAAATGGAATTTCCTTTCAAGAGGATTTCTCTGAAACCTTTACAATTTCCTTGCCCCCTAAAACATTTGCAAGAGCATTTTCAAATATTCTCTCCAATGCCGTTGCCTACACCTTACCCGGCAGCTCTATTTTTGTCCGCATTGATGACCACAAATTGATAGTCGAAAATGAATGTGAGCCAATTCCGGCAGAGCATCTAAAACATATATTTGAACCATTTTATCGCCCCGACTATGCCCGCAACCAGAATGATGGAGGTAATGGTCTTGGGCTATACATAGTGGCCTCAGTTTTAGATTCTTTGAAACTTGCCTACTCACTGGAACCCATGCAAAAACCATTGGGAATGCGTTTTACTATTACTTTTTGATGATCTGATGTCATCCCCTTGCTATGTGGAAATAAAACTTGCTTCCATATTGGTTTCATATGTGCTCCACACACAGATGGTAGATTATCATTGCACAGGGGAATATGTGCAATCACCAATACGGAGGTCATATTATGAAAACACCACTGAAAAAAAGTATGGTTATATCCATATCACTTGCTCTGCTTGCCTGCCTGATGCTATCCGCGTGTGCTGCAAACGCCACTCTGGCACCAGAAATACCGCGTAATTCGGGAGAGGATCAATCTGCTCCTATGAACATCAACACCCAAGTTTCATCTGATGTGATAGCAGATGAAAACTGTTTGCCAGGTGGCCCATCCGATACCCAACTGGAGTATTGGGAGATTGATGAATTTGAAGATTGGATGGAGCAACAGCGAGACCAAATTCAAAAGCTGGCGGACAATAAGGATAAATCCTTCTATTACAAAGATGATAACGGCAGCTATGTGTGTCGCGAATGGACACAGGAAGATGTAGATAGTCTGTATGAAAGCTGGAAGGATCAGCTTGCACTTATGAAAGAGGGGTATCACTTTACTAAATCTATGGAATTGTCCAACGGTGGTGTCATTTCTGGCGCATTTGACCCTGAAACATGGAACGCTGAACCAGCGTCTGCCCCCGGATCAACAGTCATTACTTTACCTGACGGTTCGACAGTTGATTTGGGCCACTTTGATACCGCCGACGCTGCTACAAATGCTGTGCAGGAATACTTGGAGCAGCAAGTTTCGGCGGGAAATATGACACAGGCAGAAGCAGACAACTTGCTCAACAATGGTTCCGTCGAATAGCAGATTTCTAAACTCGGTGGGGTTTCATTGCGAGAACCTTTCATGTGAATTCCATCTGTTCGCTCCAAGTGCAATTAGGAAACAATTTTTCCAATCAATGAAATAAGAAGTAGAACGGGCAATTAGCCCGTTCTACTTCTTGTTAAATAGTGGGTTCACAGTCTTTCAAAAAGAATCGCAGAGCCATTGCTGTGACCGCAATCTCATACTTCGAGTGGATGTCAACTTCCGTGGAAACACCAGATAGCATTTTCTCAACATCCCCCACGTCAACTCCTGACATTTTCGCAATTGCAGTTGGTGAAAGATGGTGGCAGGAAACCAGCACTTCTAAAAATGCACGCATTTTCAAATCAGCATTTTCACTGGCCACAGAATAAAGAAACATGATTTTATCTAATACGATTCGGTGCTCTAAAAGGCATTCTGTCTTACCGTGAGCAATGTCATTGACTTGGGCCAAGGAAATTTCTAAATACTTTGCAAGGGTATTTGCATTGAACTGGTATTTTTCGAGCAATGCAGTCACTTTCCCGGCTACATCTTCTACTATAGTCATCATCTTTTTATGGCCTCATAGGAGTTGGCCCACCGGCAGGATGGATCGATCCGGATGTAATGGTTACGATGAGGATGAAGCCGAAGTAGATAGCAAGGATGGCCAGTAAAACGATAAGAAATCCCTTGTCTTTACCAGAGAGCGTTTTCCTTTTCCAGAATAATACGGCCAGGATCAAAACAAATGCAATGCCAGCAACGCCGAGCGTAATGTAATTCAACAAGAAATTTAGCAAAACTTCCATCGTAGCCCCTCCTTTTTATCACGGCATATTTCAAGGGTGCATCAAGTTGAACCTTCAAACAGGGACTCTAATTCTTGGTAGAATGCCTCACCAACCTGGCGGAAAATACGGCCGTTGTCCGGACGGTCGTCAATTAGGTAGTAACTACCGTCCTGTTCAAATACCAGGCAGGTGATCATATCTGCGTGGCTGAGCAGCTCGTCATGTGTCTGGTATTCAATCCGGATCTCAAAGCCATCCTTGAAGTCATAACCGCCGGTTCCATCCGGGTTTCCATAGATGTCATGCTCCAGGTCGAGATAGGGGGCACTATCAATACCAGCCAGAATCTCAAGCGCCTGATCGTTATTCTGAATTTCCACGTGGCCCACATTAGAATTTCCAATAATACGAACCACGGAGATGCGTTCCGGCATGAAGATATCTGTAGCCTCGGGGTCCAGTTCATCATAATTAGGAACGATATAGTACACAGTGGGGTTAAAGTCTACGGTATCCACATAACAAGGAATCCGCTTTCCGCCCAAGGTGATCTTCAGATTCGGCACCTTTTCTGCAGTAGACATGATGCTGAATAGTGTCCCGTCATTGCCGGTTTCCTCAAGTTCCAACTTCAATGTTGTTCCGAAAATACTCGTGGATTGGCCTAAGCCAGAGTGAGTGGAATCTCCGCCTCCAGGAACGTAGACGAGGAAATAATACTCAGTGCTGCTGCCGTTGTAATAGTCATAACGCAGGGCGTGAGCACGAGTTCCTTCTTGATTCAGACCATCCAGCCATTCCTGCACCTTTTCTATGGCTTCACCTTGCGACAGACTCTCCATCTCGGTGTAGTACTCGTCCCGGCTCAGTTCCTGCATACTGACGGAACCGCCAGCTTTCAGCCCCATAAGTCCGAAGACAGCAAACAGAATCAGCAACAGCGGGACCAAAAGGATCACCAGAAGGATCTTCCAGCCGGTCCGATCTTTGGGACGCACCGGCGTCTGGATATCAGCCTGGTACTCTGGGAGCGGCGTGGTGCATTTGGGGCAGACCTTCCAATCCGGCTCAACCGGCGTCTTGCAGTTTGGGCAAGCGGGGCGAAGTTTAGCGCCGCACTTGGGACAAACCACATAGGTTTCCATGACTGGCGTGCTGCACTGCGGGCATCTGAGGTTCATGTAGTTTCCACGAACCAGGAGATACACAATGAGGCCGATAAAAGCGGGAGCCAGGGCTGCGACGAAGGCCCACAGAATGGCATTCATATTCCGCTGTCTGGCGTCACGATAGACGAAAAAGCCGACGATAAACGGCAGAAGAATGATGAGGACAAGTACAATCATTACAGGGACAGTCGCAACGGTACTCATGCTGTTTTCCCTCCTTTACGAGAATAGACGATGGCGATGACACCACCACCGGTTGCCGCAATCATGATATATCCAAAGCAGAGCAGAGAGAGTACTGGATACCAGTCGATAGCCGAGTACCCCAGCAGCACAGCGGCGATCATCAAGAGAAAGCCTGCCAGAACTGCGATGGCGGTCTGTACCCGTAGTTTGCGCCGCTCCAGTTCTGCTTGGAGCATTTGTTCGTTGAGAACCGGAGGCGTGCGCTGTTCAAAATCATAAATCTGTTTCATTTCCAAGCGCCTCCTTGAGCAGTTTTCTGGCTTTGTCCAGCCGTGATTTGACGGTTCCGTTGGGAATTCCCAGGATCTGCGCAGTTGTTGCAATATCCCTATCGTCGAAATAATAGAGGATCACAGCCAAGCGGTACTTTTCGGGCAGACGGTCGATTGCCTCATAGAGCGGTCTGTAATCGACCTTTTCCGGAGCAGGTATAGAACCGAGCATGAACTCCTTTTCTTCATTGCTGCGGAAGTGGAGAAAGGGACTTTTTGAGAGGCGCCGCAGGGTATTCCGGTATAAATTCACGCAGATTTTAGTGAGCCAAGGCTCAAAATCCCGGCTTGTGTCATAGCGGGAAATATTTTTGACCACCTGCAGCCAGGTGTCCTGGTACAGATCGTCTGCCTCCAGCGTGTTGGCACAGAGCGTCAGGCACAGGCCATAGAGGCGTTTCCCATATTGATGGATGTACTGGTCTATCACACGCTCTGCACCTCCTCTCACCTACATATACAATCGAAAGAGCATTTGGTTCGCGCGGCATAAGAAAATTTGAAGATTTTGCATTAAGGCAGCCAAGAGTTTTTCCGAATACCCTCAATAATGGTCATTATTTTTTGTAGCAGTTTCGTTTCATAGATTTTCCACCAGAGGTTTGAACTGTGTCCAAAATGACGCTACTCCATCGTTATAAAGGGTATAAAGACGTTCATTAACTTTTTAATTTTTATAACGATTTGCTTTGGTAATTCCGGACACATCAATTTAGACAAAAAGTGGATCTCAATGAGGGGTGGCAGCATGGAGGAAGTGATTGTAATCCGAATCATTGATTCAGATGGAAGCGCGTTTGCATCCATTATGAGCGCACTGAAGGAAAAGCAATACACAATTGCAGATATATCTGTTATTGACCGTCCTGCTGTCAACATCGGTGAAATCAAAATCTATCCATCGTGCCACCAAGTTTTTTTGTCGGGAAAAGAGATCCAACTCAACCGCAGCGAATATGCCATGCTCTACTGTATGGCAAAGGTGCCAGGACGAGTATTTACCCGCGAGGAACTTTACGCCGCCGCATGGAACGAAACATATCCCTATGGCTCAAATACAGTAGACAATACAATTTTTCGATTGCGGAAGAAAATAGAACCAGATCCAAAGCACCCCGTTTATATTAAGACTGTGTTTGGGACTGGCTATAAGTTGAATATCCCCAAATAGGGATAACAAAGGGGCTCTGGCATTAACCAGAGTCCCTTGTTCTTTTCTTCTACCTGATTTTCTTTGAATCGAGAATTGAAAGTGTTACACGCTTCCGGA
>CDTY01000422.1_pt1 | contig 18235 bp, 17 predicted proteins | sample 557731 | NCBI WGS metagenome assembly CDTY01 (sample SAMEA3182101, study PRJEB8094) | gut metagenome | biome: human; feature: gut; material: Stool; isolation source: human stool | place: Canada | collected 2013-02-12
TAGTAAATCTTCAGCGGCGTTTCCTCGCTGTGCTGTATGCGCTCTTTGTACATCAGGCATACCGCTGCATCGCTAAGGGTCAGGAAACGGTCGTACTCCTCGCTCAATGAATAGCAGTTACCGGGAAATGAGCCGACGAACAGCTCCAACTGGTTATAGGCACGCTTGCTGATATGGATACCCATTCGGGAGAACCCGTTCTCCAGATGATTGGTACATTTCTGAATGTCCGTGTCCGCCGCTATCGTTACCATAAGGTTGAAGTGGGTGTACACCAACTGTTTGCTCTCCCGTGCGATAACCTCCTGCACCCGCTTGATGTCCTCGACGGCCATCTGGTTACTGGGGTTCGGAATGCTGGCATGGCGGTTCTTCTTTTTGTCGAGCATGGCCAGTTCCCGCTTCTGGTTGGGCAGGAAGATAATCTGGTTATAGACCACCGTCTCGGCGTTCGGTATGTTGTCGATAAGGGACAGCAGATCGACGGGCATGTCGGTATTGTTCACCTCGATGTTCGTGTAGGGGCGTATCAGCGAAGGCAGCGCGGCACAGTCCACGTCCACGAGGCTGTACACTTTGCAGCGTTTATCACCCATAGAAATACTCTCATCGTCCACCTTGAAGTTGCTCATCGAGACCACCTTATCCTTGAAATTCATCGAGAAATAGCGGTCTACGTATTCGCTCGCTCCGGCCTTGTTCAGGAACTCGGCCTGTACGCCGGCATCGTGCAACTGGTCATGCACTTTGCGGATCTTCACGAGGAAATCGCGCCATTTCTTGTTGTCGAATGAAAACAGACGGCTTTTCTTGGCCTCTTGGGTGATGGTCAGGTAGCAAATGCTGTCCGTATAGTGGCGTCCTTTGAAATACCGGAAATAGGCGGACGAGAGGAACTCGTGTTTCTCACCCGTCTCGCTCTCGAACTGTTTCTTCACGAAAATATCCTGTTTGTGAATGGCATACCCTTCGCCCAAAGTCTGGGCAAGGGCTGTAAACAGGTGCGTGAACTCGTAGTAACTGTCGATATTGGCCGAGTATTTCTGCACGGGATTCTCCATGCGCAGCACGGCGGAATATTCGCCCGTCTTGGTGTACAGCACGCCTATGCCCTCCATATCCTCCACCGAAAAATAGATGTCCTGAAAGATACGTTTGCGCTTGCCTCCCGTGCCGAACGCACAGACCGACAGGGCCATACCAGCGCACAAGGTTATAAAAAGTAGAATGATGTACAGGGTCATTTACAAATACATAAATAAAGGCAAGCCCGCCCTGTAAGCAAGGCGGACCTACCCACGTTCAACAATCAATAGGACCACACGCCTTGTATGCGATGGTTTTTCTTTTCCCTTCTCTCATAACTTCCTCGAATAGGCATAAACATACACACCGTGCTCGTTCTTCTTGGTATGCAGCCCTTTCCGCTGTTTGAGCATGATAAGCGCAATACCTGTAGATAGGACAGCCACCAGTGTAACCAGCCCGGCCACGAACCCGACCAGGCAGTAGGCGACGATGAAGCCGACGATAGCACCGCCGGCCGCACCCGCAGCCCAGTAGATGTAACGACCCTGAATACCCATGAACTCAAGAGGCCGTTGCAGCCCCTTGAACAGCGGGTAGTCGGGAAAACGTTCGTCCTTGCCTTTCATCTTACAAGACCTTTATGCACCGATACCAAAGAACATCGGCAGGGCCTGCGCTGCGGCAATCAGGAAGATACAGGCTCCCACGACCATCATAATCTTCTTCTTGACATCTTGCTCCTCGTTGTTCATGGCGATGTACACGCTGATTGCGCCGACAATCGCAACGACTCCGGCGATTGCATAGCACAATTTCACCATGATAGGAACATACTTGGCGATTTCCTCGGTCACGGTCGCCAGTGCGGTCGTTCCGGCCGAGTAATCGCCTGCGGAGTTCTGCGCCATGACGCTGGTCACGCCACACAGCAACATCAACATGAGCATCTGCATCTTTTTCGCAGAAAGCGTCTTTCTAATCAGTTTTTTTGTCTTTTGAAACATGCTTGATTGTATTTTAAGTGAATATTATGGTTGTTCCGAATTGGCTTATCGGCGGTAGGGAATCGTTCCGATACCTATATGCGATAGCCGAAAAAGGCCGGGAATACGATGGAGGCACCGATGATGAACAGGCACGCCCCGACCAGCGTGATGATGGACTTGACAATATCCTGATCGCCGGTATTCCATTTGATGTAAATCTGGAGCGCGGACACGACGACACACAGCGAGGCGATGGCGTAACAGATATATAGGACATACAACATGTTGGTCACTACGAAATCGTGCATCGTGGCCAGTGCGTCCGCACCCCAACTGTAATCCACGCTGCCGCTTTTGGCCATTGCCGAGCAGGGGACGATAGAGCATAGCGTAAACAGTATCTTTTTTGTTTTCCACATCTTACAGTCTGTCTTTGACAGGTTTCCATGCCATTTCGGGACGATTGTCCAACCGCCCGCCGGAAACCATCGCTTTATACATCTCTTCCGCCGTCAGGGGGTCGGACAGGAAGCGTTCGGTATCTTCCAGTTGCGCTTCTGCCTTGGCTTTCAGCCGCTCGAACCGCTTTCGGGCGATCTCTTCGTCTTGGTCAGCATCGGTTTCCTGCGACGTACCGGCAGCAGGTTGGGCTTCCGTATCGTATTTCTCGTTCCCGACACTGAATCCGGTCTCGTTCTCCGATACGTCTATGCTCTCTTCCGTAATGTCCTCCGGGTCGAGTTCGAAGACCTCTTCGCCCGGTTTCTCCGTTCCCTTCTTTCCGTAAAGGTCATGGACGATGACAACCGCATAATAAAGAATGTACAGCAGCGTCAGGACGATAGCGAATATAAAGTATGAATCCATTTTTTAAGTATGAAATTAGACTTTTATTAAAATATGATTGCAAAGGAAGATATTATATCTGAAATGCAAAAGATTCCCTTCCTTAAATCGTGATTTATCGGAGAATATTTGTCGAAAATCTAAAAATCATACTTTAATTTCATACTTAAACACGATTTTGGAGGTCGGATAGGACACAAAAAAGCCCTCCGATTGTGGAGGGCCTTAGTACGTTCCGAAAGTGGAAGGCGGACGGGTTTTACTGTCTTTTTCCGCGTAGATAGTCGTTCAGGTCTTTGTATTCGGCATAGCGGACGGCTTCGTTGACCGCCTTGATCCCGTACAGCCCGGCGATGGTTTCCACGCTCTTCTGTCCCGCCAGGTCGTTGTCAAGGTAGCAGTGGATGTATTTGTAGCCGCCCAATGCCTGTAAAGTCTTCTTCAGATTGCTGACCGAGTTCATCACGATATGGTCGCACGGTACTTGGAGGCAGACAACGGTGTCGCCCCTTCGGCACAGCGTCAGGTAAGAGAGGAAATCCATAAAGCCTTCGTACACGCAGACATGCTTCTGTCTTTCCCCCGCCGTATGTTCGATGACGGAGATGTCTTTCTTCCGGATACAACCTTTATAATAAGGATTACGCATCTCGTAACCGCCGGACACATTTTCAAAGGCGATGGAAAAATAATGCCGCTTGCGCAGCTCGTAATGAATCTCCTTGCAGAACTGCCGGGCGATACCCATGTCCACATACCGGGAGCGCAAGTACGACAGCAGCGCATGGTGGCTCAGCGGCAGCACGACCATATTCGTCATCGCCTCCCCGATGTCCGGCTCGGCACAGGCCAGAGGGAGACGGGCCGACGGCAAGGCGTTCGTCCGGCTCTCTATCACACGGAGGGCTTCACTCACGCTGCAGAGCCGGTAGAGCCGCAAGACCAGCTCGATGATGCCGCCGCCCTCCGACAGGGCGAAGTCGTACCATTCGTTCAGCTTGTCATTCACCTTGAACGAGGGCATTTGCTCTTCCCGGAAAGGGGACAGATACCAATACTGGTTATGGCGAATCCGGACCGGCACATGGCCGAGCGATTGCAGAAAATCGACGATACGGATTCGCTTTGCTTCTGATATATTCATGTGTAAGGAGTGTTTAGTGTAGTTCTACTATATATACCCACAAACTAAACCGACACGGTTCAGAGATGGAAATTCTCATTATATATGTACCCGCGCCCGCTTTTCTGTATGGCATTGTGCTGGATAAGAAACTTGCACAGATTGACCAGCGTGTTCCGTCCCCTGCAATAGCCGATGCTGTCATACCCCCGTTTCAGAGCTTCGAGCAAGGCTTGGTAGCCTGCAATATCGTTGTCTGCAAAGGCAGTCTCCAGAGCGGAACGGTGCTGCTGTTCCGTCATGTCCGCGTATGACGACAACCGTTCCTTTTTGCTCATCTTGAACTGGTAGTCCTCTACCAGATGCGGGAGCGAATCGTCCCCGATTTCAAAAGCGAAAGGAGTAAACTCCCGGTCTCTTATGTGCATGGCCCTCACTTCACTGATCTTGCCGTTCTCCACGTTCTTCGATATTTGCAGGATCGTCTCGGCCTTGTTGTTCAGTTCCGTACCGATATGCCCCCTCGTGTTGTCGTCGCCCTTGTTCAGGTGCAGCACCGTATGGATATGCAGCTCGTAGTAGCTCGACCACCTCATGAGTTCGTTGATGATGTCGAGCGATTCGCTCGGACTGTTTATGTCGTGAATCAGGTCTCGGATACCGTCGATGATGACCAGCCCGATGTCCTTCTCTTCATGGAGTGCCCAGTGTATAATGTCCCGCCGTTGGTCGGGTGTATATTCGCGCAGGACGAAAAACTCGATCCGGTCGTTCTCCTGATCTGTCGGCAGCCCGGCCAAGGTCAGTATCCGGTGAAGGACCTTATGGCAATGGCACTTGCTCTGCTCCGTGTCGATGTACAGGACCCGGTTCTTGCAAGGAGGCAGGTCGGCCTTGTATTTCAGCACCTCTTTCCCCGACAAGGCGGACGCCACGATGGCACTGACATTGAATGTCTTCTTGCTCTTGGGCTTTCCGGTGGACGCGCTGAAATTACCCAACGTCGCGATGGTCACGCCGTCTATCTGCACGATCTCCTGCGGAAAGTCGTATTTCTCCGTCACATTCAGCCGGATATATTTCAGCAGCGACCGGTATTTCTCCTCGTCTATCCGGTGGTTGTCGGGCAGAGCCATATCCGTTTTCATAGTTTCCCTCCTTTCTTGATTTGTTTCTGCTTGTTATCCTTCTCCAGCAGGTAAGACATGATGTTCGCCTGCTTCTCGATTTCCCCGTTGGACAGGCAAGGGTTGCGCTTTATCCACTCGTTCAGGTCGTCTCGGAGAATGAAGATATTCTTTCCGTTGGGCTTGTACACCGTCAGTTCATGGGCGGAAGTCAGTTTGTAAACATAGCTTTTGGATACTTGCAGATAGGCCGCCACTTCATCTATGCTTAGAAAATCTTTCGCCGCGTATGCCATCTTCTCTAACTTTTCGAGATGGGACAGCAGTTCGTCCAGCGAGCCGAACCGTTTCAGGAATTTCTCCACCCTCAATATCTCCTGTTGGAAACTCTCTAAAGAGTTGTTTTCGAGAAAGGCTTTAAGCCCCTCGATGCGTGCAAGCAACAGGTCTGTCTCTTTTCTGTTCATAGCGTCTCGTTTTCCGCGCAGGCACTCTGCCTGGTCATTTGTACTCGGTTTCTCAAGGCCCATTCGCACAGCTCCTTACGGTTGAAATAGACCAGCTTGCCGTTAGGCTTGTAGTGGGGGATCAGTTTCGAGGAAGTGAGCTTGTAGATATAGCTCTCCGAAACGCCCAGATAAACCGAGGCTTCGGTAGTCGTAAGCACCTCCTTGACCGTCCACATCTGTTCTTTGAGTTGTTCTATGCTGCCCTCGATGGCCTGTATCTTCTCCACTTCGTCTATTTTCCGTTCCAACGTCCGGATACGTTCTATAGGCTTCTCCGTCGTTATCATGGAGATGATCTTTTCCATCTGGGCCATGTAGTCGGAAAACGTGCGGTTCTCCGTCGTCATTCTTTTATGTCCCATTGTTTCATTTGATTTAATTCGACAATAAGAGGTTTACCCTCCGCAGTAACCGGTTACGGAGGGCAAAGGTATAGGCATATCATAAGCCGTCAGTGTTGATAGTATTGAGTCTCAACGCATCTCTCGATACGATTCTCAACAAATCGGGCTTCCTTTATTGAATTTCTTTGTCTTTGATTCGTTTTATGTATCCGTCGATGACACTTAGAAACCGCTTTTCGGAAACGCCCGGCGGCGTATCTTTGATCCGATTCAGGGTCGAGGACAAATCGTGCTGGGCGAGGTGTTTCCTGCCCGAAGAACTTATGACGAGTTTTCTTCTGGCGATGAAGACCTGCCAGTTGTAGGGGATGATGCCGTGTGAGGCCAGTTTGTCGAGTGCCAGCACCAGCCGGGTATTGTTTCTCGATGTGACCGGTTGCAGCGTGTCCGTTTCATAACGGGCTACCACATCGTTCGCGTCCAGCCTCTCCCTAAACAAATTGACCTCATTGGCAAGTTGCACAATGAGGTCAATCGTATTCCTACCAAGCGTAGGAGTGAAACCTATGCCCGGTGCGGCTGTATGTGGAGTGATGTCACTCCCTCCGGTGATTCCCTGCGCGTCCGTCTGCGGCAGGTCGATGGTATAGAACTCGTTGAGCAAATCCGCAATCGAAGTATCATCGAACACGTCCAGTTCGAAATACTTACGCACCAACATTTCGTGGTCGCTCAACAAATCCACGATGGTGTGGTAATTTTTCAGGTGTTCGTTCTTGCTCCACGCATCGGTCTCGTCATGATACCGTTTGGAATGTATGAAATCGAGTACATAACGCCTGTAACTCTTTTGACGAGTTGCGACTTCGGCAGTGTACGACTCGCGGGCTTGTTTGACCAACCGGAATAGCCCTTCTTTACCGGTCTGCGCAGGCATTCGTCGGAAGCCACGCATCGCTCTTTCCAAAAAGAGAGAGGTGCAAAGAGATTTTCTTTGTCATTGTTAATTGAATTTGGTGTTAAACTTTATAATAGGATCGCCCCGTTTTGTCGGGAGCGTTCATATTTTCCATTTTTACACAAGTATAGTCGTCAGCTATCCTTTTCAATTCAATGTCGAATGTGTCCAACAAACCCCGTTTCTTGATAAGGCGGAAATTGCTGTTCATGCTCTCCCGGTTCGGTTGCGTCCCGTCCGGAAAACAAAAGCAATGGACGCACTTCACCCACACATCGAAAGGGTTGTCGGCCTTGAACGCCAGATGAACGAGATACATGAGCTGTGCCTGGCTCTTCGTCCATTGGATCGGTTGCTTGAACCTCGTTTCGTCAAAGATACCCTTGAACATGGAGAAGGTGGTTTCCGGAGCGATGTAGTCTTTTTTCACAAGGCTCGAATACATCTTCCGTTTCTCCTTATCTCCCTTAGTGGTGTAGAATACGCACTTGCTTGTATGTATCAATCGTTCATGTCCGGTCTCTTTTATGGTTGTACTTTCTTCTATATGGTTAAACTTGTTACATATCTCTTTTAATTTGACATCGTATTTGTCTATCCAGCCGACCCGCTTGATCCAACTGTACCCCGTGACAAAACTCGCCCGGTGAGGGATATTCCCATTGATACGGAAACAGGATTCTCCTTTTATCCACAAGTGCCGTTTGTTGAACCGGTGGAAAGCCGAGTGAATGAAGTAGGCCAGTTGCCGCTGCCCTTTGAGCCATTCCACAGGCCGGCTGAATCTTCCCGTATCGAAGATACCGTTAAACCTCTCCCAAGTCGTATCCGGCGCAATGTAACCGTACCGAACCAAAGCCCTGTACATATCCCTTTTGTCATCTTCGCTTTGCGGGGCATAAAAGGTTACAGCCTCGGTGCGTTCCGGTTCGAACGTGGAGAAATCCACTTCGGGGTAAAGCGCTTTGACGGCCTCGTAGTATTCCGTATGGCATTTCGGAGCACGGCAAGTCCCGATTCGAGAGCCGTGATCCCTTTTCCACAGTTTCTCGAAGTGCATGTAAGCACGAGGAAAACCGCAAATGGACGATACGGCAAAGGCAATGACTTTCAGTTGCAGAGCCTTTGTTCCGGGCACGGGTTGGTAGTGACAATCCAGTATCCCCGCATCGACGGCCCTTTGCAGTAAAGTAGCGACCTGCTCGTTGGCCAACGGTGCTGTCAAGTCCCTGTACGGCCCTCTCTCGTCGATGCTCTGTTTGTCACAGAGCGACAGTAAAGCCCGCATGTGTTTCACATAGTTATCGAGTGCCCAGACGAACGGCTCTTCAATTTCCTGCCTGTGCTCCCGCACATACGCCTCCAGCAAGTCGGTAAACCCGATATTGGTAATTTGGCGGGCCAAAATAGGAGAAGGGTTCTGTTTCATATACAGGCCGATTTCCCGTGCCCATTCGTCGATATGCAACAGGTCGGGCGAGAGCGTTTCAATTTCCACCTCGCCATCTAAATCCAACCGGTATTTCCATTCTCCGATGATGCGGGTAATTTTGGCTATTTTGATAGCTATTTCCTGTCTTGTCATAAGTCGGTTTCTATGATTTATTCGATATTCGGAATCAGAGACACCGCGTTCTGCTTGTTCTTATCCAATACCTTGGCATATATCTGCGTCGTTGCCAGTTCTTTGTGGCCAAGCAGTTTCGATACGGTGTAGATGTCCGCACCCAAGTCCAGCATCAGGACGGCAAAGGTATGACGTCCGCAGTGAAAGGTCAGGTTCTTCTTCATTCCCGCTGCCAGACACCAACGCTGCAATTCGAGAGAAGTCCACGAATTGTACGTAAATCCCACAAATATTAAATCATCGGGGTCGCCTCTCTCTCCGAGATATTTCTCTGCCTGCGGAGTAATGTCGAGATATTCCTGTCCGCCGGTTTTCTTCTGCTTGAACACGATCCGCGTGTACTCACCGAACTTCTGTATTTCGCCCCACGTGAGTTTCTGTATGTCGCTTTTGCGAAGCCCGGTAAGGCATGAGAAGAGGAATGCGCGTTTCAGCATAGGATAACGGCAAGGAGTAGCGGCCAACAGCCTGACTTCCTCCAGTGTCAGATAATCCCGTTTCACCTCTTCGGCCTTGAAACCCTCTATGCCACGGAGCGGATTGATGGGAATGATCCGTTCATCGTATGCCTGATTGATACAAGCCCGCAGTTTGTTGAAGTAGGACACTTTGGAGTTTTGCGACAGCCTCTGGAACGTGTCTCTCTCCCTGCGTGGCCCGACACGTTTGTGCGTATCCTTTTCCACATTCTCCAAAAACTCCTTGAATCCCAAGACAAACTCCGGCGTAACGTCACGGAATGTAGTCTTATCATCGCAGTAGATTTCGAGATAACGGAGACAGCTTCTCCAGTTGCCCCAGTTCCCTTTTGATTCCGGATTCTTTCGACGCTCTTCCACCATATTGCGGTAATACTCCAAGAAAGGGGTATTTTCCTTGAACTGATGGGTGAACGAGTATTCCCCGTTCTGTATCTCAATCAGACGTTTGGATTTTATCGCCTGTGCGGTAGCCAATGTCTGACGGTTCTGTTCTTTCTCTATGGGCGTTTTCGCATCTATCAGGTACAGTTTCAGGTATTCCTTGTGTCGTTTACCGTTCCGATAGATGTCGAGAAACAAACTTATGTTGCCGTTCGATAACTTCTTTTCCCGAAGTTTCACGGGTTCTTTTTGCGTTATAGTCTGCTTTGCCATATCTGTTTTCTATTTTATTAAATACTTCTTGCTATTTGTCCCTTCTTTTCGGGGGACAGTTTTTTGTCCCTCGCTGTCCCTTTGGGGGACAATCTGGGGACAAAAATAACGAAAAAATATGTAAATACACAGAAAACACGAAGAAAAAGAGAAAATAAGTTTTTCTCAAAAATCACTGATATAATGCGTTTTACAGATTTATATTTGCTCTTTCTTTGCTTTTCTTTTCATACCGTCATTTTCCGATGCAAAACTTGGAAAATATGGTCCCAAGTATTTCGTCAGTAGAGATTTGACCTGTGATTTCTCCGAGGTAGTGCATGCATTCTCTAATGTCTTGGGCGAGGAAGTCTCCGGAGAGGCCGGATTGTAGTCCGTTAAGGGTACGTAGGATTGCGTCGTGGGCATTTAGCAGGGCTTCGTAATGACGTACGTTGGTGACGATAATGTCATTTTCGCCAGTTTGTGTTGACTGTATGGTATCTGTAAGCTGTTTTTCGAGTACGTCGATATTTTGGTCGTGTGAAGCTGAAAGAAAGATGAATGAAGTGTTGGGTTTTTTACGAGTGAGGCGTTTGTATAGGTCTGTGAGTTGTTGTTGGGTTGCGGATTCAATCTTATCTACTTTGTTAAAGGCAACGATGAGGCGTTTATCGGTGCAGTGGGGGAGGACTCTTCCAGCGATTTTTTCAATGTCTTGTGTCGATCCAGTGGCATCAATAAGCCAGATGACGATGTGGGCTTGGTCTAGTTTTTGGAAGGTGCGTTCGATCCCCATATTCTCGATGGCATCGTGCGTTTCCCGTATACCGGCAGTGTCGATAAAGCGGAAAGTAATTCCTTGTAATACGACGGTATCTTCGATGACATCGCGGGTTGTACCGTGTATGTCCGAGACGATGGCTTTATCTTCTTTGACAAGGCGGTTGAGCAGTGTCGATTTCCCGGCGTTGGTTTCTCCTATAATGGCAGTAGGTACACCGTTTTTGATGGCATTGCCGAGTGTGAACGAATCGGAAAGGCGCTTAATGACTCGTTCTATTTCACTGGCGAGGTCGGTTAGTTTCTCCCGATCGGCAAATTCTACTTCTTCTTCGCTGAAATCAAGTTCGAGTTCAACGAGCGAGGCGAATGTGAGTAGTTTTTCCCGTAGTTGGATAAGTTCTCGGCTGAATCCTCCACGCATTTGTTGCATAGCTAAACGATGCGAGGCCGCCGAGGTGGAAGCGATAAGGTCGGCCACGGCTTCGGCTTGTGAGAGGTCAAGTTTCCCATTGGTAAAAGCCCTACGGGTAAATTCTCCCGGTTGGGCCAGGCGGCAGCCTGCTCGCAATAGAAGGCTGATGATTTGTTGTTGAATGTAAATCGACCCGTGGCAGGATATCTCGACTGTATCTTCTCCTGTAAATGAATGGGGGGCGATGAAAAGCGTAACGACTACATCGTCAATGGGAGTTCCATTTTCATCGGCGATTGTTCCGTAGTGTGCTGTATTGGGCTTTGCTTCGGATAGTTTTTTCTTATTTGCGGTGTAAAATATACGATCGGTTATAATGATAGCGTTTGTTCCGCTTATGCGAATTACGGCAATACCTCCCATACCGGGAGCGGTAGAGATGGCGCAAATCGTATCTTCGGGTATTGGCTTGTTTAGTTTAAGTTCCATATTTCAAGGGATAGGTCGCTTTCTATTTTATGTTCAATACTGTCGGGTAAGTTGTGGAAAAAATCTATTCCGGTCACTCGTTCCACACTGTCGATGGTGATTGCCAACTCTTTTAGAGACGGTTGTTCCGCTTCATTGTCGAATATAAATGCGATTCCTCTGGGCGTGCCGGAATACGGAACAGCGACTACTTTGAAAAAGCGGGTAGGGACGACTATCTCGTGTCGTCCGATTGTCTTTCTCGGAGTAGAAACGATAGGTCCGCAAGTAATGAGTAGTGCACTGTCTCGTTGTACCCATTCACGTATTTGTTCTTCTAGCTCTTTCCAGCGACCTCGGTTTAATTCGGGAATTTGCGGACAGATATTTGAGAGCAGGAACGATTCTTCCATTGCTGTTTTGTCCCATTTCATATCGGCAGCCGGAGCCATATGTCCCCGGTCGTATCCGCTATGCGTGTAATCACGGGTGTCTATCATTGTGCCCACTACATCGTAGTCGGGGGTAAATCGGTTGTTGCGTGTAGCACTACCTTGCAGTTCGTCTCGTAGTAATTCGTAACTTACCCAGTTGGGTTGTTTCCAATGGGAGTTATACGAGACCGTGTATCCTGTGCGGTATAATATTTGTTCCGGCGTACCTTCGGGAGTATGGGCCATTTCAGCATCTTTTACATGACAAAGAGAGTTTGTAAACGATTGTTGAGGATTTTGGGGTTGTTGAGCTTGCTTTATTAGCCACCATATACTGTATGTAACGAGTAACAGCAGAAATAAAGCCCCCCAATTATTTATTTTTTTACTGTTCGATTTTTTCTTTTTTCTCTTTTTAGCCATATCCTCCACTTTTGAATGTGGTCGTGCAAATGTAAGAAAAAATTTTTTTACCTTTGTTCGTCGGTTGGATAATCCATCGACTTAGGTTTAGATCAAGAAAAACCAATAAAAATATATACGATGAATTTAGTAGATCGTTTCCTTCATTATGTGAGCTTCGATACTCAATCGGACGAGCTTACAAACTTGACTCCCAGTACCCCGGGACAGATGCTGTTTGCCCAAAAACTGGCCGAGGAGTTGGAGCGTATAGGCCTTACCGAGGTGACGCTCGATGATAACGGGTATCTTATGGCCTCATTGCCTTCAAATATAGATAAAGATGTCCCTGTGGTAGGATTTATAGCCCATTTGGATACTAGTCCCGATATGTCGGGACGGCATGTGAGTCCGCGGATTGTTAAAAATTACGATGGTAAGGATATTGTATTGTGTGCGGAGGAGGATATCGTATTGAAACCTTCGGAGTTTCCCGAACTACATCATTATATAGGTCAAGACCTTATTGTTACGAATGGGAAGACTTTGTTGGGGGCCGACGATAAAGCAGGTATTGCCGAAATTGTGACAGCGATGGAGTATCTTTTGAAACACCCGGAGATTAAACATGGCAAGATACGCATTGCATTCAATCCTGACGAAGAGATAGGCAAAGGGGCGCACAAGTTTGATGTTAAAGCTTTTGGAGCAGATTGGGCCTATACGATGGATGGTGGTGAAATAGGCGAATTGGAGTATGAAAACTTTAATGCGGCTGTGGCTCGAGTGACTTTCAAAGGTCGTAACGTTCACCCGGGATATGCTAAACATAAAATGATAAATTCGATTCGCATAGCCAATCAATATGCTATTATGTTGCCGCGTTGGGAAACTCCCGAACATACCGAAGGTTATGAAGGTTTTTATCATTTGATTTCGTTCGAGGGCAGTGTGGAGAAGACGGTATTGACTTATATTATTCGTGATCACGATCGAGATCGTTTCGAACGCCGTAAGAAGGAACTCGAACATTTAACTCGTAAAATAAATAACGAGTTTCCGGGTTGTGCCAGTATCGAAATAAACGACCAATATTATAATATGCGTGAGAAGGTCGAACCTGTGATGCATATCGTCGATTTGGTATCCGAGGCTATGAGGGCCGTAGATGTTGTTCCGATGGTGAAGCCTGTACGTGGCGGAACCGATGGAGCGCAATTGTCGTTCAAAGGATTGCCTTGTCCCAATATTTTCGCCGGTGGGTTGAACTTCCACGGGCGTTATGAATTCGTGCCCATACAGTCTATGGAAAAAGCTACCGAGGTGATTGTGCAAATTGCCAGAATGGTAGCCGAGAAGTAATAATCTTTGTCGGGTTTGGACAGATATGGAAATTATTTTTCATATCTGTTCCTTTTATTTCATAGCGAAAAGTTCATGTCGGGCACACTCATTGTTCTTACAGGGCCTACCGGGGTGGGAAAGACCGAGCTTAGCCTTCAATTGGCAGAGCGGTATGCTTGTCCTATTGTGTCGGCCGATAGTCGGCAGTTCTATGGCGATATACCTATTGGAACGGCGGCTCCTACAATCGGGCAACTGTCGAGGGTCGAACATTATTTCGTAGGGCAGTTGGCGTTGTCTGACTATTATAGTGCTTCGTGTTATGAAGAAGACGTCTTGAAGCTGCTCGATAAACTTTTCAAGACAAATGACTTTGTCCTATTGACAGGAGGCTCAATGTTGTATATCGATGCGGTTTGTAAAGGTATCGACGAGATACCTACCATTACCGACGAGATACGTCGTGAAGTTGCGGCGCATTACGAGAAAGTGGGTTTAGCCGTCCTTTGCGAAGAGCTTAAAGTGCTCGATCCAGTATATTATGCAGAGGTTGATTTGAATAATCACAAGCGGGTGATTCATGCGATAGAGATTTGTCGACAGACCGGTGGACGATACAGTGATCTGCGTACTCGTCGGGTGAAATCCCGCCCTTTCCGAATTATAAAAATAGGATTGATTCGTCCACGGGAAGAGCTATTCGAGCGGATAAGTCAGAGAGTGGAGCAAATGATTGCCGATGGCTTGGTCGATGAAGCTCGAAGGGTATACCCTTATCGTCATCTTAATTCTTTAAATACAGTGGGCTATAAAGAGTTGTTCGCTTATTTCGATGGGAAGATGACCTTAGAAGAGGCTGTCGAGAAAATCAAGAGAAATACCCGGGTCTATTCCAAGAAACAAGTCACATGGTATAAAAAGGATCTCGATATGAAGTGGTTCTCCCCAGATGATAAGGACGGGATTATCGCTTATATCGACGAGAATTCCGTTTTGTGAAAGACTAATGTGATGTTTGTTTATGCGTGATCTCGAATGGTATCTTTATAAAAAGGATACAGGATTTATATCTATAAAGTTATGAGAATATTGAAGCCTTTTATGTTACTAGCTGTTATTGGTGTTTTATATTCCTGTGCAGCTGTTCCTTTACAGACTTATCGCAATGGCTATAATCATGGATAAGGATAATGTAGTTGTCGGGTACTATTCGAATGGGCATGTCCTCGATTTGGAAAAGAATGTCATCGGATACTATGCAAACGGGTATATTTACGATACTCGCCATGAGGTTATAGGAAATTATGTAAATGGATATATAAAGAACCTGAAATTAAAATAGGTCTGATGTATTATTTACTTGAAGGTTGGGTTCACGGGCTCTATCTGGTATTCTGTCACTCCTTTGTTGTATTTTGAAAATATCTCATGGGCTTTTTCCACGAATCCTTTCAGATGAGGCCGATGGGGATGCTCTTTCAATTCTTGTATCGCAGGTACTACCCGGAAGTTTTCTTTTTGTATAGTTGGTCGTCGGGTATAAACGAGTGTGTGTTGTGCCGATTGTAACAGCATTTTTCCCGTGATATCCCGTCGGATAACAACCTTTACCATTGCTCCGCCCACCGTATCGCGGGTTTTCATATTGGAAATGAAATTCCCCAGTGAATAGACGATGAGGGCACAAGGGTTCCCTTGTTCGTCGTATCGTAATTCCATAGGTTGTATCACGTGTGGGTGGGCTCCTATAATCAGTTGTACACCTTCTTTCACCAAAAAGTCTGCCAAATCTTCTTGTCGTTTGTTCGGCAACAGTTGGTATTCATCGCCCCAATGTAGGCAGGCAACGATAAGGTCGGCACTCAACGTTTTGGCACGAAAAATGTCTTTTTTTATTTTTTCTTCGTCTATGTAATTGACAATTAATGGGGAATGTGGCGTAAATCCATTCGTTCCGTACGTGTAATTCAGAAAGGCGATTCGTATTCCTTTTATAGAGGTTATGAACGGATAGAATCTTTCGAATGAGTCTTTTGAATCGTAGGTCCCTATATGGTCTGCTCCGATAGAGTTGAGCATATGCAATGTGCGTATAGCTCCTCGGGTATAACGGTCGAGACAGTGATTGTTGGCGGTAAGGAAAAGGTCGAATCCTGCGTTTTGTAATGCGATTGGAAATTCGTCCGGCGCAGAAAAACAGGGATAACCGGTGTAAGGTTGTCCGCCGATGGGCGATTCTAAATTGACGACTGCATAATCCGCCGAAGCTATTTCGTGAGTAATGTCTGCAAAACAAGGTGAATAATCGTATGCCTCACCTTGTTTTGCAGATTGTATTTGGGCTTTATGTTGCATAGCATCGCCAGCGAAAAGAAGAGAAACCTCGGTAGCGGGTACTGCCGGAGCTTGTCCTAAAATGAGCGGTGCTAAAAAGGATATGAGCCCTATCATACGAGTTTAGGAATAGATTGCTTTTTTCCCAGCCAACAGGGTGTTACGCATGAGCGACACGATAGTCATAGGGCCTACTCCGCCGGGAACGGGGGTGATAAAAGAGCACTTGGGAGCTACTTCGTCGAATTTTACGTCTCCGGTGAGCTTGAATCCCGATTTTTTTGTAGCATCAGGAACTCGGGTCGTACCCACATCAATGATTACGACACCCTCTTTTACCATATCGGCAGTGACGAATTCGGGAGAACCGAGTGCGGCGATAATAATGTCGGCCGTACGGCATATCTCTTTGATGTTGGGGGTTGCACTATGACATACGGTTACCGTGGCATTGCCCGGATAAGCCTTTTGCATCATGAGTGCAGCTACCGGTTTGCCAACAATGTTGCTTCGTCCCAGTACCACACAATGTTTTCCTTTGGTCTCTATTTCGTAGCGGGCAAGCAACTCCATGATTCCGGCGGGTGTAGCCGATACGAAACAGGGCAACCCGATGGACATGCGCCCTACATTGACCGGGTGAAATCCGTCGACATCTTTCCGGTAGTCGATAGCTTCGATCACCTTTTGTTCCGAGATGTGTTTGGGCAAGGGTAGTTGGACGATAAATCCGTCGATATCGGGGTCGTTGTTCAGTTCGTTTACTTTGTTCAGGAGCTCTTCTTCGGTAACATCGCTTTCATAGCGAACGAGAGTCGATTTGAACCCGCATTGTTCGCAGGCTTTTACTTTGTGCGCCACGTATGTTTCACTCCCGCCGTCGTGTCCCACCAGAACAGCTGCTAAATGAGGCCGTTTGCCTCCGGCACTGCAAATATATTCTACCTCTTGGGCGATTTCTTGTTTTATGCGGTCGGCCACCGCTTTTCCATCGATTAGTTGCATAATATTGAGATTTTGTAAAAAAAGACTACCGGACACACCCCCTTTTTGCCTGTCGGCAATCGATTAGAATCGGGAGTATATCCGGTAGTTTCATGTTGAGTGATTAAAATTATCTTCTTTTGAATCCTTTCATCATGGCTCCTTTGTTTTGGGTAACCATTCGCATCATCTTGCGGGTTTGGTCAAACTGCTTGATAAGTCGGTTCACCTCTTGTATAGAAGTTCCGCTACCTGCGGCGATACGTTGTCGGCGGCTACCGTTGAGCAGTTCGGGATTGCTGCGTTCTTTGGGAGTCATCGAGTAAATAATCGCTTCGATACTTTTGAAAGCATTGTCATCGATGTCCATGTCCTTGATCGCTTTTCCCACACCGGGAATCATAGAAGCCAAATCTTTGAGATTACCCATTTTTTTGATTTGGTGTATCTGGCTGAGGAAGTCGTTAAAGTCGAATTGGTTTTTGGCAATCTTCTTTTGTAATCGTTTGGCTTCTTCCTCGTCGTATTGTTCTTGGGCTCGTTCTACCAAAGAGACGATATCGCCCATGCCCAAAATGCGGTCGGCCATACGAGCCGGGTGGAAGTAGTCTATGGCTTCGAGTTTTTCGCCTGTTCCTACAAATTTAATAGGTTTGTCGACTACGGTGCGGATAGAGAGTGCCGCACCGCCACGGGTGTCGCCGTCCAATTTGGTGAGAACTACTCCGTCGAAATCGAGACGATCGTTAAATTCTTTGGCTGTGTTGACCGCATCTTGTCCGGTCATGGAGTCAACGACGAACAAGGTCTCGGTCGGGTTGATTTTTTTCTTGATAGCCTCGATTTCGTTCATCATTTGCTCGTCGATAGCCAAACGTCCTGCCGTGTCGACGATAACCAAATCGAAATGGTTTTCTTTGGCATATTTTACGGCATTGGCGGAAATGCTCACAGGGTCTTTGCTATCTTCCTCGGTATAAACCGGTACATCGATTTGTTCACCTAAGACCTTTAATTGCTCGATAGCGGCAGGGCGATATACGTCGCAAGCGACCAGCAAGGGGCGTTTCCCTTTTTTCGATTTTAGCATTTTTGCCAACTTACCGGAGAACGTGGTTTTACCCGAACCCTGTAATCCTGACATGAGGATAATCGACGGATTTTGCGACAAGTTTACTTCGGCGGTTTCTCCACCCATCAAGGTCGCCAGTTCGTCGTGTACGATCTTCACCATCAATTGTCCCGGCTTCACGGCGGTGAGTACGTCTTGCCCCAATGCTTTGGTTTTTACCGTGTCGGTAAATTGTTTGGCTACTTTGTAGTTGACGTCGGCATCGAGCAGTGCGCGTCGCACGTCTTTCAGCGTTTCGGCGACGTTGATTTCGGTGATTTTACCTTCACCTTTCA
>CDTY01019385.1_pt1 | contig 18127 bp, 14 predicted proteins | sample 557731 | NCBI WGS metagenome assembly CDTY01 (sample SAMEA3182101, study PRJEB8094) | gut metagenome | biome: human; feature: gut; material: Stool; isolation source: human stool | place: Canada | collected 2013-02-12
GGCCTGCTGCTGGTGTGGCAGGGCGTGCCCCAGAACTTCGACGCCAACATCGTGGTGAATACACTGGAGGGCACCTTCCAGACCATCGCCATGGGTCCCATCGCCGCACTTGAGATCATCAAGCACCTGGGCACCAACGGCGGCGGCTTCCTGGGCGCAAACTCCACCACCCCGCTGGAGAACCCCACGATCATCTCTGACATGATCGAGCTGTACTCCATGATGCTCTTCCCCGGCGCCTGCGTCATCACCTTCGGCAAGATGGTGCGCGGCCGCAAGAAGAAGGATGCCGCCGGCGACAAGGCGCTGGCCGGCAGCGAATCCGCCGGCCAGCTGTCTGCGGGCGGAGCTGAGCAGGGCCCCCGCCTGAAGGACCACAGCCTGACGGCGTCCATCTACGGCTGGGAGGGCCGCACGATCTTCCTGGCCATGGGTATCATCTTCCTGGTCGGCCTGGGCGTGTGCTACTGGTCGGAGCTCCAGGGCAACCCGGCTCTGGCAAAGATCGGCCTGGATCAGTCCATGGGCAGCATGGAGGGCAAGGAGGTCCGGTTCGGCATCGCCCAGTCGGCCATGTTCACCACCACCACGACCTCTTTCACCACCGGCACCGTCAACAACATGCACGATACCCTGACGCCTCTGGGCGGCATGATCCCCTTGCTGCACATGATGCTGAACGTGGTCTTCGGCGGCAAGGGCGTCGGCCTGATGAACATGATTATGTACGCCATCCTGGCAGTGTTCATCTGTGGCCTGATGATTGGCCGTACGCCCGAATACCTGGGCAAGAAGATCGAGGGCCGGGAGATGAAGCTCACCGCGCTGTGCATCATCATCCATCCCTTCCTGATCCTGTTCTTCTCCGCGCTGGCGGTCTCCACCTCCGGCGGCCTGGAGGGAATCACCAACCCGGGCTTCCACGGCCTGAGCCAGGTGCTGTATGAGTACGCCTCTTCCGCGGCCAACAACGGCTCCGGCTTTGAGGGTCTGGCAGACAACAGCTACTTCTGGAACATCACCGCAGGCCTGGCCATGTTCTTCGGCCGGTACCTGTCCATCGTGATCCAGCTGGCCATCGCCGGTTCCCTGATGCGCAAGCGGTTTGTCAACGAGACCGTGGGCACCCTGCGCACGGACACCCTGTCCTTCGCTGTGATCTTGGTGTTCGTAGTCTACATCTTCGCAGCGCTGACCTTCTTCCCCGCGCTGGCGCTTGGCCCCATCGCAGAGCATCTGACCCTGTGGGCCTAAGGAGGGCGTTTTCATATGAGTAAGAAACAAAATAAGAAATTTATCACCCCGGAGATCCTCCGGGGGGCGGTGAAGGGCGCGTTCGTCAAGCTCAATCCCCGCTATATGATGCGTAACCCCGTGATGTTTGTGGTGGAGATCGGCTGCTTCATCACCCTGCTGCTCTCCTTCTTCCCCGGCCTGTTCGGGGACGTGGACGCAGGCTCCCTGCGGATCTACGACATCATCGTATGCGTGATCCTGTTCATCACGGTGCTGTTCGCCAACTTCGCCGAGGCTGTGGCGGAAGGCCGGGGCAAGGCCCAGGCCGCCAGCCTGAAAAAGACACAGAAGGACACGGAAGCCCACCTGCTCCATGAGGACGGCAGCGAGACCATCGTCCGTTCCAGTGAGCTGAAAAAGGGCGACATCGTTCTGGTGGTGGCTGGCGAGGTCATCCCCGGCGACGGCGAGGTCATTGAGGGCATCGCCTCCGTGGACGAGTCCGCCATCACCGGCGAGTCCGCCCCCGTGGTCCGGGAGAGCGGCGGCGACTTCTGCTCCGTCACCGGAGGCACCACGCTGGTGTCTGACTGGCTGAAGATCCGCATCACCTCCGAGCCGGGCAACAGCTTCCTGGACCGGATGATCGCCCTGGTGGAGGGCGCCAGCCGCAAAAAGACCCCCAACGAGATCGCACTGAACACCCTGCTGGTGTCCCTGACCATCATCTTCCTGATCGTGGTGGTGACCATGTATCCCTTCGCCGTATACAGCGGCGTACAGATCCCCGTCTCCACCCTGATCGCCCTGCTGGTCTGCTTGATCCCCACCACCATCGGCGGCCTGCTGTCCGCCATCGGCATCGCGGGCATGGACCGTGTCACCCGCTTCAACGTCATTGCCATGAGCGGCAAGGCAGTGGAGGCCTGCGGCGACGTGGATACCATGATCCTGGATAAGACCGGCACCATCACCTTCGGCAACCGCTTGGCCGCCGACTTCTTCCCGGTGGAGGGCGCCAGCCGCAGCGATCTGATCCGCTGCGCGGCCCTCACCAGTCTCCACGATGACACCCCGGAGGGCAAGTCCACTCTGGAGCTGGCCCGCCGCCTCGGCGATAACAGCGTGGAGCCCGCAGGCTCCAGCTTCCTGGAGTTCACGGCCCAGACCCGGATGAGCGGCGTGGATCTGCCTGACGGCACCAAGGTGCGCAAGGGCGCCAGCGACGCCATCGAACAGTATGTGAAGGAAAACGGCGGCAAGGTTCCCGCGGATCTCCACACCCATGTGGAGGAGGTCTCCTCCCTGGGCGGCACGCCTCTGGTGGTGTGCGAGAACAACAAGATCCTGGGCGTCATTTACCTGAAGGATACGGTGAAGCCCGGCATGGTGGAGCGGTTCGAGCGCCTGCGGGCCATCGGCATCAAGACCATCATGTGCACCGGCGACAACCCCCTGACCGCGGCCACCATCGCCAAGGAGGCCGGTGTGGACGGCTTTGTGGCAGAGTGCAAGCCTGAGGACAAGATCGCCCTGATTAAGAAGGAGCAGGCCGAGGGCAAGATCGTCGCCATGACCGGCGACGGCACCAACGACGCCCCTGCCCTGGCACAGGCAAACGTGGGCCTGGCCATGAACTCCGGCACCACTGCCGCCAAGGAAGCGGCCAACATGGTGGACCTGGACTCCGACCCCACCAAGATCCTGGAAGTGGTGGAGATCGGCAAGCAGCTGCTGATTACCCGCGGCTCCCTGACCACCTTCTCCATCGCAAACGACGTGGCCAAGTACTTCGCCATCATCCCGGCCATGTTCAAGCTGGCTGTTCCTGAGCTGAATGTGCTGAACATCATGGGGCTGGCGACCTCTTACAGCGCCATCCTGTCCGCGCTGATCTTCAACGCCATTATCATCCCCTGTCTGATCCCCCTGGCCATGAAGGGCGTCAAGTACCGCCCCATGTCCTCCGGGAAGATGCTGGGCCGGAACATGATGATCTACGGCCTGGGCGGCATCATCGCCCCCTTCGTGGGCATCAAGATCATTGACCTGATCATCGCCCCGGTGCTGGCTGCCCTCGGCTTTGGTATGTAAGGAGGAACCTGAATGATGAACGAGAAGAAACATGGCATTGGCCACAATATCCGGCAGGCCGTTCTGGTCACCGTGGTATTGCTGGTGCTGTGCGGCCTGGTATTTCCGGTGCTGCTCAGCGGCCTCTCTGCTGTGATTTTCCCCAGCCAGGCCAAGGGCTCTCTGGTGACGGCAGACGGCATCGCCGTGGGCGCCAAGAACGTGGGTCAGGACTTCACCGAGGATTACTTTATGTGGTGCCGTCCCTCCGCGTACAATTACAATGACAATCTTGCATAAAGAATGACATGGACAATAGCAGTGCGGGTGCAATCAGAAATCTACAACAACGCCCACATACAGGTGGCTGGACAGCAGCTAACCGTATATGGGCGTTCTTCGTATGTGGGCGTTCTTTTTCTCAGAACCAGAACGGGAAAACCCTTGCGTGGATGATCCACATCTGGATAATCCCCGTGTGGCAAATCCCCATAGGGAAAATCCCGCACAAAGAAATACTAAATAAAGTAATTATCAAAGAAAGAAATACCCATGGAATCAAATATCAATCTATCAATCTTGATGGCTGGGGTAGAGAATGTCTCTCCCTGCTTTGGACTGATGGGACGGATTTAGTGTAGGAATAAAGGTCGAAAATGGCGGATTTTTTCGTTTGTAAGCCACAACCTAAATCCGCCCTGTATGTTTTTCATGTCCCATGCCGAAAACGGCGTTAAAAGCACTACAAATACAAATTCCGACCTTTTCAGAAAACTGCCGCTGTTGGCTAAACCGTCATCGAAAAATCCGGTGACGGTAAAACCGGCAACGGACGAACCGATAACGGAAAATCCAACGCAAATAAATACTAAAGAAGTAAACATGAAAGAATCAAATACTAACTGATAAAATATCAATCTATCAATCAAACTTGATATGATGGGAAAATGTCCAAACTCCTGCATTTTTGAAAATACGCAAGAAATTTTCATTAAAACAGTTGCGTTATTTGGGCGACAGTGGTATAATTATGTTATTTAAGGCATAATACATTAAATTTGAGACATTGTATCTTAGTGTTTATTCTCGTTTATGAAAGTGAACCCGAGTAAACAAACGGAAACAAAGAATTATATTTAATGCTGTATGTCCGGTGGTATCTTTCCCTTTCTCGCAGGAAAAGTGTTTCTGTCGGGCTCTTATTATGCCTTTTGGTGATATATTACCGAAAGGATTTTTTGTTATGAAAAAAGAATTAGTATGGAAAATGGTACAGGAGCAAATCGGGTATGATTTTAAAAACCTTGATTTGTTGCAGCAAGCTTTCACTCGTCGCTCATATACCGCAGAGAACGGCGGTGAAAACAATGAGGTGCTCGAGTTTATTGGAGACAAGGCACTTGATTTTGTGATTGTTAAACTGCTTATTCAGAAGTACGGGCATTTAGCAAATGGGGATCCGGTTGACGGAACAAAGCTTTCTGCTTGGGAACAAGAATTCAAACGTAATCAAGAGGGTTACGAAGCGCCGGCAGTAAATAGTTTCGGCTGTGACTATGACGAAGATGACCTATCTAAAATCAAAAGTCGAATGGTGAATAAAAAAGCATTGGCTCGCCGAATGGATGAACTTGGTTTTTCCGAACATCTTATTATGGGGAAGGGCGATATACAGAATAATATCAACCAAGAAGATTCTGTAAAAGAAGATTTGTTTGAAGCTATTATCGGAGCTGTTGCGATCGATTCAGGATGGAATCTGAAGGACTTGCAAAAAGTGGTTGAAGTAATGCTTGTGCCCGAAGACTTTCTAATTAATGATACCGACACCAATTATGTGCGACTGATTCAGGAATGGGAAATGAACAAAAATGGGTGCATTCCCTGGTACAAATATAAAGAAGCATCTTACACATCGACTTGGTATTTAAAAGAGAGTAACACTATATATCAAAACTTTCCGTTAGGCTACAACTATTCTAAACTAAAATATCATTGTTACCTTAAATTGCTTGATTCTTTACCTGTCTTTTGCGGCTTTGGTGTTTCTGTCAAAGACGCAAGAATGGCGGTATGTAAACTGGCTTATGAGTATTTGGAACAAAAAGATTTGCTGTGGTCGATTCGCAACGAAATCGAAAACCCGAATCGTGATGATTCGATCAACCAACTGGAAATCCTAGCCCGTCGCGGATATTTTTCGATTCCAACTTACGCTTTCGAGGAAACCTATGACCATAACGGTAATCCGATTTGGAAATGTGAATGTCACATAGTGGAAGAAGATTGTTGTTTTGACGGGACATCTTCATCAAAAAAAGAGGCAAAGAAAGATTCTGCTTTTAGAATGCTTTTTTATGTGCTCGGAATGGAGGGTGAATAAAATGGTCAAGTGGTGTTTTAATTATGAGTCCGGAGACTATGAATACATCGAAAAGGATGGCTTCAGTATTGACCGAGGCGAGTATGTTTACAATTGGGATGATAGCGAATATCGTCGCGAAGAAGATGATGAACGCCGCAATTCTTTGTTTAATGATGGGGATGAGTGATTTCGATTGCTAAAGCAAATACCTGCGTACACTTTAATATGAATAAGGGCTTGGGATTTTCCCAAAAATGAAAACAGGGCGTTTCGGTGGTCAGCCGGAACGCCCTGTTTTTCCGGTGTGGGGCCACACAGGATTTGCTTGCTACTCTGCAAGTAAATCCCGGTCAACCCACGCCGTTTTTCGCAAGTGTATCTACACTTGCTGTGCTTGCTCTTCCTCCAACAATCGCATTGACTCGAACGTTTGTTCTTGTTATAATTGGAATGAGAGATTGAAAAAAGCCTTGGAATGCAGCTAATTTTCATTGGCAAATGGCGGCATCGCCGCCTTGATTACCTATCTGCACAGCAGAGCATTGCTGTCAAGGACGCGCAGCGAGGCGAAGCCAATTCCTTGACAGATTTGCTCGGCTGTGCTACCAGCCATCCCGAAATTACGGAGGACATACGAAGATGAAAACAGACAATTTCTGCAAAGAGAACCGTCCCGAAGCAAAGAAAAAATTGCGTCTGCCCGATCAGTTGGAGCTGGTGATGGAGGATGGGACTGTGTATCGTGTACGCAGCTTCTTTGTCGCAGAGCAGCAGATGGGGGACGTGCTGGATGCCCTCTCCCTCGAAAAAGTCAATCGGGAGAACTGAATCCCGGCACATTGCCCAGTGGAATCCATAGCCGTGCTGTGGTATAATCATTGCAGATTTCTGATTGTATCACGCACTGCATTTCGGGAGGTTAAATAAGAAAATGCAGGAAAATTATATCGTTGGTATTTACGCACGGCTGAGCCGGGACGATGAGCGTGCCGGGGAATCCGTGTCCATAGAAAATCAAAAGGAAATGCTCTCCCGCTATGTGCGGGAACAGGGTTGGACGCTGTACGATTATTACTGTGATGACGGCGTTTCAGGTACGACCTTTGACCGTCCGGGACTGAACCGACTGGTGCAGGATGCCACGGATCACAAGATCAATCTTGTCCTCTGCAAAGACCTATCGCGCCTCGGTCGAGATTACATCGAAGCTGGCAAGTACACGGACTTTGTGTTTCCGTCCCTCGGCTGCCGTTTCATCGCTCTGAATGATGGCGTTGACACCCTCCGCAAGAACAACGAAATGCTGGTCATTCTGAAAAATGTGATGAATGACCTCTATGCGCGGGACACCAGCAGCAAGATCAAGGCGGTGAAGCTGTCCACCTTCAAGAGCGGCAAGTATGTCGGCTGCTACGCGCCCCTTGGCTATAAGAAAAGCGAAGCTGACAAGCACGTTCTTGAGATCGATCCGGTGACCGCTCCCGTGGTACGTCACATCTTCGATCTGCGCTTGCAGGGATATGGTTTCCGCAAGATCGCCTTGCAGCTTAACGCGGAAAAAGTCCCCGCGCCAAGGAGCTTCTATTACATGGCGGAGGGGCGGGAAAATCTGCGTGGCGAGACACCGTTCTGGAACGATGTGACGGTCAAAACCATTCTCCGCAATGAGGTTTATATCGGTCACATGGTACAGAACAAGACCGGCACGGTGTCCTACAAAAACCACAAACAGGTCAGCAAACCGGAATCCGAATGGATCAAGGTGGAAAACACCCATGAGCCGCTGATCCCACAAGAGACGTGGGACGCTGTTCAGAGAATGGACAACCACCCGGCAAGAGGGCGCAGCGGCAAAAGCGGCACGGTTGCCCTGTTCGGCGGTCTGCTGCGGTGTATGGACTGTGGATCGTCCATGCGGTATATGCGGGACTATCGCAAAAAGATTTCCGAGAAGGAACCGGAATACAAGGCATATGTCTGCAACCGCTACGCATCGGGCGGCAAAAATGCCTGTTCGTCCCATTACATCAACCAGAAGGTGCTGACGCAGATTGTCATGACCGACATACGGTGCAAGGCAATGTGGGCGCAGAACAGCCGTGAGACGCTGAGAACGCGGCTTTTGGCGAGGGAACAGAACGCCAGCGTGGAGCGTACGCGAACGCTGCAAGCGGAGCTGAACGCCATCGGAAAACGGCTCCCGGAGCTGGATAAGCTGATCCAGTCCGCTTATGAGGATAAGGTTCTGGGGCGCATTCCGGAGAGCGTGTGCGTCAATCTGCTCAATCAATATGAAGCCGAACGTCGGGAAAAGCAGGAGCGTCATAAGGAGTTGACCGGGCAACTTGCCGCCAGCCGAGAAACGGAATCCTCCGTGGACGCCTGGCTGGATATGATGCAGGACTACGCCCAGCTTGAGGAATTAGACCGTCCCACGCTGGTACGCCTGATTCAGAAAATTGAGATCAGCGAACGCTATACCGTGGACGATCACGAGGAACGCGATATTCACATCTACTACAATTTTGTCGGATATATCGAAGCATAAGCCGTCATTCTTTATTCGAGGTTGACTAATACTTACTATGAAGAGGACACCGACGGCGACGGCCAGGTGGAGCAGTACTACAACGACGGTTCTGAATTCGCCGGCCTGAGCTCCGGCTCCAACAACTACGCCCCCTCCAACCCCGCCCTGACGGAGCGGGTGGAGGCGGACATCGAGGAATTCCTGGAGAAGAATCCCGGTGTCAGCCGGGAGGATATCCCCACTGACCTGATGACTGCCTCCGGCTCCGGCTTGGATCCCCACATCTCTCCCGCCTCTGCGGAGGTGCAGATTCCCCGCATTGTGGAGGCCTCCGGCCTCAGTGAGGATGAGGTGCGCCAGATCATCGCCGACAACACCAAGGGCAAGACCCTGGGCGTGTTCGGAGAGGAGACCGTCAACGTGCTGGGCGTGAATCTGGACATCGCCCTGGCCATGGGCCTGGTGGGCGAGATCTCCAAGTAATCACGGGCCCCGGATGCCTTCTTGGGCAGAGGACACTGGTATGCAGTTTCATTTTGAGAAAACGCTGGAAAAGCGGTATGAGCCGCAGGTCACTGTTACGAACGAGACCCCGGCGTGGCTGATGATTTGCCTGGCGGAGTCCATAAAGGACTGGATCGGCCAGAGTCCCAGAATCTTTTGCAAAAGTGAGGAGCCGTACCTGCAGTTCGGCTATGAGGTGCTGACGTTCCCGGTTGCGGAGTTTGCACAGATTTTCGGCCCGCTGATCTATGCGATCAATCAGGCATGGCCTGTGCAGGTATTTGGAATGGGAAGCCAGGATGAGCTGGTCGAGCTGTCCTTCACAAAGGAGGGGACAGCCCCCACTATCCAGCAGAAGAACGTCTCCGGGATTCCATGTGCGGAATTGAGAGACCTGTACTTCTGCGTGAAGTTCCCGGATCCTCTGGCGGCGGACTGTATGTTCCGTTTGCTGGACGCGGTGGAGAAAAAGTCTGCTGCCGTGGCCCTGGAGTGGGAGTACGCCGATTTTCTGGAACAGCAGCGGCTGGCAAGAATTGACCGGACACTCTCCTATTGCTATGTCTCCCTTGAAGAAGAGGAGAGCGCGGACCCGGTCGGATGGCTTTCCGGACTGACGCTTCAGCAGAAATGCGAACTGTGGCGGATGTTTTTGGGAAAGCGGCTATTTCTGCCGGAATTCGAATGGCTCAGAGATGCAATGCTCCAGGGAGCTGTTCCAAACTGGATCGAGTGGCATTTAGCGCTCTATCGTGTTCTGGAGGAAGAGAACATTCGCTTTTTCTGTAAGGACGGACAATTTGAGCTGCTGGACAAGGAAGGACACCGCATCTATTTCGGTGTAGACCATTCCGAGGCGGCAGAGCAGGTGCTGATGAAAGTCCTGTTCCCGCTCAACCAATGACCGAGAGATTCTGAAATAAGGCTGAAAGGCGGACCGGTACATCCGGTTCGCCTTTCAGCCTCTTATGATTCCTTAATACGGGAAACGCTTTCTTTTTCCCGATTTAAGCTGAAAAGCAGTATGATAAAGTCAAAGGAAGGGATGATTATGATGATCTGGAAAACGAGGCTCCTGCATTTTGAGCGCATGTGTGATGGGCTCGTGGAGCATTTCCTGCTTCAACACAAGATCCTTGGATTTCTATTGATTTTTATTGGGATGCCTCTGGTGACGCTGTCGGCGGTATGTATTTGCTCCACCGTTCTTGTACTGCCGCTGGCCTTGGCGTTTGGGTACCTGTGAAGAGGGCCTTAATACAATTTTAATACGAGCCCTTAAAAATTAATGCCCCTTTAAGACGAAAAGTGGATAATGTGATTAAGACTCCATAAAGACATATTAAGGGGTGGGGCTTACGCAGCGGCCTTTTCATAAAAGCTGGTCGTCTCCGTTTCGGATCATCATATTCGGATTTCTCTTGGTGATTCTGCTGGGGAGCTTCCTGCTGATGCTTCCGGTTGCCACAAAAGAAGGTGTTGTCACGCCGTTTTCGGATGCTCTGTTTACTGCCACGTCGGCGGTATGCGTGACAGGTCTGGTTGTTCACGACACTGCTACTTACTGGTCGAATTTCGGACAGTTCATCATCGTATTGCTTATCCAGATCGGGGGCCTTGGGGTGGTAACCGTGGCCGGTGCTTTCGGTATCCTCTCCGGGCGCCGGATCGGCCTGATGCAGCGCAGCACGATGCAGGAGGCCATCGCTGCGCCGAATGTGGGCGGGGTCGTGCGCCTGACAGGTTTTATCCTGAAAACTGCCTTGGTGGTAGAGCTGTTGGGGGCTGCCGCGCTGTTCCCCGTTTTCTGGCAGGAATTCGGCTTGATAAAGGGACTTTGGTATGCCCTGTTTCACTCTATTTCCGCCTTTTGCAATGCGGGATTCGACTTGATGGGGATCAAGGAGCCCTTTTCGTCTCTTGTGGATTACGCGGACAACCCGGTGGTCTCCATTGCGATCCCGCTGCTGATTATCATCGGCGGCATTGGATTCTTGACTTGGGATGACATCCGTACGAACCGCCTGCACATAACCAGATACCGGATGCAGAGCAAGGTGATTCTGGTGGTCACCGGCAGTCTGATTCTGCTTCCCGGCATCTATTTCTTCCTGTTCGAGTTTGCGCGGGAGCCTGTGGGGAAGCGACTCCTCTTATCCTTTTTCCAGGCGGTCACGCCCCGAACTGCGGGTTTTAATACGGCGGATTTGACCGCTATGAGCGAAAGCGGGCAGACGATTATCACCATGCTGATGCTCATAGGTGGTTCGCCAGGCTCCACTGCGGGCGGCATGAAAACGACAACGCTGGCGGTTCTTCTGGCGAACGCGCTGGCGGTTTTTCGGCGCAATGAGTATCCGCATTTCTTTAACCGCCGGATCTCCAAAGAGACCATCTCCCAAGCGGCGACAATTTTTGCGATGTATCTGGGGCTGTTTCTGGCCGGAGGACTGGTAATCAGCCGAATGGAGGGGCAGCCTATTCTGGACAGCCTGTTTGAAACGGCTTCGGCCATCGGAACTGTGGGCCTGTCCTTGGGACTGACGCCGCAGCTGCATACGGTCTCACGCCTGATTTTGATCGGCCTGATGTTCTTTGGACGGGTAGGGGGTCTGACGCTGATATTCGCTGCCCTTTCCAGCACCCAGAATTCCAGCGCCCGACTGCCGCAGGAGCGGATTACGGTAGGGTGAATCTGTAAATAAAGAGGATGAAATACATGAAGACAATTTTGCTGATCGGTTTAGGCCGCTTCGGCCGCCATGTGGCCATGAAGCTCCACGAGTTGAACCATCAGGTGATGGCGGTGGATCAGGACGAGGAAAAAGTCAACCGGATTTTGCCCTATGTGACCAGCGCCCAGATCGGAGACAGCACAAACGAGGAATTTTTGGCCTCTTTGGGGGTGCGGAACTTTGATGTATGTATCGTCGCTATCGGCGATAATTTCCAGAGTTCTCTGGAGACGGCTTCCCTGCTGAAGGAGGCGGGGGCGAAAAAGGTGGTGGCCCGGGCCGCACGGGACATTCAGGCCAAATTCCTGCTGCGAAACGGGGCGGACGAGGTCGTCTACCCAGAGCGGCAGATCGCGGTCTGGACCGCCATCCGATACAGCTCGGATAATATTTCGGACTATATCGCGCTGGGGGACGATCATGCCATCTTTGAGATTCAGGTTCCGGATAACTGGGTCGGCAAGACCATCGGCCAGCTGGATGTCAGGAAACGGCATCATGTGAGCATACTGGCCATCAAGCAGAACGGACACTTCGCCATGACGGTCATTACGCCGGAGACCTGTCTCCCGGCCAACAGCACCATGCTGGTTTTGGGAACAAACCAGAACGTTCAAAAATGCTTCCACATCTAGCGGCTGCGGCTCCAGGCATGGAAAGGACAGGTTGGGATGGAGTATATAATTTTGCTTGGCGGCCTTCTCGTGTTTGCACTGGTCGGTTTCTGGATGATGGGAAGGGTTGACAGGTTTCTGAATGCGGCGCGGGCAGAGCAGGAGGGGCGGCAGCATGCCGAGTGCTTGAAGATCGCGGCATCGGACCCCTGTGTGATGCAGCCTGTTTTTAAAACTGTGTCGGCGCTTAAGGAGCAGCACCCGGACTTGTGGTGTGAGCTGTCCTTCGGAAGAGAAGCGGAGGTTTTGGGATGTCTCAGCACAGGCAATGTGGACGTTGCGATTCTCCCCGGTGAGACAGGGGGCGGAGCGGCGTTTGAAAGCAGAGACTTTCTGTTTTCGCCGGTTTCTTTCCGGGCGGTGGAGGATTGCACGACCTTGTCATCTATCGACACAAGCGTGCGGCGGCAAAGGATATTGCTGAAACAGAATACATCTGCTTCCCTGGCTGCGGAATTTGTTCAGAGAATTTGTGAACAGAAACCGTAGAAACGTGCTATAATAGAGCCGTTTGAAGGGAGGCGGTAATATGGAGACTTCTGCGCAGGTCGGACGGGGAGAGCGGAGGCGGAAAGGATCCCTTACGATTTTTGCCGGTTATTTCTCCGGCACGGGAAAGACCTACCGGATGCTGGAGGCTGCCGGCCGCGCCGTGCGGGCTGGAGAGGATGTTGCCGTCGGCCTGCTCTCCTGCAGCCAATGGCCGCAGACGCAGATCTTGGCGGATGGCTTTGAGACGCTGCCGCTCAAAGCGTTTTCGGAGGCGGGGAAGACCGTTTATGAGCTTGACGTGGATGCCTGTCTGAAGCGCGGCCCAAGGCTTCTCTTGATCGACGAGCTCTCTCATGAAAACGCGGGCGGCTCCCGCCACAGAAAACGCTGCCAGGATATTGAAGAACTGCTGCAGGCAGGGATTGATATCTATACGACGCTGGATGTACAGCACATTGAGAGTATTCAGGACACCGTTTCCGAAATTTTGGGCGCTCCGGCCGAGGAGCGGATTCCGGACAGGGTGTTCGATCAGGCCGCGCGCGTGGAATTCGTGGACTGTGAACCGGAAGACCTGCGGGAACGCCTGATCCGGCAGGACCGGACGGATCTGCTGTCTGAATATTCACAGCCCAAATTGAGCGCGCTTCGGGAGCTTGCCCTTCGCCGCTGCGCGGACCGGACGGCTCTGGATACACAAAAGAGCCGGGGCGGAGAGAGGTACCGGACCCGGGAGCATGTCCTGGTCTGCCTTTCCGCAGCACCTTCCAATGAACGTGTCATCCGAACGGCTGCCCGGATGGCCGACGCGTTCCGCTGCGGCTTTACGGCGCTGTTTGTTGAGACAAAAAATTTTCAGTCCATACCACAGCCGGATCGGAACCGTCTGAGGGCCAATCTGCGTTTGGCTCAACAACTGGGTGCATCCGTCGAGACGGTATATGGCGATGACGTGGCCTACCAGATCGCCGAATTTTCCAGGCTGTCCGGCGTGACCAAGATTGTGCTGGGCCGTGGAGAGACTTCCAACCGCATCCTGTTTTGGAAGCCCTCGCTGACGGAACGGCTGGTTGAGCTCACACCGGAACTGGACATCCACATCATTCCTGACACTGGAACAGCAAGGCGGTTTGCCTCCCATTACAAAAAAGAGCTGTATGCACCCGCGGTCCCCCTCCTGGATTTGCTGAAAAGCACTCTGCTCCTGGTGCTGTCTACGCTGGTGGGCCTTATTTTCTATTATCTGGGCTTGAGCGAGGCCAATATCATCACAGTCTATATCCTGGGGGTGATGCTGACCTCTATCTTCACAAAGAGCGCGGTTTGCAGCTTTCTGAACTCGGTTGTGGGCGTCTTGGCGTTTAACTTCTTTTTTACGGAGCCAAGATTTTCACTGCATATCTACGCCAGCGACTATATGGTCACATTTTTGGTCATGTTTCTGGCATCCCTTCTTACAGGCTCTCTGGCCGCCAAGCTGAAATCTCTGGCGAAGCACTCAGCCCAGCTGGCATGGCGGACCAAGCTTTTGTTTGAAACGAATCAGGAATTGCAGAAGGCCGGAACCCAGGACGAGATCCTTTCTGTCACCGCACGGCAGCTGCTGAAGATTTTTCAGCGCGATATTGTCACCTATCGGTCAGATCAGGGACAGCTGGACGCGCCGAAGATCTTTCCGGTTGATGATGCGTTTTCCGAAAGCAAATACTCCGCCGCATCGGAGCATCAGGCGGCCCAGTGGGTTCTGACCAACAACAAGCGGGCGGGCGCCGGGACGGAGACGTTTTCGGATGCGTGCTGCACATATCTGGCCGTCCGGACCGCAGAACAGGTATATGGGGTCATAGGCGTCGCGGCCTCTGGCGAGGAGATGGATTCCTTTGAAGGCGGACTGCTCCTCTCGATCCTGGGGGAGTGCGCCCTCGCTATGGAAAACCAGAAAAACCTGGAGGAGAAAGAGGCGGCTGCGGTCCTGGCCAAGAACGAGCAGCTGCGGGCCAATCTGCTCCGCTCGATTTCCCACGACCTGCGCACACCGCTCACCTCCATCTCCGGAAATGCCAGCAACCTTCTCTCCAACGGAGATATGTTTGACGCAAAGACCAAGCATCAGATGTATGTGGATATTTATGACGACGCCATGTGGCTCATCAATCTGGTGGAGAATCTATTATCCGTCAGCCGCCTGGAGGGAGGGCAGATGAATCTGCACCTGTCCACAGAGCTGATAGGTGAAGTGGTGGCTGAGGCGCTGCGGCACATCAACCGCAGAAGCGCGGAGCACCATCTGCATATCCAGAGCGGCGACGAGTACCTGCTGGCGCAGATGGACGCGCATTTGATCGTGCAGGTCATCATCAATATCGTGGACAATGCGATCAAGTACACGCCGCCTGGCTCTGACATTGAGATTAGCTGGGAGCGGCAGGGGCGGTTCGCCGCACTGTCGGTTGCTGACAACGGCCCGGGCATTCCTGACTCGGCAAAACCCCGCGTTTTTGACATGTTCTACAGCGCCTCGAACCGGATTGCCGACAGCCGTCGCAGCATGGGGCTGGGGCTGGCGCTGTGCAAGTCTATCATCACGGCCCATGGCGGGGAGATCACGGTGGCTGACCACGCGCCCCATGGGACAGTTTTTACGTTTACCATACCAATTGAGGAGGTTGAATTGCATGAATAAACCCTTGATTTTGGTCGTGGAGGACGATGCGCCTGTCCGCAGTCTGATCACAACGACTCTGCGGGCGCACGATTACCGTTTTCTCTCTGCGGCCAACGGGGAATCCGCTATTCTGGAAGCCAGTTCGCACAATCCGGACATCATGCTGTTGGATTTGGGACTGCCGGATCTGGATGGCGTAGAGGTGATTCACCGTGTCCGCACCTGGTCGAATCTGCCGATCATTGTGATTAGCGCCCGCAGCGAGGACACGGATAAGATTGAGGCGCTGGATGCCGGGGCAGATGACTATCTGACCAAGCCGTTCTCCGTGGAGGAACTGTTGGCCCGTCTGCGGGTAACCCAGCGCAGGCTGGCTACCCTGCAGGCCGGAGTGGTGAACGAAGGCGCTGTATTCACCAACGGCAGGCTGAAGGTGGATTATGCTGCGGGGTGCGCGTTTCTGGGCGAAGAGGAACTGCATCTGACGCCCAGTGAGTACAAGCTGCTATGCCTGCTGTGCAAGAATGTGGGCAAAGTGTTGACGCACACCTTCATCGCCCAGCAGATCTGGGGCAGGAGTTGGGAAAACGATGTGGCATCTCTCCGGGTCTATATGGCCACCCTGCGCAAGAAGTTGGAACGGGATCCGGATTCTCCGCAATATATTCAGACGCACATTGGAGTAGGGTACCGGATGCTAAAGGTGGAGTAACAGCGGATGCATTCCAATTTCAGTGAAAAGATCGTTTTATTCTTCATGTGATGTGTGATGCATTTTGCGGCACTTGAAATACTGGATTCCATGGGCATAAATGAGTCGAGATTGAAAAAAATTGCCTGGACGACTGTTTGACACCTATTTGTAAATAACCCGGAGCTGTTGCGGTGCAACGGTTCCGGGTACTTCTCCTCAATGTGCCGAAATTTGTGCAACTCCACGGAACCCCTTGTGCTCCAATGAGTTTCTCTTTGACGGACTGAGAACTCCAACTTTGCAGACCATTGCCTCGAATGCAGCTGGGCGCACCAAGGACCGCCGAAAATTTTTAATTTTCGGCGGTCCTTGTCTGCGGCTATGAAAAACGGCCCACTGACAAATTGGAGCTGCGGGGGATGTCCCATCCGGCAGTGTGACAAAGGCGAAAGAGACAGCCCCGGCGTTCATGAGGCAGAGGCGTCCCGGCAGCGGTCTTTACCGCAGGTACAGGGCATTCCGGCTGATGAGAAACGTAAGAGCGGTTGTTTCTGCTGCCTGTCTGGCCTATCCGGCGTGATGGGGAAATTGGGGTTCCAAGTTTTTAAGAGCCGACAAATCAACTGGGAGGCGTATGCGCAGAAACTGGAGGCTCTGTGAGAAGGAGGAAGCCTGTCCCGAAAGGGGCAGGCTTCCTTTGCTGTGAGATGGATACTATTGAGAGCGGTTAAAGAGGATAAAAATAAAGTTTATACGGGGCCCCATGGTACAACCAAGTAAAAGGGCGGCCAAAACACGATGAAGGGACTGTATGAACTGTTGTCATACTGCCGGCCCTATCAAAGGACCGCATACTTGCGTGGAGTGATTGGCACGGTATTCCCGCGGTGTCATACCAGAGAGAACATTGAGCTGCTTATGGAAGTAAATTGCGCTGTCCAACCCGCAGCTTGAAAAGAACCACACATGTGTCTATTCAGAAGGAAAAACCATTCAACGTTATGATGCCAATATGGAATAAATTTGCCCAGCCACAAATTGTTGAATATAACCTTGATTAGCTGCGCAGGGAAAAGCCGCAGTACCGCGCGGAGCGGTTTTTTCGCAATAGGCACCCAGCGATATTGTGTGTTCGATGATTATCGATCGTCTTCCTGCAGAAAAACAAGGAGAGCAGTCTGGGGGTTATCTGTTCTTAAAAATGCTTCCTGCCGTATCTGCAGTCAAGAGCGCATCTGCAATTTCTGCTTTCGGTGCGTTTTTGGGTACCGACTGAACAATCGTGCAGAAGGGAATCAGCTTGCCGTGGAGAATTCTGTGCAGCTCAGGAATAAGGGCATAGCATTTCCGGATGCTGTGAGTCACCGCTAGAATGCCGCGCTCAAAACCGACGCCGGATGGATGGGTGCTGACCTCAATGATGTTGTCCGTGGCAGATGTGCAGATCTTGCGTTCTCCTGCGAATGTTGCCGCATAGCCGTTCTCCGGCAGAGGGCGGCCAACCATATATCCGCGATGACCGGAGGCCCCCCGGCGCGGCTGTTGCTTCTCGAGTGCAGGCAAGCCCCGGTTTCAAACCATGTCACCATTGCGTCACCCATTCCTGCGACCTAAAATCTTGCGGGAGGAGGGCAGATCATGCAGGGATCTACCATAACAATATCAGGGCTTGCATCTAAAAACAGATAGGCGTCAAACACACCCCGGTCATCATACATCGCGCTGAGAGAAGAGCGGGGAGTCTGCTGAGCACACCTGAAATCTGGCATCTTCGGAAAGCCAGAGCAGGCAGAAAAACGGAAAGTCTTTCTGCCTGCTCTGAATACTGGAGTTACTTCTTGTAGTAGGTGGGTCGGCCCTTCTCGTCGTGGTCCTTGTCGAAGGTGGGATAGGCGCCGCCGTTGAAGCCGTTGTAGCCCAGGGGATTGCGGAAGCCCAGGGGGTTCTTGCCCACGGGATGGGTCTCCAGCAGCTCCTTGATCAGCTCACTGTAGCCCTCCACAACGGCCTCCACCAGCTTGTCGCCCTTCTCCTTGGTGGCCTTGGTGGGGTTGCCGATGACGCCGTAATCCAGGTCGTCCTTCTCCAGCAGCGCGAAGGTGCCCTCAGCGCCGTAGAACTGCCAGCGGTGAGAGGCCTCGCCGGGAGCCATCTTCCAC
>CDTY01051879.1_pt1 | contig 18096 bp, 15 predicted proteins | sample 557731 | NCBI WGS metagenome assembly CDTY01 (sample SAMEA3182101, study PRJEB8094) | gut metagenome | biome: human; feature: gut; material: Stool; isolation source: human stool | place: Canada | collected 2013-02-12
CAAGGAGGACGCCATGGACCTGACCCAGTCCATCTTCCTGGCCATGCTGCGGGCTTTGCCCTCCTTCCGGGCGGAACGGGGCGCCTTTCGGACCTGGCTCTACCGCATCGCCGTCAACAAAACCATCGACGCACGCCGAAGGACCCATCTGACGCCATTGTCTCTGGACGACATGGAGGTATCGTCGGAGGAGGATTTCGCTGCCCGGATTCAGGATCGGGCGCTGCTGGAGCAAATTGAAGATTATGTCTCCGGCCTGGACCCCCAGGCACAGGCGGTATTTCGCCTGCGGCTCTATGGGGAGCAGCCCTTCCCGGAAATTGCCGCCGCCCTGGGTGAGCCGGAGGCAACGATCAAGTCCCGTTACTACCGCCTGTTGGGGCGCCTGAGAGAGGAGTTTGACCCACATGGATGACTTCTGGAACCACATTCCCATGCCCACGGAGGCAGAAAAAGATGCCGCTGTGGCCTGTATTTTGGACGCCGGACTTCCGGCTCCAACAGGGCTTTGGCACATTTTGTCCAATACCATCGGTGCGGTGGGCTTCCGGGGACTGTTTTTCGGGGCGGCGGACTGCCTCTTCCTCTCGGCGCTGTTTTGCTTCCTGTGCCTTCTGCCGGCGGCAGTGGCAGCAGCCCAACAGGGCCCCTTGGGGCCGGCGCTGTTTCTGCTGTCCCCGGCGCTGTACGCTGCCCTCCACCTGCTGACCGCCTGGAAGGAAGCCCAGTCCGGCACGCTGGAGTGGCGGCAGACCTGCCGGGTCTCCCTGCGGGCCATGGCCGCGCTGCGGATGCTTACCTTCGGCGGCGTGTCTGTACTGGTGTGTGTGCCGGCCAATGTGCTGCTGTGGCACCTTGCCCAGGGGGCGGTATCTCTGACCTGGATGCTGGCCCTGTCTGTCTCCGGGCTGTTTTTGTATGGCACCCTGGCGCTCTACTGTCTGCGGCTGCAGGGCACAGCCGGCCTGCTGGCAGCCCCTGCAGTTTGGGCAGCACTGGGAATTGTACCGCTGCTGTGGGAGCGGGCCGCCCAATGGCTGGCCGCGGTTCCGGCGCTGGTGTTCTGCCTGCTTTCCGCCGCTGCCCTGGTCTTGTACTTTTTGGAACTGCGCCGCTTCTGCCTGCGGCGGACAGAAGGAGGAACCATCTATGCTCTCAGTTGAACACGTCACCAAACGGTATGGAAACTTCACGGCTCTGGAGGACATCTCCCTGGCCTTCTCCCCTGGCGTCTACGGACTGCTGGGCCCCAACGGCGCCGGGAAAACCACCTTGATGAAAATGCTCTCCACGCTCTTGTTCCCCACCAAGGGGCAGATCCTCTGGAACGGAGAGGAAATTCTGTCCCTTGGCGCCAGCTATCGGGGACTTTTGGGATATCTTCCCCAGCAATTCGGCTACTACCCCAACTACACCCCCCGGCAGTTCCTGCGGTACGCGGCCGCTCTCCAGTGCATCCCCAAGCGAGAGGCCGAGGACCGCATCAGCCGTCTTTTGGAGCTGGTGGGACTGGAGGCAGACGGGAACCGGAAGCTGAAAAAGTTCTCCGGCGGCATGATCCAGCGGGTGGGCATCGCCACCGCCATGCTCAACGACCCGCAGCTGCTGATCCTGGACGAGCCCACCGCCGGACTGGACCCCCGGGAGCGGGTGCGGTTCCGAAACCTGATCCACTCTCTGGCGGAGGATCGGATCGTATTGCTCTCCACCCATATCGTCTCCGATGTGGAGACCATCGCCGGACAGATCGTCATGTTCCAGAACCACCGCCTCTACTGCTGCGACACCCCCGGGCGCATCTGTGCCGCATTCCACGGGAAGGTATTTCAGGTACCGGCAGGGACGCCTTTGGAGCCCGATCAGTTTCTCCTCAGCGAGGGCCAGAGCGAGGCGGGGCCGGTGCTGCGCATCCTGGCGGACACCCCTCCGGCGGGAGCCGTTTCTGTGACTCCCGGGCTGGAGGACGCGTTTTTGGCCATCTACCGGGAGGAGCAGCCATGAGTCTTGCTGTATACGAATGGCGCAAGCTCTTCCGCCTGCCGGCCCTGTGGGCCTTTCTGGCCCTGAGCCTTCTGTTCAACACTCTTCTCATCTGCACCCTCTCGGAGCAGGACCGGGTCTTTTTCAACGAGACGTCAGAGGATGCCGCTGTCTTGGGCCAGCAGGTGGACGAGGCGTTTCTCGACGGCCTGGCCGCCCTGCCGGAGACGGAGAACCGGGCCTTTCTGTTGCAGTCCGTCACCGGCCTGGAGGACGTCTTTGCGACCTATGACACCGGCATTTTGAAGGACTTCTATACCGACGTGGTGAAGGCATCCCCTGCGGCCGCATCGTGGATGGCCTGGAAATATGACCTCCTGAAGGCGCGGGTGGAGCACCTGGCGCAGACGGACGCGGGGATGGACCTGTACGCCGGGCCCGTCACCCAGGGAAGCCACCAGTTCCTCTTTGGCACGCTGCTGCGCTCCATTCTGGGCGAGGCCGCGGCAGCCGCCATGCTGGGGACGCTGTACCTTCTGGGCTATGAGGGGATGCACAAAACGGAGAGCCTTGCCTGCGCCTCCCGCACCGGGCGACAGCTGCGGCGGATCAAGGTCCTCTCGTCCCTTGCGGCCTCCCCTGCTCTCCTGGCCCTGGTGGCTGTGCCCACTCTGGGGCTGTACTTTGCCCGGTTTGACTACGGCGGCATCTGGAACGCCAGCGTCTCCAGCCAGTTCAACTACCTCACGGATATGATGCTGACGCGGCCCTTCCTCACCTGGGGGGACTTCACTGTGGCCGAGTATCTTGCGGCAGCATTGGCCCTGGGTGCGGCACTCACCGCAGCCTTTTCCCTGCTGGCATCCCTCTGCGGCACTCTGATCCGCAGCCCCTACCTGGCGGCGCTGGTGCTGGGCCTGCTCTGCTTCGGCGGACTGGGGATCACATCCGTACTGGGGAATCTTCCGCTGTGGGTGGGATATGTGATCTCCTGCTTCCAGCTCCCGCTGGTATGGATCAGCTGCGGCGCCTGGTTTACCGAGCTAGGCCTCAACGCAGTGCTGCCCTGGCAGGAGACCATCGCTGTGGCGGAGAACCTGCTGCTGCTCAGTGCCGGGACGGCCCTGGCCCTGAGACGCTTCCGAAGAAAGGATGTGACCGTATGAACCTCTTTTTGTGGGAGCTGCGGAAAATCTGGCGGCCTGGCATCCTGGCGGCACTGGTGCTGCTGGGGGTGGTGTACTACTGGATGTTCCCGGAGTTCTACATCGAATACTTCTGCAACGGTCCCAACGCCCAGGCCAATTTCCAGCTGGCTTCCGAGTGGGTGGCAGAGTACGGCCCCACCCTGGAGCCGGAGGAGCGTGGGGCACTGGACGGCCAGCTGGAAGAGGAAATTCAGGCCTTTGCCCATCAGATCGCCGCCATCCCGGAGGCCGCCGCGGCAGGCCTGACGAACTACGAGGCTTTTTGTCAATTTCTGGAGGAGTACCACTCTGACACCGCAGCTTCTGACGGTGAGGCGGATATGGACCGGGAAGCCCTGGTGCAGAGAGTGTACAGCGGCACCAATTGGTACCGCATCAACGGGATTCAAAATACCATGGAGCTGTATGACACCCAGGAGGAATACAGCTCCATGGAGATCTCCGACAGGAGGGCAGAGGGGCAGCCGGAGGCCATAGTCCGCCGGGCGGAGCAGCTGGCCCAACCGGAGCGGGCCCACTCCCTGCTTCCGTTCTCTGTCAAGGACTCCACCCGGGAGTACAGCAAGGATCTGGCGGTGTGGTGCGCTTTGAGCGTCGTGCTGCTGCTCTCCCCCACGCTGGTGCGGGACCGGCTGCGGCGGACCCGGGCCATGCAGTGGACCTCCCGCCGGGGACGGTCCATTCTAACCACCCAAATGGCGGCGGCAGTGTGCTCCGCCCTGGTGCTGACCGTCGTCAACCTGGTCATTTACGCCATTCCCTTCCTGGCCCAGGGACCCCTGCGGTTTCACGCCTGCGGCCTGGGCGGGATCTGGGCCTGGGGCTCGCCCTGGTTCGACTGGACCTATGGCACCTATCTGATCGTATTGGTGGGGCTGATCCTGGTGCTGTCCCTGGCGGCTGCCGGACTGACGGTGTTCCTGTCCCAATACAGCGGCAACTACATCGCCATGCTGCTCAAGGCCCTGCCGCTGTTTGTGGCGATCGGGGCAATGCTGGGCAGTTGGCTGCTGGACCAGCCCTTCACCTTCCGGCGTTTCTGGGCAGATGGCCCCTGGCTGCCCAGGGGAACGGAGGCGGTGACAGCTGCCGGGCTTTTGTTGGTGAGTTTCCTCCTCTGCGCTCTCACCTGCCTTCGCCAGAGGAAACGGGAGCTGTTGTAAAAGGGAAACGTTTGCAAATTGCAGCGCGCCGAACGGGGAAGGGCCTCTTCCCCGTCCGGCGCGCTCATGGCATTTTCTGCCCATCCACTTGACAAAATTGCTCTACAAATATAGAATAACTGTAATACTACATTTGTAGAATAAAAGGAGTGGTTAGAATGGCTGAGTCGATTCGTCGGTTGCCGGATGCTGAACTGGAGGTCATGCAGGCCATCTGGGCCTGTACACCGCCTGTGGCCCGCGCAGACATCCAGGAGCTTCTCAAGGACACCCACCCCATGGCTCTGACCACCTTGCTGACCGTATTGACGCGGCTCTCTGAAAAGGGATTTCTTCGTATCGAAAAGGTGGGCCGCAGTGCCCGCTACATTCCGCTGATCTCTCAGCGCGACTACCTGGCCCAGCAGAGCAATCGCTTCCTCCACAAGCTGTGCGGCGGCAATCTCTCCACCTTTGCCTCCGCCCTTTGCGACAGCGGATTGAGCAAGGAAGAGGTGGCGCAGCTCCGGGACCTCCTGGAAAGAGGGATGCTATGACTACGGAGCTTTTGATCAAGGGCCTGTTTGCGGCCATCATCGGCGGAATGTTTTCCTGGATCGTGTTCTCCCGGTATGATGCCGAGATTGGAGAGGAAAACGGCACAACGGACCAGCAGCGCTATCTGCCCTATGTGCCCGGGATGGTGCTTCCTCTGTTTCTGGCGGTCCTTGTGGGGCTGACGCTGTTTTATGACGGCGGCAAAGCTGCCGCGCAGATGACGCTCTCTTTTTGCTTTGGCATCTTCCTGCACATCAGCGTATACTATGTGCTTTTGATGGCGGCGCTGCCGCTGCTGCGCAGGCATTTCAGCGCCAGAGCCTGCGCCATGCTCTGGATGATCCCCAACTACCTCTATATCACAGAGCAGAGCTATATGGAGCTCCCCATGCCGCGCTTTGTGATACAGGCCCAAGGCCGTTGGATCTGGATCTTGTTCGGTGTGTGGCTGGTGGGTTTTGTAGGTGTACTTGGCTGGAAGCTCCTCTCTCACCTCGTCTTTCGCTGCCGCATTTTGCGAAATGCAGTGGCTGTAAGCGATCCTGAGGTGCTTTCCATTTGGAACAGCGAGTTAAAAAATGCCAACTTCAAAAAGCCCAGATTTCGGCTCGTGGTTTCGCCCCAGGTTTCCACGCCCCTTTCCGTGGGCCTGTTCCAGCGCAGAATCCGGGTGGTGCTCCCAGATCGGCCCTATTCCAAGGAAGAGCTGTCTCTGATTTTCCGCCACGAGATCGTTCACATCGGCAGAGAGGACTCCTGGTCCAAGTTTTTTCTGGTGTTCTGCACTGCAATGTGCTGGTTCAATCCCCTGATGTGGATCGCTATGCGGAAAAGCGCAGACGATTTGGAGCTGAGCTGCGACGAAACCGTGCTGGTGGGCTGCCAGGAGGATACCCGGCATGAATATGCCAACTTGCTGCTAAAGACGGCAGGCGACGAGCGGGGCTTCACCACCTGTCTCTCCGCCACCGCGTCCGCCATGCGGTATCGCCTGAAAAATGTGGTAAAGCCGCCGAAAAAGCACTCCGGCGCGCTGCTGGTGGGGCTGGTGTTTTTTGCCCTCTGTATGAGCTGCGGCTATGTGGCCTTGGCTTACAGCCCCAGCACAGGCGCGGAGGTGATCTATCAGTCCCGGGACCTCTCAGCGTTCCACTTGCGGCATATCGAGCTGGCTGATGACCCCTACAACACGCCCTGGCTGTGCCCCGATCAGGAGGCGTTCCACTCCTACATGGCATCACTGGAACTGTACCAGCTGACCGGCAACTATTCCTTTGACGGAAGTGACCGGGAATTCACCTTTCTGTATGATACGCCGGAGGGGACTCTGGGTGTGGTTTTGTGTGAAAAAGCCCTGAAGCTGGTCCCCCTGTACGGGGAAAATCTCACTGCGCAGTGGTATTATATCTCCGGCGGAACAGATTGGGAGCGGCTCTCCACACTTCTCCCGGCCGGTCCGGCCCTCAACCTCACCTTCCCCATTTCCGATTCGTCCTACCCCAAAGAAATCGGAGCCAGCCTCTATCGGCTGGACGAAACCAAAAACGGGCAGACCGTCTGTCTTATCTCCCCGGACGGGCCCCTGGACGGTGATGCAAACGGGGTATTCGGCTATGATGCCAGGGAAGTGATTCTGGATTTCTCCCGACCGCTTGTCTCTGACTTTCAGGTGGAGGTGAGGTCCTGGGATGGAAAGACCTGCTATTCCCTCTTGCAATCCGATCTGGAAGAGCCGTATGTTCTGCCCCTCGCGGAGTTTGCCGCACGGTACACCATATCTGCCCAGCTGGAAGGAGAAAACGGCTCCATCTATGAAGCTACCTTCCGGTTTGATGTGGGGGATGTATAACGATCCCTGCCAGCGCACAGGCAAAAACAGCTGCCCATCGGAAAACATTCCGATGGGCAGCTGTTTCGTTTGCACTTTACAGCCCGCTGAAATTACCCCGGGCCGCTTCTTTATGGGTTGCAACCGGCATATCATCCCTGACAGGTTGCAACATGATTGCGAAACGCGGCACAGTTTATGCACTGTCCGCAGACATAGTAGTTGTGGCATTGATCGCAGCAGTCGAATACGGGAGGGTTGCTGTTGGCATCAAAAACATTGGAGCCGGCAGCCTGCATGAGATAGCCGCAATTTGCACATCGAATTTCCTGACTCTCCGTTTGCCCGGTCGTCACGTCATTCTGACCGGAAGGATTTTCAGGACGCTCTGCGGATCCACTGCTGTCAGTGGGATAGCGGGTCCAAACAACCACGTTGTTGTATGTAAGCCAACTGGCATACGTGCCGTCCGTAGTGGATGTATCGTCCCAATAGACAATGCCGGCAGGGCCACCATCCACCGTTTTAATGACCACGTTTCCATCAGAGGTAACAATATCGCCATACCCCACCAGCGCAACCGACCAGTGCGTGGGAGATTGAATCAGGTCTCCGGGGCGTATCTGAGAAACGGTCGTCTTGCGCAGAGGAAGCGACCCAAAAATTTCATCACTGAGCATAAAGGCCAGTTTTGCGCATTCCGTTCCCAGGTAATGGGGCGGAACGTTCAACTGGTAAGGAGGATTATAGGGGTCATACCTGGATTCATTGGGATATTTCTCTTTCAATTCCGCCAAAAGTTCAAGGACATTCTCCTCAGTCGGTGCCTTGCCATTGGCCAAAGTTCCCACAGAAATGGCCGGATTTTCCCCGTCATTCCCAGACACGCCATCAATGTACTGATTCATCCGGTGGATCACCACGCAAGCCTGGGCGCGATTCATAGAGTTTGCTCCGCCAAAATTGCCATCGGCCTGTCCGTTTAACAGCCCCAGCGCATAGCACACAGAAACAGCATCCCGATAGCCGGTGGGGATGGAATTCCAGTCACCAATATCGTTTTCTGCCGTGTCAGATGCGGTATTGACGCTGAACTGGATGATATTGTACATCATTTGCGCCATGTCATAGCGGTTGATTGGCAGGTTGGCAAAACTGTTCCAAAAACCGGAAGCAATTTGCGTGCCGCTTGCAAGATTATACTCATACACAATTTCAAAATAGGGGGCATACCAATCTTCGTAATGTGTCGCCTCTCTGATATGATCGGGATAAAAGGCCCGGGCCAAAAAAGCGGAAAAATGCGCATATGTAACGCTGGCTGCGGGTCGGAACGTGCCATCTGTATAGCCGTTGACGATGCCGTCCTCTACCGCCTCCTGGATTTCCTCAGCGGCCCAATAGTTGGCCGGTACGTCGCGAAACGCGGAGGCGGCCAGCGCAGGCGTCACCAGCATCAAACACATTCCCACAGACAGCAGTCCACATATTATTCGCTTGCAGATGCTCATTTATAAGCCCCCTCCTTGTGACATCTAATTTCCTTTGGTAATGTAAGGGCCGAAATTTCCCTCTCCCGGTCCACCGCCGGAGCTTCGCATCGATTGCTCCGACTCTATTTTTTATTGTATCCCTGCCGTGAATGGTTGACAAGGGAATTTTTCCCTTTCACAGGATGTGACCCTTCCAAAGCAGACCCCCGGGAACATCCTTTCCCATTCAAAATGTGAGGGCACCGGTCCGGAGGCGGAGCGACGCCGAATTTCTCCTCCTGGTCCCCCTGGCAGCAGGTTTGACAGGATTTCCTTTTCATGGTAAACTGAGAAAAAGTTTTCTTCGGAAATGAGATGTTCTCTACTGGCGGTAAAGCCCGCGAGCGCAAGCTAATCCGGTGAGATTCCGGGGCCAACAGCTGGTCTGGAAGGGAGAAGAAAACACGCATGGAGTCGAATGTGTGTCTTTCTCATAGTCGAAGCGCATCTGCGTCAGCAACATTCGGTGTCCTGTGGCACCGGATGTTTTTTTATATGGCACACCATCGATTCTCCTGCACCGGTTGATCCTTATCATCATTGCGAAAAGGGAGGCACTCACGATGGAAACCAACAACACCGTCAATCCGCTGGCCACCGCCCCGATCCCTCAGCTGCTCCTACGCTACTCCGTCCCCACCGCCCTGACCCTTCTGGTCAACTACCTTTATAATATTGTAGACCAGATCTTTGTGGGCCAGGGAGTGGGCATCACCGGCATGGCCGCCACCAATGTGGCTTTTCCCCTGACCATTGTGTCCATGGCTGTGGCGCTGATGATCGGAGACGGCTGCGCCGCAAACATCAACCTGTATCTGGGCCGGAAGGACCAGGACGCCGCCGACAGGATCATCAGCAACACGGTCACATTGCTTCTGGGCGCCGGGATGCTGGTGGCCCTGCTGGGAAGTCTCTTTGCACGGCGCATCGTGCTGCTGTTCGGCGCCACCTCCACCTCTTTCCAAGCCGCCCTGGACTACACCCGTGTGATTGTGCTGGGGCTGCCGTTCCTCATGTTCTGCTCTGCCCTGACCGCCATCATCCGCGCCGATGGGAACCCGAAATTTGCCATGAAGGCCATGATGCTGGGTGCGGCGATCAATCTGCTCCTGGACCCCCTGTTCATTTTCGGATTCCACATGGGCGTGGTAGGTGCCGGAATCGCCACAGTGATCGGCGAGGTGGCCTCAGGTCTCCTCTGCCTTTCCCGCCTGCGGCATATGCAGACCGTCCACATCCGCAAAGAGTGGCTTCTCCCCACGCCCTCTGTCTCCCTGCAAATCCTGCGGCTGGGATTTCCCAGCTTTCTGACCCAGATCATGACCGCCGTGGTGCAGGTCACCATGAACAATCTCATGAAGCACTGCGGCGCGGCCACCACCTTCGGCAGCGATGTGGCACTGTCGGTCTATGGGGCCCTGATGAAGATCTATCAGATTGCCCACGCCATGTTCGTAGGCGTCTCCTCTGCCACCCAGCCCATCAACGGCTACAACTTCGGCGCCAAGCAGTTCCGGCGGGTGCGGGACACCTACAAAACGGCCTCCTCCATCGCGTTGCTGGTCTCTGCAGGCTGGTTTGCCGTCTATCAGCTCTTTCCCCGGGCCATTGGGTCTCTGTTTGTCTCCGGGGACCAGGTGTACCTGGACGCCTGCGGCGTGATCTTCCGCCTGTACATGATGGGATTTTTTGTGTATGGACTGCACATGACCACCACCTCCTTCTTCCAGAGCATCGGCCAGCCCCTCAAGGCCCTGTCTCTGCCCCTTGTCCGGCAGGCGGTGGTCCTCATCCCGTTGGCGCTCCTCCTGTCCCGTCGGTTCGGCCTGAATGGCGCACTGCTGGCCGTTCCCACGGCGGATGTGGCCTCTTTCCTGCTCTCCTTGCTGCTGGTAAAGCGGGAGTTTTCCAGATGGCAAAAGCGGGGCTGGTTGGATTCCCCGGCGCCCGGCGCAGACTCCGCTGCTCCCCTTCCCTGAGCGATTCCATCTTCCCGCAAAAGCACCGAACTCTCCAGCAATGCCAAAAGCCCGGATGCGCTTTCACGCATCCGGGCTTTTGAATTGGAAACACGGCAGTCTATACGGGCTGCGACCTCCTTTACAGGCGGTTCTGCTCGCCCCAGTCGCACATCTGGTCCAAAATGGGGATCAGGGACTTTCCCCGCTCCGTCAGGCTGTACTCCACCTTGGGCGGAATCTGGGGATACTCCTCCCGGTGGACCAGTTGGTCTGCCTCCAGCTCCTTGAGCGTGGAGCTGAGCGTCTTATAGGAGATCCCACCGATGTACTTTTTCATTTCGTTGAATCGGACCACACCAAAGCACATGAGGGTATAGAGAATGGTCATCTTATACTTGCCGCTGATGAGCGACAGGGTGTAGCTAAAGCCTGTATCGGCCAGGTTGGCAGCGGAAATACAGGCCTTGTACGATTCCGACTTCTTCACGGAACACTCTCCTTTTGGTAAGTATATAACTCTCTTGCAAGTATCGCACTTTATTGTGCGTACTTGTTCTTTTTCCACTTCTTGCTATGATTGTAATATCCACTGGAAAAAAAGTCAATGTGACCGGAAGAATAAGGAGGAGCGCACTATGAGCAAAAAAGTGGTTGTCATCACGGGCAGTCCCCGGAAAAACGGAAACAGCTTTGCCATGACGGACAGCTTTATCCAAGCGGCAGAGAAAAAGGGCCACACCGTCACCCGCTTTGACGCGGCCTTTTTGAAGATTGGCGGCTGTCATGCCTGCGAGACCTGCTTCAAAACCGGGAAAGCCTGTTCCTTTGACGACGACTTCAACACCATCGCCCCGGCTATCCTGGAGGCCGATGTCCTTGTCTTTACCATGCCGGTGTACTGGTATTCCATCCCTGCCCAGATCAAAGGCGTCATCGACCGGCTCTATTCCCTGGTGGTGGGCGGCAAGGACATCGCCGGGAAGGAGTGCGCCCTCATCGCCTGCTGCGAGGAGGCGGACCGGACCGTATTGGACGGTGTCCGCATCCCCATGGAGCGTACTGCCGCTCTGAACAAGTGGACGATGGTAGGAGAAGTGCTGGTGCCCGGCGTTTTGAACGTAGGCGATATCGACAAGACCGACGGCTGCCAACAGGCTGCCGCTCTGGCCGACAAGATCTGAGGGACAGAGAAGAGCACCTTGATGGGTCAGTCCCATCATTTGGTTCCCACTCGCCGCAAGCCAAAGTGGCTTGCGGCGAGTTTTTATCCCTTCCTTCCCTGCGCCACAGGTCAGCGGTACTCTCACATTTTTATTTCACAGAGGCAAGATGGGGATAGAGGAATTGCTCTTTGTGTGGTATGATTAAAAGTTACAGAGGCGGGTAAGAGAGGCCCGACTGGAAAACGCAAGCTCCCAATTCCATCAGAAAGCTCAGGTGCAATACAATGCAGGCAAAGGTAACTTCCAGCCAGCAGGACATCTTTCAGAATCTTCCTGTCCCATCTGCCCTGCGGAAAATGATCCTTCCGGCCATCTCCAGCCAGTTGATCGTTCTGATCTACAACATGGCGGACACCTTTTTCGTAGGGCAGACCAAGAACCCCTACATGGTGGCGGGCACCTCCTTGATTCTGCCCGTATTCAACATCACCCTGTGTCTGGCCGGGCTGGCGGGAATCGGCGGTGGCTCCCTCATCTCCCGGCTGCTGGGCCAGGGCAAGGAGGATGAGGCCAAACGGGTCAGCTCCTTCTCCCTCTATCTGGGGCTTGCCATCTCGGCGCTGTTCGCCGTAATCATCGCGGTCTTTATGGAGCCCATTCTGGGCCTCCTGGGCGCCGGGGACAACACCTATGAATACGCAAAACAGTACGCCCTGTGCGTCATTGTCACCGGCGGCATCCCCACGGTGCTCTCCAATGTGCTGGCCAATCTGATCCGCAGCATCGGCCGCTCCAAGGAGGCCAGCGCCGGCATCATCCTGGGCGGCCTTCTGAACATCGCCTTAGACCCGCTGTTCATGTTCGTACTGCTGCCCGACGGTCACGAGGTGCTGGGTGCTGGACTGGCCACCTGTCTTTCCAACTGCATCGCCTTCCTCTTCTTTGTGGGCGTGCTGGTGCGGATGGGTCGGGGCACGGTGGTCACCTTCTCGCCCAGAGTGGGCCTGCCCTGCCGGGACAGCATTGTGGCCGTCTTTGGCGTGGGCGTCCCCTCGGCTATCGCCACGTTCCTGTTCGATCTGGACTATGTCATCATCGATAAGCTGATGGTCTCCTACGACGATCTGGCCCTGGCCGCCGTGGGAATCGTGCTGAAGGTGGAGCGCTTCCCTCTGAACGTGGGCATCGGCATCTGCCAGGGCATGATGCCCCTGGTGGCCTACAACTACTCCGCCGGGAACAAACAGCGGATGGAGGACACCATCCGTTTGGCCCGCCGGCTGGGCCTGACCATCGCGGCCATCAGCATCGCTCTGTATGAGCTCTTTGCCGTGCAGTTCTCCCACCTCTTTATTCAGGACGCCCAGACGGTGGCTCTGGCCTCCCAGTTCCTGCGCATCCGGGTGCTGGCCACTCCGCTGATGTTCATGAGCTTTTTCACCGTCTACCTCTTCCAGGCCTTTGGAAAGGGGCGCATCTCCCTGTTCCTGGGGGTGACCCGGTGGCTGGTATTCAACATCCCCATGCTGTTTTTGCTCAACCACCTCTTCGGGATGCTGGGCATCGTCTGGTCCCAGGCCACGGCGGACACCCTGACGGTGCTCTTGTCCCTGTATGTCTACCACAGATACCGCCCCACCATGGAGCGCCCGGAAGCGCACCTTTGACTCAGCCTGGCGGCCAGGTTTCCATTCATTTCAAAGCGTATAAAAAGGCCCGGAGGGAATTTTCCCTTCGGGCCTTTTCCGAAATAATAGGGGATGGAGTTGTCCCCCAGATTTTTTCTTATTTCAGGCTGATGGTGCGGTCGTTGTTCTCCAGGAAGGACAGATACTCCTCCTTGGTCATGACGGGCTTGAAGTGGGCCAGGATGTCCTTGGCCTCCTTGGCGTCGTCATACAGCAGGTCGATGATGGTCATAGCCATGGCCTTGGCGGGGATGATGCAGGCCAACTCGGGGTCCACCACCTCGAAGTCCCGGGTGTGCAGCGCGCCGGTGACACCGCCGAACATGGGGTGGATGGCGGGCATCAGGTGGGAGATGTCGCCGAAGTCGAAGGAGCCGGTGAAGTCGCCGCCCTCAACAATGTCGCTGGCGTCCAGGCCCAGGCCCTTCAGGTTCTCCCGCATGAGGTTGTCCAGATCCTCCTGCTTGAGGATGGGCAGATAGCCGGGGATCTCGGTGATCTCCACATTGGCGCCCACGGCCATGCCGCCGGCCAGGATGGCCTGGTTGATGCGCTCGTTGATATCCTTCATGCCCTTGATGGTACGGGCACGGACATAGGCCTCCATGGTCACGTCAGCGGGCACCACGTTGACGATGTCGCCGCCCTTGGTGATGATGGGATGGAAACGAGCCCGCTCGCTCTCCTTGAAGGTCTCCCGCAGAGCGTTGACGTTGTTGATGGCCAGCATGGCGGCGTTCAGAGCGTTGATGCCGTCATAGGGAGCGGAACCGGCGTGGGACTCCTTGCCGATGAAGTGGATCTTCTTGCCGACAAAGCCGTTGCTCTCGGGGCCCAGCAGGGCCTTCTTGTCGCCCATGTCCTGGGAGTGGAACATCATGGCCATATCCACGTCGTCCAGCTTGCCGCGATAGATCAGCTCCTGCTTGCCGCCGAAGTACTTGATCTTGCCTTCCTTCTTCAGGTTCTCACGGTACTCCAGCTCGATGTACTCCTCAGCGGGCACGCCGATGAAGCTGATCTTGCCGTCCAGCTGAGGCAGGATGCCGCTCTTCACCAGACCCACGGCAGCGCCCACCATACCGGTGACCTGCAGGTTGTGGCCGCAGGTGTGGGTAGCGCCGATCTCGTTGGCGTCCTTGTGCTCCTTGCAGCTGATGCCGTCCAGCTCACCCATGACGGCAATGTGGGGGCCGGCCTTGTCCTCATTGACATGGGCCATGCAGCCGGTGACGGCAATGTCACGCTCCACGTTCAGGCCCAGATTCTCCAGGAAATCCGCCACCGTGGCGGTGGTCTTGACTTCCTTATAGCCGAACTCGGGGTTGTGATAAATGCTGTCCTTCACAGCAAAGATGCTCTCCTTGTTGTCATCAATGGCCTTGATGACCGCCTGCTTCATTTCCTGTTTCGTCATAACGCAGCTCATCCTCCCTAGATCAGTAAAATCATGATTTGCCCATTAAAGACACGTCTTAAATATGTCACTAATAGAGGATATACGTTTGCGGCAATCTAGTCAATATCTATTTTCAAAAAACGCAATTTTTGTCAAAGTTCTACAAATCAAGCCGCCATTTTTTTGCCAAAGTCCCGGGCGTTTTGGAGAATTCTTCACCGGTTCCCCTTGCGACACATTTCCTAAAATGATATCATAAAAAAACCCCCTTGGAGAAAAGGAGCACAGCATGACGATCGGAATTATCGGTCCTGAACTCTCCGGCAGACAGATTCAGGAGCACCTCCGGGCCATCTCACCGGAGACAAACGCAATTTTATATCCCCGGGAGACCACCGCCGGCGCCCTGGAGGTCATCGATCAGTGCGAGGCGGAGTGCACTGCCGTGCTGTTCACCGGCGTGGCCGTATGCGCCAGCGTGATCCAGCACCACGACATGGTCCGGGCCTATGAGTATGTGGCCAAGGACGCATACAGTTTGATGAGCACGCTGCAGGAGATGGAGCAGCAGGGGCTAGCTTTGGACGATTTCAGCATCGACGCGGTGGAGCCTCACGTGATGGAGGACGCCTTCAGCGAGCGGGGCATCTCCCCTCAGCACGTCTGCTATTTTCCCTTTGACTCCTTTGAGGAGCAGGACCATATTCAGTGGCACCAGGACCTGTGGGACCGGGGCGAGATCAAGGCCATTCTCACCGGTTTCGTGTGGGTCTATCACCATTTCCGGGAAAAGGGATACCCGGTATTTTATCTCTCCGGCTCCCGGTTCACCACTCGGGACGCCTTTAATCGCCTGATGACCCGTCTGGAGCTCAAGGAGGCTCACTCTGCCCAGATCGTGGTGGAGCTCATCGAGATGTCCCCCACCGGCGAAGGCGCTGGCAGCTACTACTCCGACCGGCTGCGGACCTGCCAGTCCGAAAGCGCCATCACGGAATACTGCCGGAAGATTCAGGCCTCCTTTTTCCGCAGCGGGCAGAGTAACTACATCATCTTTGCCAACCGGGGCAGCGTAAAGCGGGAGGAAAACTACCGCTGGCTCTACAAGCTCCAGTCCCAAATTCTAAAGATCGGCCTCCACCCCAGCATCGGTATCGGCATCGGCTCCACCGCCTATCAGTCGGAGATCCACGCACAAAAGGCCCTGTCCTATGTCAAATCCGGCAAGGACGGCTACATCTATATGATCGACGAGGAGGGGGCTCTGGTGGGGCCCCTGGGCAATGAGCAGTCCATCTCCTATGACCTCATCTCCCACGACGCAGAGGTGGAGGAGATCGCCTGGCACGCAGGCATGAGCAGCGCCTACATCGCCAAGCTGATGGCCCTGATCCAGCTGCGGGGCAGCGCGGTCTTTGACGTGGCAGAGCTGGCGGACTGCCTGGGCATCACTACCCGCAGCGCCCACCGCATCGTCAACAAGCTGCGGGCGGCGGGCTACGCCTCCATCCGTGGCAAAGAGACCTCCGCCGCCGGACGGCCCAAGAGCCTCATTGAGCTGCACCTGGGCAAGGCCGCCCCTGCCCAATCCTGAGCGTTCCCCTTATGGAAAAAAGCCGCCCCAAAAGGGGCGGCTTTTTCGCAGGTGCCTACGCTTTTCTCTGCTCTTTTTTTCTCACCAGCTGCCGGTTCATGTACCGGGGATTGATGACCAGAACGTATCCCAAAACCAGAGCCAGAATGAGAAGGGCCCCCGGGAAGTAGAGTCCGGAGCGAACCGTCCCCAAAGCCACCGCCGCCTGCAAAAGGCAGTAGAGCAGCTCGATCCGGGCGTTTTTCCTCCGCTGGGCCAGGTCCTTTTCATAGCGTTGGTTCCAGGCCATCCATAGGGAGCATAAAAGAAGCACGGTCAGCTTGACGCCCATGAATCCCCGCTCCGGCTGCAGCACGCCGTCCACTATGGTGTAAGACACCTGAACACAGACGTTGAGGGCAGTGGCCTGACAGCCGATGGCAAGCAAGGTCAGATTGCTCCGCAAAATCGGGTTTGGCCCTCTCTTTTTCTCCACGGTCTGCTCCGTCAGCTCATCCAGAGAAGTCTCATAAAGCCTGGCCAACGCCAGCAAATTCTCCGGGCTGGGCACCGACTGGCCCGCCTCCCACTTGGTCACCGCCTGACGGCTCACACCCAGCTGCTCCGCCACCTTTTCCTGAGAAAGGCCCAGCGCCCTGCGCCGCTCTTTCAGGGTTTCGTTCAGTGACATTTGACCTCACCTCCTGGCAAAAGGATAGCAGATTTTCCGACTTTGACCACCAACCGGGCGGCAACTGGCGGTTGCCACCCGAAAATTTTCCCCATTATATCAGAAAATCTCCCCCGCCGGCAACCCTGTTCCAGAGAGCCGGTTTTGTCGCCGGCGGGAAAATTCCCCCTTGCATTTCCCTTCCATTTGTGCTATGAATAGTATTTGATATCAGCAATGAACGGGAAAATAACCGTGAAACGCCGCTAAGAGAGGTCTGGTCACCGGCTGAAAGCCAGACCGCGGACGCCTGGTTTGGTTCGCCCGGGAGCCGCCGTGGAGACACGGTCGGATGCCCACCGTTATCGGGGCTTCAAGTGCGCGCGGTCTGTCTGCGCGAATTTGGGTGGTACCGCGGAAGGCTCGCCTTTCGTCCCAATATGGGACGAGGGGCGTTTTTCTTTTGTCCGCGTCCCCTCTCCCCCGCCGATCATCTGCGCTGACCCATATCCAGAGAAAAGGAGTTATATGTATATGAAAGAGCAACTGGAAGCCATTCGCGCCCAAGCGCTGGAGGCCATCACCTCCACCGGCTCCGCCGCCGAGCTGGACGCCCTGCGGGTGAAGTACCTGGGCAAAAAGGGAGAACTGACCGCCCTGCTCAAGCAGATGGGCAAGCTCTCCGCCGAGGAGCGGCCTGTCATGGGCCAGCTGGCCAACGCTGTCCGTGCCGAACTGGAGCAGTCCATGGAGCAGCAGGGCAAGAAGCTGGATGCCCAGGCCCTGGAGCAGCGGCTGAAGGATGAGGCCCTGGACATCACCATCCCCGGCAAGAGCGTGAAGCTGGGCCGCCGTCACCCCATGTATATCGCCCTGGACGAGATCAAGGAGATCTTCATCTCCATGGGCTTCACCGTGCTGGACGGCCCGGAGATCGAGCTGGCCTCCTATAACTTTGACAAGCTCAACGCCGGCGAGGGCCATCCCTCCCGTGACTGGTCTGACACCTTCTATTTTGACACCGACAGCCGGGTGATGCTCCGTTCCCAGACCAGCCCCATGCAGGTCCGGGCCATGGAGACCATGCCTCTGCCCATCCGCATCATCGCCCCCGGCCGGGTTTACCGCAAGGACGAAGTGGACGCCACCCACTCCCCCATGTTCCACCAGGTGGAGGGCATGGTCATCGACAAGGGTGTCACCATGGCGGATTTGAAGGGCACGCTGAACACCGTGGTGGAGATGCTCTACGGCAAGGGCACCAAGACTCGCTTCCGTCCCCACCACTTCCCCTTCACCGAGCCCTCCTGCGAGATGGACGTTCAGTGCCACAAGTGCGGCGGCGTGGGCTGCCCCACCTGCAAGGGCGAGGGCTGGATCGAGCTGCTGGGCGC
>CDTY01053624.1_pt1 | contig 17945 bp, 24 predicted proteins | sample 557731 | NCBI WGS metagenome assembly CDTY01 (sample SAMEA3182101, study PRJEB8094) | gut metagenome | biome: human; feature: gut; material: Stool; isolation source: human stool | place: Canada | collected 2013-02-12
CGGCACCACCAAGACCTGCACCCAGGCCATCACCGTCACCGAGATCAGCACCACGTTGAATTCCAACAGCTGGGCCACCATCCGGGCCGTTTCTGACGCCAGCAAGGGCGCCAATTACTGGAGTACAGGCGCCACCAAGACCATCACCATCAACGGCAAGGTGGGCAACACCACATTTTCCAACCTGTCCATTGATGTTTTCATTTTGGGCTTTAACCACAATGCCAGCCGGGAGGGCGCCAACAGGATCCATTTCAAGATCGGAAAGATCGGCGGCGCCCATGTGGCCCTGGTGGATAGCAACTACAACAACAACAGTTCCTCCGCGGCCAACTTCCAAATGAACGCCAGCAACACCAACAGCGGCGGGTGGAGCGGATCCAGCATGAGAAAAACCCTGCTGGGCAACAACGGAAACCCCACCAGCCCCCCGGCCAACAGTCTGCTGGCGGCCTTGCCTGCGGACCTCCGCGCCGTTATGAAGTCATGCACCAAGTACACCGACAACACCGGCGGCGGCAATGATAACGCCGGATATGTCACCAGCACCACCGACTATCTGTTCCTGCTGGCAGAATTCGAGTTCCACGGCGCCCGGACCTACGCAAACAGCGCGGAAAAGAATTATCAGGCCCAATATGACTATTACAAGGCGGGAAACAGCAAGGTGCATTACAAGCACAACGCCACCGGCACGGCGGCCACTGCGTGGTGCCGGTCCCCGTATTCCAGCTACTCCAACACTTTCTGCCTGGTCCACACCGACGGCAGCGCCTACGGCAGCAGCGCCAGCTGGTCTTATGGCGTGGCCCCCGGCTTTTGCGCCTAATCGCCGCAGCAGATCCGGCTATATCCCGCCCGCGGAAGCGGGCGGGAGAACCCCCAAGCACCAGACAAACGAAAGGAGGCGGGCGCCATGTCCGTCCTAAAAGAAAAGCGCACCGTCAGCAAGGCGGAATTTGTCAACACCGCAAACCAGATCTATGTTGAAACCATCGGCTTTCTGACACGCCTTTCCGCCAGATACTCCCGGCTGCTGGCGGAGGGCGTGGCCACCCTGGCGGGTGAGGTCATGGACCACGCCGAAAAGGCCAATAAGATCTACCCATCCGACGAACAGCGGAAAGGACTGCGGCGGGAACACTTACTGGAGGCCCTGGCCTCCCTCTCCGCCCTGGACGTGCGGTTGACCCATTGCTACCTGATTATGGGCCAGAACCCACAGGGCTGTTTTGCCGACGGCAAGGGAAAGAGCCTGCCGCCGGCGGAGGCCACCAGAAAACTGGACAACATGGCGGAAAGCCTGGGGAACCTGATCAACCAGGAGGAAACCCTGCTGCGGAACATCATGGACAGCGACAGAAAACGGTAAACGGTCATATGCGGGTGTATTTCTGAAAACGCGCCGGGTGGCAGGGCGGCCTTTCGGACGGCGGCCAATGCGTGGTGCCGTTCCCCGAATTCCAGCAACTCCAACAATTTCTGCCTTGTCAACACCGACGGCAGCGCCAACAACAACAACGCCAACTGGTCTAATGGCGTGGCCCCCGGATTTCGCACCCCTTAACGGGGCGGGTCAAATGCAGTAACCGAAAGGTGAAGCGGACCCGTGCGAAAGGAGAAATACTGCCCAGGCAAAAGCCTAAAACTGCACCTTGACGGCCTTGCACGGACGCTGCTTGCATGGCGGGGTATTGCGCTAACCCGTTTCATGTGCCGGGCCAAAGTAGTTTAGACGCGCACCCACAACCCAACTATGCGAGGAGCGAATAAAAATTATATGACCAGCGAGGAGCGCCGGGAGGCGCGATACAGACGCCGCCGGAACCGGCGGCAGGCCAAACGACAGGCCCGGAGCGACGCCCTGGGCGGGATCAAAACCGTGTTCAGTTTTCGCAACCTGTTTTATTACGGGCGGAAGTGCTGCAACGGCGTCCGCTGGAAACGGTCAACCCAAAATTTTGAACTGCACCTGTTTTCCGGCACGGCGGCCCGCCGGAAGAAAATTCTTTCTGGAAAGTGGAAGCCAGGGAAAACGGCACATTTCATCCTACGGGAGCGGGGCAAGGTTCGCCCCATAGACGCGCCCCACATTGTAGACCGACAGATCTACAAGGTCCTAACCAAGGAGGTTTTGGCCCCACTGTATGCCCCTAGTATGATATACGACAATGGAGCCAGCCAAAAGGGAAAGGGCCTGCACTTCCACTACAAGCGCCTGGAGGACCAACTGCGGCGGCACTACCGCCTCCACGGCCTCCAGGGTGCGGTCCTACTTATGGACTTCCACCATTTCTTTCCCAGCGCCCCACACGCGGCGATCTATGAACGCCACCGGCGGCTGATCCTGGATCCAGACCTGCGGGCCATTGCGGACACGGTGGTGGCGGCGGTGCCCGGCGGTGTGGGTATGCCTCTAGGAGTGGAGCCAAGCCAACAGGAAATGGTGTCCCTGCCGTCCTCCATTGACAACTGGATGAAATGCCAAATGTCCCTACCTGCTGCCGGCCATTACATGGACGACTACAACGCAACGCTGGAAACAAGGGAAAAGGCGGTGGCCATCTGTAAGGGCACGATTGCCAGGGCGGAGGCCATGGGGCTGGAGATCAACCCAGCAAAATGCAAGATCGTGGACGCCTCCAGGCCGTTCCGTTTCTGCAAAGCCAAATTCCAACTACTGCCCAACGGGCGGGTGATCGTCCATGGGTGCCGGGACGGCATGAAGCGGGCACGGCGGAAACTTCGCCACTTCAAGAAAAAGGTGGACGCCGGAAAAATGACCGTGAAGCAAGTGGAGGAGTGGCTGCAAGGCCCTATTGCCTATTATAAAAACTTTGACAACCATGGCCGGGTCATGCACCTGCGCCGGCTATTCTATGCGATTTTCATTCAAGGAGGTTTGCCCAGCAATGTTTAAGATCACAAAGGACGGGGCCACCATGGCCATGACCGAGGCCCCCAACTACATCAAGCGGGCGGAAAACGGGTGCTTTATCCCGTGCGGGGCCGATGAAGCGGAGGGCGTCGCCTGTAACGGCACCCCCTACCACCTTTTGGGGCGCCCGGACATGGACGGCCTGGACACCGTGCTGCTGGAAGAGGTAGACGCCGGGGCGGAGATCTACGCCACCCAGGAAACCACCAACGCCACGGCCAACGTGGCCACCCAGGCCGCTGTGGCCGCCCAAGTGTATGTGAGGGCGTCCACCACTATCCCGGACGCCTCCGCCCTGCTTATGCCGGATCTGTTCACCACCTGGGCGGAAGTCCTGGCAGCCGCCCAACACGGCGAGGGACACCTTGACCAGGGCGCGATTATCAACAAAGACGGGAACCTTTTCCGCGTGGTGCCCCCTGGAGGCGTGGACCCGCTGGAAAGCCAGCCGCCCGACGGGGAGGGTATGCTGGCGGTTTACCGCCCCATTGTACCCGATCACGCCGGAACCCTGGAGGACCCGATCCCGTATGTCTACGGGATGGACTGCCACGCCGGCCTGTATTATTCCTATGAGGGCAAAACATGGCTGTGTAAGGCGGATATGATCCCATGCACCTGGGCGCCCGGCACTCCTGGCGTGTGGCAATGGGAGGAGGCGTAAACGGTGGAATACATAGCGACACGGCGGGCGCGGATCCTGGCCATCTGCGGCCCCGTGAATATCCCGTGGGGCACCGCGGTGGAGGCTGTGGACGGCTTTCTGGTGCGGGACGGCCTGCAACTATGTGCCGTTACCAGCCAGAACGCCCACGACTATTTCAGCCGAAACGACGACGGAAACGGCCCGGAGCGGGGGCACCTGGTCCATGCCATTATGGACAAGCTGGCCAAACGGGACAAAGACCATCAAAAACGGTGGGATCACGTTTGGGAGGATCCCGTGTGCCAGAAATACAAACAGCCGGATCCCGTGGACTTCTGGCTGTGGGACCATTCCTTTTTTGAGGCGCCGGTGGACGACCTGCGCCACATTGCCGCCCTGATCGGCGCGAGGGGGTAACGGCCATGGACTACACCAAATTGATCACGGATCTGTGTTCCGTCATAGACAGCATGAATGTGATTATACAGGCCCAGGCCGTGGAACTGGCCCAACTGGGCGCCCTCCACTATGAGGAGGAGATCGCCGCCGTCCGGCGGCGGTACGCTGCGGCAATCGGTGAGGGGGTGGGACCTTGAATCTGGAGGAAATTCTGCTGGGCGGCGGGGGCACCATGCTGGTGGCCATGACACTGATCCAGATCTCACCCATCAAACTGGATCCCTGGTCCGCCATTGCGCGGGCCATTGGGAGGGCCATCAACAAGGAAGTGCTGGCCAAACTGGGGGAAATGGAAGAAACCCAGGCCGACACCCGGCGAATTTTAGACGACCACATAAAGGTGGACGACGAAAGAGCCGCGGACACCCACCGGACCAGGATCCTGCAATTCAACAATGAATTGTTGCGGGATATTCCGCACACGCGGGAGGAGTTCATAGAGATTCTGGCAGAAATCGACTATTACGAGCGGTTTTGCAAAGCACACCCGGACTACCAGAACAACCGCGCCACCCATGCGGTGGCCAATATCAGCCGCGTATATGACGACCGGCTGATCAAGCATGATTTTTTGTAAGGAGGCCGCCGGAAATATGAAACTGCCGATTATGGCCGCCCTGGCCATGTCTGTGGGCACGATCCTGGGGTTTCTTCTGTGCTGCGCCACCGTGGGCAGACTGCGGCAGCAGGGACACACACCCCGAAAAAGCGCCCGAGCAAGGGACAAGCCCACAAAAATGGGCGTCATGGATAAAGTGCTGATCCTGGAGGCTGTGATCCTGGTGGCCTACACTGTGGCCGCCCTGGCCGTGTTTTGGCACACCGGAAACGAACCTGCCACCCTGACCGCCTGCGTGTTTGGCGTCTGCGGACTGGAAAACGGTGTCATGGGCTGGATCAAGACCAACAAGGACAAGGCGGCGGACGCCGCCAGAATGAGCGGAGGCGTTCCGAACGGGCCGGAGCCTGAACGGAAAGAACCGCCGGACGTTGGAATATAGGAGGGAAACAGGTATGACAGAAAACCAACTGCGGCAGAAAGTGGCCGACATTATCAACGCATGGGTGGGGGCGACCAAAGGGAGCGCCAAACACCTGGAGATCCTGGCGATTTACAACGGCCACAAGCCGCTGGCCAGAGGATATAAGGTGAAAACAACGGACGCCTATTGCGCCACCACCGTCAGCGCGGCATACATCAAGGCAGGGATCGCGGAATTCACCGGGACCGAGTGCGGCGTGGAGAAATACACCGTAGTGGCCAAAGGTAAAGGCATTTGGGTGGAAAACGACGCGCACACCCCCAAGATCGGGGACGCCTGTGTGTATGACTGGGACGACACCGGAAAGGGCGATTGCACCGGATCCGGGGATCACATCGGAATTGTCACCCAACTGGGCGGCGGCACCTTTATAGTGACAGAGGGGAACATGACCGGCGGCAAGGTAGGCAAGCGCACCATGGCGATCAACGGGAAGTATATTCGCGGATTTATCTGCCCGGACTTTGCTGCTATTGCCAAGAAAATGGGCGGAGCGTCCGGCGGAACTACAACGGGAAGCCAGACCATCCACACGGTAAAAGCCGGCGACACCCTTTCCAAAATTGCCAGCGAACACAAAACCACTGTGGACGCGCTGGTGGAAATCAACGCCATCAAAAATAAAAACCTGATCCGGGTGGGCCAGGTTCTTATGCTCCAGGACACACCGCAAGCCGCCGCGGATAAACTGGAGGCCCTGGGCGTGATCAATTCCCCCGATTACTGGGCGGGAGCCGCGGAGGCCGGAAAAGTGAAATATCTGGATCTGCTGCTGAAAGCGGCGGCGCAGGCAATCACCAAAGCAGGGCCGCGCACCAACACGCCGGAGGAGGGCGTGGACGCCCTGGCGGCTGCCGGCGTCATTAACTCCCCGGACTACTGGCGGAGCATTTACGGCACATTCCCCTCCCTGGACCTGCTGCTGTGCGCCCTGGGCGGGGCTGTGAAATAAAATTGAGGAGGACATACACATGGAAACCATTATGCAGTACATTCCCCTGGCGGTGTCCGCCGTCCTGCTGGCGGCCCTGATCCTGACCGTGATCACCAACATCATCACCCAGGTGGTCAAGAAAGTTACCTGGGACAAGATCCCCACCAACATCCTGGCGGTGGTGGTGGCCATGGCTGTGACCCTTGTGGCGTTCTTCGCCCTGTGCCAGATCATGGGGTGGGCCGTCACCTGGTACATGGTGGCCGGGGCCGTGGCCCTGGGGCTGTTCGTGGCCTATGCGGCTATGTTCGGATTTGACAAGCTGCGGGAGGCCCTGGAACAGATCACCGACTGGAACAAAGGCGAAACAGAGTAAAGAGAACCCCCGGCACCGCTCAAGTGCCGGGGGTTCTCTTGCATAATCTAAATTATACTATCATCCGCCGAAACGATACAAATACCGCATTTACCGACGTGATAGACGTTTCCACCATCGTCTGAATAGGACTTTACACCGCTGTGCCGCCGGCTACCGTCAAAACCGTTGGTTTCGTACTCCCATTCCGGGCGGCGGGTTAATTTCCCAATGACTTCAAAACCGACGCTTTTAGCATATTCCCTGATTTTCATATCATTCTCCATTCTGCCGGGAAGTAGCCGCCCGGCCCGGCATATATTGAATTATCGGGCAAAGAACACGCCCAAGGGGCTGCCGGAGGGGGAACGCCACCCGGCGGGGTGAATGTCCGCCAACTCCTCCATAGAGGTGCGGCCATCCTCCCAGCGGATCACCGCTACCACGGCGGCGGGTGTCCAGCGGGTGGCCTCCCTCTCCGCAAAACCGACGATCACACCGGCCTCCAGGGGGAACATGGCGCCCCAGTTGCCAACCACAGGCTGGCCAACCATGACCACGGCGGGCTGTTCGGCGGGCCGGGCGGCCTGGGGGATATAGTTGGCCACGGGGTCCGGGGAGGCGGTGGCCTCCTCTACGGGGGCCTCCACATACTCCTGGCAAGCCCGGAACACAGGGGCCATGCTATAACGATCCGGGATGATATATTCACCGTCGGCGTCGGTGTGGATTTTCGCCCGGCGCTCCTTGCCATTCCGCAGGAAAACCACGGTTTTGGCGGTGCGCTTTACAATTTCGATCACAAAAACGCAGTTATGATCGCAAACGCTGGTGTCATAGTATTTCTTTCCAACTTCAAACATAGTCATTTGAAAAGCCCCCTTGATTTAATAGCCTTACTTTTGTAAAATGGGGGTGGGCCGGTGTAAGGCTACCGGCCACACCCTTTTGGGATTTGGTGCGCGGTTTACTTGTCAGGTAGGGCCGCGCACCGCTTTTTATGCCTTGACCTTGCTATCCCGCACAATTTTTGCGGCGTCCGCAGGGTCCGAGGCGGTGGCCTCAATCAGTTTTGCGATATTCTCCAAAAACTGGTTGAGTTCCGCTGTGGTCATCTCACTCATTCCCTCACTTCCTTTCATAAGAGGCTGGCCGCCCCTGCCTTACGAATATTATTATATACTTACACAAGTATAAATGCAAGCGGGAAAATAAACAAATATACTTGTGTAAGATTGTGCAAATTATATACTTGCACAAGTACATAAACGGAATTATAATAAGCCCAGGAGGCGATACCATGGATAAAAAACAAGGAACGTCCGCGACACGGGCGAAAAACAAGTATAACGCCGCAAATTATGATCGGCTTTCCCCGTTCGTTCGGAAAGGCAAAAAAGAAAAGTACAAAGAGGCGGCCAAGGCCAAAGGATACAGCCTTAACGAGTTCATGGAGCGGGCCATGGACAAGCTGGCGGAGGAAATCCTGGGAGAATAAAAGGCCCCGGCGCTGAACAGCGCGGGGCAAATAAGAGGCGCCACCCTGGGGCTATATTTTTCTGATGTGCTGACTATTAACACGGGCTTAACGCCACGCCCGTGTTAATATCAAGAAAAATGTAGATCATTCCCACACGGAGGGGCGCCCATGAAGTTTTACGAATTCCAGGGGAAAAGGAATATATGCGGGGACCGGATCCGGGAGGCCAGACTGCGGAAACGCCTTTCACAATCGGATCTATGCAAAATGTTACAGCTTGCGGGTGTAACGGTGGAGCGGGACACGATCAGCCGGATGGAGAACGGCGGCAGGTTCGTGGCCGACTTTGAAGCGGTTACAATCGCGGAGGTGCTGGAGGTCCCCGTGCTGTGGTTGCTGGGTAAAGAATAGGCCGGCGTGGTAAAAGAACCACGCCGGCCTTTTTCACGCAAAGGGAGGGCGCCATGAACTACAAGGGCTATCATCACCTGCAATGGGAGGATCGACTGAAAATAGAGGGTGCATTAAAAACCGGGGGCAAGGTAGCGGAGATCGCGGAAATGCTGGGAGTTTGTCGAAAGACAATATACAATGAAATTAAGCGCGGCCTTTGCCTCCAGCAAAAAGAGGGGTTCATATTTCAGGAGGAATACTGCGCGGAGGTAGCGGAACGGAAATACCAGGAGCATTTGAGAGCAAAAGGGCCAGAGATCAAACTGGGGAAAGATCACGCTTTTGCCAATTTCGTGGAACGAATGATTATTGATGAAAAGTATTCCCCCGGCGCTGTATTGGCATACATCGAGGAGGCCGGTCTGGAATTTGAAACCCATATCTGTGAAACCACCCTTTATTCATACATCTACCGGGGGGACGTGTTCCTGGACCTGACAGCCGAACACCTGCTGTATAAGGGAGGACGCCGGAAAGAATACGAACAGCGCGAACGGGCAAAAGAGGCACCAGGGGACACCATCGAGGACAGGCCGCCGGAAGTTAGGGCGCGTAATACATTTGGACACTGGGAAATGGACAGCATTATGGGGCCGGTGGGGTCAAAAGCCGCCCTGCTGGTGCTGACCGAGCGGCTGACGCGGTGGGGGCTGGTGATTAGGGTGCCGGACCACACGGCGGAAAGCGTAGTCCGGGCGCTGAACCGAGTAGAACGAAAAATGGGGAAAAGATTCCGGGAAGTGTTCCGCACCATCACGGTGGACAATGGCAGCGAGTTCATGGACTGCGCGGGCCTCCAAAAGTCATATAGGCTAAAAAGGCCGCGAACAAAAATATATTATTGCCACCCGTATTCCCCGCAAGAGCGCGGGAGCAATGAAAACATGAACCGGATCCTGCGCCGCTGGTTTCCGAAAGGGACAGACTTTGACCAGGTAACAGAGGAAGAAGTGGCCAGGGCCGCGGAATGGATGAACAACTACCCGCGCCGGGTCCTGGGGTGGAAATCTGCCGGGGCTGTTTTCAGCAAATATATGGCCGCCTAAATCTGTACGGCGAGAAAGCAAAATAACCGGGGCCAAATACATGGCGCCGGGAGTTTTCCATGTCAAAAACGGGGCGGCGGAGGCGAAAAAAGCCGCTCCACCATAGTGGAGCGGCCCCAGTATATCACGCATTATATTTTTTCTGGATATTTTGTAATTTATCCTTGACTTTTTCAAAAATCGGGGATTTTCATAATGGAGAGAATGGAAAAGGCCCTCCTGCAAGGAGTTCCGACGCCCGGTGGCGGCGGAATAAATTGAAATTGGTTTTTTCCGGGGACCGGTGCCTCGGAAAAAACACTTCTCACGCAAGTTTGGCCGACTTTTCCGTAAGGAATCGAGGCCGAACTTGCGTGCAATCCTGATTCAAACAAGGCGCTTTGCGGCTTGTTTGAGGAAAAGGCGGTCTCCGTATAGGAGACCGCCCTCAGCGATCGCTGATGAGCCACACCTCGCCCTGGAAAATCAGGTCATCCAGATCCTTGGGCGCGGGAACTGGGATCTGAGGATAGGGATGAGTATTATGCATGGCAGTTTCTTCCATTTTTGTTCGCCTCCTTGGGTAACGTTGTCCGGCGTTTGCCGGCATACAGACCAGTATATGCCGGGCAGGGCGCAATATGTGCCGGATTTTGTACACCCAAGGAACTAAAATTTTCCAGCGCTTAAATTGCAATTCGGGGGGCAGCGTGGGATTGGATGCTGTGGACCTCGCCTTGATGGGTTACGATGCTCTGGTGTCGCTCGCAGTTTATTTGATCCCCAACATGAACCCGGTCGTAGTCCTCTTGGCTGCAGGACAGCGTAAATTGCTGCTGTGTGGCCTCCTCGATGACGATATAGTGCTCTGCCCCGGATTCAAACTTATCCATGACTGTGACCTCTCCCGCCATTGCATAGTAGCTGGCTTGGACCTGGTGCACCCGATAGGCAGCATAGCACCCGCCGACCACCACCACAAGCGCGGCGGCCAAAAGAAGTTTTTTATATAATTTCATTGCCATGACTCCTTTCCATGAGAATCGATCCCTTTGTACCCTACTATTTGGTTAGACGCAAAAGAACCCGGTTGGTTTTTTCAATCTGCAATTTTGCGCAAAAAGAAAGGAAACCGGAATGTTCCAGTTTCCTTTTTAAAAAATGCGGGGCTTTGAAGCCCCGCATATGGTATAATCTCTATGTTGTGATGGGCAGCTGTCAGGGCACAAAGCGGTAGCCCAGCCCCCGCACCGTGCGGATGTGGACGGGATGCTGGCGGTCGGGCTCGATCTTGCCCCGCAGGCGGTTGATGTAGACCATGATGGCGTTGTCGTCCACCGCCACCGCCGTGCCCCACACCCGCTCGTAGAGCATGTCCTTGGTGAATACCTGGTTGGGGTGCTGGAGGAACAAAAGCAGCAGGGCGCCCTCCCGGGAGGACAGGTCCAGCACCTCCTCCCCCTTGAAAAAGCGCATGGTGGCTCCGTCATAGCGGAAGGGGCCGCAGCGCAGCTGCTGGGAAGCGGCAGAGGAAAATTCCCGGCTGCGCCGCAGCAGAGCCTTCACCTTGGCTCCCAGTACCACCGGGCGGAAGGGCTTTGTGACATAGTCGTCTGCCCCCAGGGACAGGCCGTAGAGGGAGTCATAGTCCTCGTTGCGGCCGCTGATGATGATGACCGGGGTCTTGATCCCCCGCTCCCGCAGCCGGCGCAGCACCTCAAAGCCCTCCATGTCCCCCAGATTTACGTCCAGCAGAATGATGTCAAAGGTGCGTGTCTCCAGGGCCTGGAGAGCCTGTTCTCCGCTGCCCACCGCCTGGGAATCCATGTCGTTGCTGCGCATCACCTTTTCCAGCAGTTTGCAGATGGCCGGGTCGTCGTCCACAATGAGCACCTGATCCGCCATGTCCTGTCCCCCTTCCAGGCACCTGAGCAAACTGCACAAACGCCCTGTGATTTTTTCTGGAATTATTATAATATCAGGGGGGAAACAAGTCAATTCCCTGGAGAAAGGAAGCCGCTATGAGAGAGAAGAAGCGCAGCCGCCCGGAGATGCGGCCGGTGATGCTGGGTACCGCGGTGGTACTGGTGCTGTTTCTGGCCGGACTGCTGTACCTGGGTGTGGCCACCTGGCTGCAATACAAAAACAGCATCATCGACAAGCAGAAGGAGCAGATGCTGCTTACCACCCAGGCCATCAGTGAGAACCTGGAGCAGTATATCCAGGAGGCCCAGGCGGATTTGGAGAGCCTCTCCCTTGCGGCGGAGAAGCTGGATGACCCCGACCTGGCCGCGGGAGCCAGGGAGCAGCTGAAGACCTATGCGGACAGCCATGAGGGAGCGGTGTACGATGTGGCGGTGCTGGGGGAGGACGGCCAGATCACCTTCCGCATCCGGGACAGCCAGGTAGCCCAGGTGTTTGGTTCCACCACCCAGGAGGGCCAGCAGGTGGCCCAGGTGCAGATGGAGGATAAAACGTTGTGCCTGATGCTGGGAGGCCAGCTGTCCCAGGGCGGTCGGCTGTGCCTGCTGATAGACCTGGGGAACTACTATGAAAAGCAGATCGCCCAGCTCCATGTGGGCACCAACGGCTATGTGCTGGTGAAAAACTCCGACGGCGTGATCCTCATGCACCCGGAGGAGAGCCAGCTGGGCATCAATGTCATCTCCGGCCGGGAGGAGCTCTACCCCGGGGTGGACCTCACCAGCCTCAACCAGCTGGTGGAGGCCCAGAACCAGGGGGGCCAGGGGGTCATGGAGTACGAGTCCTACTGGTGGATGGACCCCGACCTGCCCATGGTGCGCAAGGTGGCCGCCTGGTCGCCGGTGCATGTGGGGGACGACTTCCTGGTGGTCAGCGCGGTGATGGATTACAGCGACATGTACGCCCCGGTGGCCCAGGGCTTTATCCGCCTGGCCCTGGTATTTCTGGCTTTGACGGTGTGCGTCACCGCTATGGTCCTCTATTTGGGCAAGCTGATGCTGGACCGGCAGCGCAGCCAGGCGGAGATTTCCGACCTGCGGGAGATCAATCAGGCCCTGGAGGAGCTGCACCGCAGCGAACAGGCCATTGCCCACCAGCAGCGCCTTCAACTCATGGGCACCATGACCGGAGGCATCGCCCATGAGTTCAACAACCTGCTCACTCCTATTCTGGGCCACGCGGAGCTGATGCTATTGGACCTGCCCGAGGACTCCGAGCTCTACGACAGCGCCCAGGAGATCGCCCAGGCCGCCGGACACTGTAAGGAGATCATCCAGCAGCTGTCCGCCCTGAGCCGAAAGAATGTGGAGACTGTCTACAAGCGCCTGGACGCCGGAGAGGCCTTTGGCCGGGTGATGAAGATGGTACGCTCCATCTGTCCGGACAACGTGGAGCTGGACATCGACCTGGACTTTGGCGGGGCGGCGTTCCTGGGCAATGAGACCCAGCTGAGCCAGGTGCTGCTCAATATAGTGGTCAACGCCGTCCATGCCATTGGACAAAAAGAGGGACATATCGCCATCACCGGACGGGCCTTGGGCAAGGAGGAACTGGAGGAGCGGGGCCTGACACCCCCCTCCCGGCTGTGGGAGCGGTATCTGTGCCTGGATATCCGGGACGACGGCTGCGGCATGAGCAGCGCCACCCTCGCCCAGATCTTCGACCCCTTCTTTACCACCAAAAAGGCGGGCCAGGGCACCGGCCTGGGGCTGTCTCTGGCTGACCAGATCATCCGCTCTCACAAGGGCAGCATCACCGCTGAGAGCCAAGTGGGTCAGGGCAGCGTCTTCCACATCCTGCTGCCGGTGGCCCAGGCGGAGAGCGTCCCCTCCTCCGCTCTGGACGGGGAGCGGCCCACCATCCTGCTGGTAGGGAGCAGCGCCAAGGTGCTCCAAATGCTCTCCGACAGTTTTCGGGCCATGGACGTTCCGGTGGAAACCGCCCGGGACTGGGATGAGGCTGCCGCTGTGCTGGAGCGGGGCGCGGTAGACGTGCTGGCGGCGGACGGCGGCCTGGAGGAGGAGCGGGCTCTGGACTTCTGCCTGTCCTTCCAGGGCAAGTACCCCCGGCTGATGAAGCTCCTGCTGGTGGAGCGTCCCACCCGGGAGGTGCTGGAGGCCAAAAACCGGGGACTCATTCAGGGCTGGCTGGAAAAGCCGGTGTCGGCCCAGGCCATTCTGGAGGAGACACACCGGCTCCTGGGGGAGCAGGCAGTCGGCGCAACCACACTTTAAAAGATGTTTTTATGGGCTGGGGACCTCCCCAGCCCATTTTTTGACCCTTTCTTAACAAACTGTAGGGCCAGCCTTACAGGACTGTAAGCAGAATGCGTGGATGGTGTAAGCTTTCCTCCCTATAATAAAAATCACCAAAACCAAGCGGGAGAAGAAAGAAAAATGAGGAGGAAGTTACAATGAATGAAACCATGCTGGCGCTGTTGGGCTTTGCTACCGTCATCGCCATCATCGTCCTGCTGCTGCGGAACGTCACCGTACCGGCTCTGGCCTTTGTAGGCGTATCCACCGTGACTACCGCGATTCTGGTACTTACCGGAACCTTTACCATCAAAGAGATGGGCGACTTTATTGCCGCAGGCGTCGCTGACGTCCACTCCACGGCTGCCCTGTTCATCTTCTCGGTGCTGTTTTTCGGCATCATGAATGATGTGGGCCTGTTTGACCGGATCATCAATGCCCTGATGAAGAAGGTAGGCACCAATGTGGTAGGCGTGGCCGTGATGACCTGTATCATTGCCATGATCGGCCACCTGGACGGCGGCGGAGCCTCCACCTTCCTGATCACCATCCCCGCCATGCTTCCCGTGTACAAGCGGCTGAAGATGCGCCCCACCACCCTGCTGCTCATCTGCGTGACCGCCATGGGCGTGATGAACCTGCTGCCCTGGGGCGGCCCCACCATGCGCTCCGCCTCCGTGCTGGGCATTGAGGCCAATGACCTGTGGATCCAGCTGATGCCCATGCAGGCGGTTGGTATCGTCATCGCTCTTGTGACCGCTTTTGTCTGGGGCAACATTGAGAAGCGCCGGGGCGCCGGTGTCAACAGCACTCTGGTTATTGACTACGGCGACAGCGACGATACCGGCGTCAGCCAGGAGCAGAAAAACGAGCTGGCCCGTCCCCAGTTCTTCTGGGTCAACCTGATCCTGACCCTGGTGGTCATTCTGGCCCTGGTGTTTGTCAAGATCCCCTCCTACTGCACCTTTATGATCGGCTGCGTCATCGCCCTGTTTGTCAACTACCCCGGCGCCAAGATGCAGAATAAGATCATCAAGTCCCACTCTTCCGCCGGTCTGATGATGGCCTCCACCATTCTGGCCGCCGGTGTGTTCCTGGGCGTGCTGGAGCAGAGCGGCATCATGAACCACATGGCCAATGTCCTGGCCTCCTTCATCCCCACCTCCATGGGCCGCTTCCTGCCCATCATCATCGGCGTGCTGTCCGTGCCCCTCACCCTGCTGTTCTGCACCGACTCCTACTTCTACGGCCTGCTGCCCGTGCTCATCAGCGTGGGCGATGCCTTCGGTGTGGATCCCGCTCATACTGCCATCGCCATGGTGGTCTGCCGCAACTGCGCCACCTTCATCAGCCCCGTGGTGCCTGCCACCTTCCTGGGCGTTGGCCTGGCCGGTGTGGAGATCAAGGACCACATCAAAAACAGCTTCTTCTGGATCTGGGGCGTGAGCATCTGCTGCCTCATCTCCGGTCTCCTTTTGGGCGTTATCGTCCTGTAATCCCAGTCCCCCATACATCGGAACACCGTCTCCGTCCGGAGGCGGTGTTCCCATATATCCATAGAAAGGAGCCTTTCCATGCTCAGTGAAATTTTAAACTTTAACCGGGAATTTGTGGCCCGAAAGGACTACCTCCCCTACCAGACCACCAAATATCCCGACCGGAAGCTGGCCATCCTCACCTGTATGGATACCCGGCTCACCCACCTGCTGCCTGCTGCTCTGGGGCTGAGAAACGGGGAGGTCAAGATGATCAAAAATGCCGGGGGCGTGGTGCTGGCACCCTACGGCGGCGTGGTGCGCAGCCTGCTGGTGGCGGTGCTGGAGCTGGGTGTGGAGGAGATCCTGGTGATCGGCCACACCGACTGCGGCGTGTGCGGCATGCGCCCCGAGGTGATCCGGCAGCACCTGCTGGCCCGGGGTATTGCGCCGGAGATTCTCTCGGAGATCGATGAGGCGGGAGAGGTAGACCTGGACGCCTGGTTTACCGGTTTTTCCGGAGAGGAGCAGGCGGTACGGGACAGTGTGGCGATGCTCCGAGCCCATCCCCTCATGCCTCGGGATGTGGCCATCCACGGCCTGATCATCGATTCGTCCACGGGCGCACTGCGGGTGCTGGAGCAGGACGGCCAGAAAACGTAAAAATCCCTCTTGACACCGGCCTGGAGATATGGTATTCTAATTGAGCACTTAAACGAGATCGGCGCCACGTCCCTTATGCCGGAGTGGCGGAATTGGCAGACGCCCGGGACTTAAAATCCCGTGGGAGCAATCCCGTGCCGGTTCGACCCCGGTCTCCGGCACCATATCGCGGGGTAGAGCAGTTGGTAGCTCGTCGGGCTCATAACCCGGAGGTCGGTGGTTCAAGTCCGCCCCCCGCAACCATAAAAAGCCTTGAAATCAAACGATTTCAAGGCTTTTTCCTTTTTTCAAACCGGAAGGTCTTGGATCAGGCCTCCGGAATCCTTTGTACTAAATTTAGCCGTTTTGAAGGCCAAAATTTAGTACAAAGCAGGTGGGTTGTGTACGGGATGAACAGATCCTCTCCCCTTCTTTGCCCAGCGGCCATCCTTGTGCTTCCGGATGCTACCTTCGCCGGTGGTTCGCTTTTTCGCTCTGCGCTCTTATCCAAGCCCTCCGCCGGCCCAAATTCGCATCAAAAGCCCTCACTTGGTCCGCTGCCCTGCCCGGCCCTTAAAGCGGCCGCACAACGGCAAACAGCAGGAATACAGCCGGTGCTACCTCTTTGTATTGCGTGTTGGTTTTTGATACACTTTATCTCTGCTTTTTATTTCTCTGGCCTCAAAAGTTGTAGGAAGGGCTTTGTTATGGTATACTGATCACAAGAAGTGGGGTGAGCAATGTGGCGAGATTTAGGCTTCATATTTGGGATATGCAGAAAAAGAAAATCCTTGTAACAGCTTTAAAAGCCACCCAACAAGATTTTGAGACTACATCTGTTGAACCCCATTGGCAGACAGACTGGACCAGCGACTATATTACATCCAGTGGTTTTGACCTTTATGCGTTTAAAACGGTTGCGGGAGAATTGGTAGCTCTTGCTGCCTATGAAGTCCGCAATGGAAATATGGGCGTTCATATCGTCTATATGGAGAGTCAAGCGGAAAGCAATCGGACCCTTGTGGAGATACCCAAGTATCGGGGAATTGGTCGTGCATTGATCGCCTATGGCATTAAGCTGTCGGTAGATGCCGGATTTAACGGCGATGTAACGCTGGATGCTAAAACGCCAGAACTGGCCAGACACTACGAAAGGGATTTCGGTGCGGTCCGCCTGCCTGGAAGGGATCGTGGAACGGCACCTAGATATTTGATTTGTGACGAGGCAGCACAGATGATTTTTACCGATTACCTGGAGGAGGGTTGAGCATGGAAAGCGCCAAATGGTACTTTACTCACGAGAGCGAGGAGGACCGGCTGTGGTATGGAATCTTCTTCTCCATGTGCAAAAAGTTTGGTATCTCCTGGCCAAAGGCCACGTCAACACAGAAAGCGTTTATTGAAGAGATCACCCGCGTGAACTATGAGCGGGAACTGTCCAAACGGGAACTCCAGCCTAAGCCAGTGCGGGGCTTCTTTGACGAGACGGCTTCCGCCTGACCCATACGGGGTTTGGACTGAGTGGAGCCAATGGAGTAAAAAGGCCCAAATAGTATCTTCGTTTCCAGCCGAAAAAGTGCAAAAGCCCTCAAAGGAGCGGAAAGCCTATCCAGATCGCAGCTCATAACCCGGCGGTTGGTGGCTCAAGTCCGCCCCCGCAACCATAAAAAGCCTTGAAATCGTTTTGAACTGGACCAGTAAAAACGGACAATAGACAAAAAGCCCCCTAGTGTAGGAAAATAGAACTACATTAGGGGGTCTTACTATGTCTGGGAAAAAAGGGATGAAAAAGTATCCGTTAGGGATACGGGAAGAAGTGGTGTCACGAATCCGCGCGGGAGAAAGCCAACGTGCGCTGAGTCGGGAGTATGAAATTAGCCCGGCTGTGGCGGGATCCGGGTCTGTCCCAAATTCTGTGTAAACACCGAAATGCGGTGCAAATAGAGCAAAATTTATTCAAGGCGGAAGTGGCGCAAGCTGCTGCCGCCTTGTTTTCAAAATAGCAGTGGATAGTGGGCATGTCAAGGGCGGGGGCGCCAGCCCCCGTTCATCTTGATCCTTGACATGCCGGTATGCAGCAGGTTATTCCGGCATGCGATCAGCAAAGAATACTGCCAGCTGAGCATGAATCATGCTCCAATCCTGTCTCCGACCAGTCCATTTCTTTGTGATATCAATCATGGCCAGATACAGCATTTTCAGTAGGCTGTCATCGGTGGGGAACACGGATTTTGCCTTGGTTACTTTCCGAAGCTGA
>CDTY01034923.1_pt1 | contig 17847 bp, 16 predicted proteins | sample 557731 | NCBI WGS metagenome assembly CDTY01 (sample SAMEA3182101, study PRJEB8094) | gut metagenome | biome: human; feature: gut; material: Stool; isolation source: human stool | place: Canada | collected 2013-02-12
CCCGGAGGCGGGGAGCCAGCATCTGGCCTTTCACAGCCGGGAGCGGGTCCTCCGCTGCATCGACCAGTACACCGCGCGGCAGTACCGGCATCAATCGGGACAAAAAGAGGCCCTGGCTTTCGCCAGGACCTCTTCTTGTACGAGCAAGACTGTAAGCCGGGTTCTGTATCAAACAGTCATCTATCTCGACGTACCGTCGCCGGTACGCTCCAGCCACCCCGGGAGCGGCCGGGCCAGCCTTGGGGGTCGGACCCCCTGCTCCCATACCGGTGTTGCTCCGGATAGAGTTTACAGCATCGGACAGTCTCCAGCCGATGGGTGAGCTCTTACCTCGCCTTTCCACCCTTACCGACAGAGCTACTCTCTGTCGGTAAGGGTGGCTTGCCGCTCCCCGCGGGAGCGGCCGCTGCGGCGGGCTGATTGCAATTAGGAAGAGGGACCCTTCGCCCCTCTTCACACAACACCCCTGCGCCGTTCCGCGCGGAAGCGATTGCGCTGTTCGGGGAAGTTTCCCTCGCCCCGCTCCGCGGGGCATCGCGTTCAGCCGTCGCTGGTTCCCTGACCGATACAGAGTAACTCTGTCGGCGGTATATCTCTGTTGCACTTTTCCTGAAGTCGCCTTCGGCGGGCGTTACCCGTTATCCTTGCCCTGTGGAGCCCGGACTTTCCTCACGACCGGCCTTTCGGCCTGGCCGCGCGACTGTCTGTCTTACTCGCCTGTCTATTTTAGCGGAATCCGACGGGATTGTCAACGCCTGGCCGCAATGCGGCCTCCACATCGGCGGAAGTCGCCAGGGCCTTCCGCTGAAAATACCGGATGGCCCGCAGAGCGCAGCTAGGTCCCGGCTTCATGGCCCCGCAGCCCTGGGAGAAAAAGTCTGGGAAGGGGAGGGGCGTGGTTGTATTTTTTTCCGATCTGCGGTATAATTTCCTTGTCTGTCAATCTCTGCCGCCCAGCGCGGCGTTAGGAGCGTACCCATGAAGTTTGAGGAATATCTGGACTCTCTGCGGAACAAGTCCGTGGCCGTCATCGGCATCGGCGTCAGCAACCGGCCCCTGATCCGGCTGCTGCTGGAGCGGGGCATTCGCGTCACCGCCTGCGACAAAAAATCCCGGGAGGCCCTGGGGCCCCTGGGGGACGAGCTGGAGCAGCACGGCTGCCGCCTGCAGCTGGGGGAGGACTACCTGAAGGACCTGACGGAGGACGTGATCTTCCGGACCCCTGGCCTGCGGCCCGACGTGCCGGAGCTGGCGGCGGCGGTGGCGCGGGGCAGCCTGCTGACTTCCGAGATGGAGGTCTTTTTTGAGGTCTGCCCCTGCCCCGAGATCGCCGTCACCGGGTCCGACGGCAAGACCACGACCACCACGATCATCGCAAAGCTCCTGGAGGCCGCCGGGCGCACCGTCCACCTGGGGGGCAACATCGGCCGCCCGCTGCTGTGCGACACGCCGGACATCGCGCCAACGGATCTGGCGGTGCTGGAGCTCAGCTCCTTCCAGCTGATGACCATGGACCGGAGCCCCCGCATCGCCGTTATGACCAACCTGTCTCCCAACCACCTGGACGTCCACAAGAGCTACGGAGAGTATATCGCTGCCAAGGAAAATATCTTTACACACCAGACAGCCCGGGATATTGCCGTCTTTAATGCCGACAACGAGGCCACGGTCCGCTGCGCCGAAAAGGCCCCGGGCCGGGTGCGGTGGTTCTCCCGCCGGAAGGAGGTGGCGGACGGCGTGTTCCTCCGGGGCACCTCCATTGTCTGCCGGGGGCCGCAGGGCGAGCGGGTAGTGCTGGACACCGCCGACATCAAGCTCCCCGGCGTCCACAACATCGAGAACTACATGGCCGCCGTCGCCGCCGTGGACGGGATGGTCCCAGACGAGGCCATCCGGGCCTTCGCCCGCACCTTCGGCGGCGTGGAGCACCGGATCGAGCTGGTCCGGGAGCTGGACGGCGTCCGGTGGTACAACGACTCCATCGCCTCCAGCCCCAGCCGCACCATCGCCGGGCTCCGGTCCTTCCCGGAGAAGGTCCTTTTGATCGCCGGGGGCAAGGACAAGGGCATCTCCTATGACGCCATCGGTCCGGAGATCAACGAGCATGTGAAGGCCCTGATCCTCTGCGGCGCAACCGCCGGGGTGATCCGGGCCGCCGTGGAGAAGGCCGCCAACTTCACCGGCCTGCCCATCACGGAGGTGGACAGCTACCAGTCCGCCGTGGCGCTGGCCCGTGAGACGGCGCGGCCGGGGGATGTGGTGCTGCTGTCCCCGGCCAGCACCTCCTTTGACCGGTTCGCCAACTTCATGGAGCGGGGCCGGGTCTTCAAGGATCTGGTGAACGCTCTGAAATAAGGCCAGGCCGCCCCCGCATACAATGGCGGGAAGGGGGCGTGATGGCCATGATCTGGCGCGGATTTTACTTCTACCGCCGGCGGATGGACCGCCGGCGGGTGCTGCGGGCCCTGGCGTTTCTGCTGATGGCTCTGGCGCTGACGGTGCTCTTCATCGCCGCCACCCAGATGCGGCCTCTGCTGGAGAGCATGGCCACCACCCGGGTGTCCAATACCGTTACCCGCATCGTCAGCGAGGCCGTGTATGAGGCCATCGAGAAGGGCGAGCTGCAGTACGACGGCCTGGTGTCCTTCGAGAAGGACACGGAGGGCCACATCACCGCTGTGCAGAGCAACATGGCGGCCTTCAACCACCTGCAGGCGGAGATTCTGGACACGGTCCTGACCCGCATCAGCCAGGTGCCCACCGGGGACCTGTCCATCCCCATCGGCAGCCTGACGGGTTCGACGCTGCTGGCGGGACGGGGGCCCCGCATCACCGTGCGGATGGAATCCGTGGGGTCGTCGGAGGCGAACTTCCGCAACGCCTTCACCTCCGCCGGCATCAACCAGACCAAGCATCAGATCATCCTGACGGTGGATGTCTCCGTCAGCGTTCTGCTGCCGGGGTTCCGCACCGCCACCAAGGTGTCCAATTCCTTCATCGTGGCGGAGACAGTGATCGTGGGCACGGTGCCGGACACCTACACTTATTTCTCCACAGATCCGGATACGTACGAGGAGGATCTGAAAGACTACATTCTGAACAACAGCTGAGAAGGGAGCACACCCTATGGACTACCGCGAGGAAATGAAGCAGCTGCGGGACTTTTTGAACCAGCAGAGCTATCTGTACTATGTTCTGGACGCGCCGGTGATCCCGGATTACGAGTACGACCGGCTGAACCGGCGCCTGGAGGAGCTGGAGGCGGAGCACCCGGAGGAGATCACCCCGGACTCCCCCACCCAGCGGGTGGGCGACAAGATCCTGGAGGGCTTTGAGACCTACGAGCACCCGGTACCCCTGGAGAGCCTCCAGGATGTGTTCAACGCAGAGGAGGTCTCGGAGTTCCTGGATCGGATGCGGGAGGCCCTGGGGGACGGCGCCGCCTACTCCGTGGAGCCCAAGGTGGACGGCCTGTCCGTGGCCCTGGAGTATCGGGACGGCGTGTTCGTCCGGGGCGCCACCCGGGGCGACGGCCGGGTGGGGGAGGACGTGACGGAGAACCTCAAGACCATCCGCGCCATCCCCATGCAGCTGCCGGAGAAGCTGCCCCGGCTCATCGTCCGGGGCGAGGTCTATATGTCCCGGGCGGTGTTCGCGGAGATCAATGCCCGCCGGGAGCTGGAGGGCAAGCCCCTCATGGCCAATCCCCGGAACGCCGCCGCCGGGTCCCTGCGGCAGCTGGACCCCAAGATCTGCGCGGAGCGGAAGCTGGATATCCAGGTGTTCAACCTCCAGCTGGCGGAGGGCAAGACCTTCCAGAACCACTCGGAGACCCTGGACTACATGGCCTCCCAGCACTTCAAGGTGATCCCCCACAAGACCCTCTCCGACCCGGCGGAGATTCAGGCGGAGATCGACCGGATCAACGAGGAGCGGATGGACTACCCCTTCGACATCGACGGGGCGGTCATCAAGAGCGACCACCTGGCGGACCGGGAGCGGCTGGGCTCCACCGCCAAGTTCCCCAAGTGGGCGGTGGCCTTCAAGTACCCGCCGGAGAAGAAGTTCTCCGTGGTCCAGGACATCGTGGTGCAGGTGGGCCGCACCGGCGTGCTGACGCCCAAGGCGGTGCTGTCCCCGGTGCGGCTGGCGGGCACCACCGTCACCAACGCCACCCTCCACAACCAGGACTTCATCACCGAGAAGGACATCCGCGTGGGGGACACTGTGCTGGTGCAGAAGGCGGGGGAGATCATCCCGGAGATTTTGAGCGTGGACTTCGACAAACGCCCGGAGGGCACGGTGCCCTACACGCTGCCGGACGCCTGCCCGGTGTGCGGCGCCCCGGTGGTCCGGGACGAGGACGGCGCGGCCCTGCGCTGCACCGGCGCGGAGTGCCCGGCCCAGCTGCTGCGGAACCTCACCCACTTCGCCAGCCGGGACGCCATGGACATCGACGGCTGCGGTCCGGCGGTGATCCAGCAGCTGATCGACTCCGGGCTGATCTCCAACGCCGCGGACCTGTACAGCCTCCACGCCGCGGACGTGGCCAAGCTGGACCGGATGGGGGAGAAGTCCGCGGAGAACCTGATCCGGGCCATTGAGAACTCCAAGGCCAACGACCTGAGCCGCCTGCTGTACGGCCTGGGCATCCGGCAGGTGGGGGAGAAGGCCGCCAAGACCATCGCCGCCCACTTCGGCTCCATGGACGCGCTGATGGCCGCCACAGAGGAGGCGCTGACGGAGATTCCCGACGTGGGCGGCATCACCGCCCGGTGCATCGCGGACTACTTCCGGGGCGACCAGGCGAAGGACCTGATCCGCCGCCTGAAAGAGGCGGGGGTGAATATGGAGAGCACCGCCCAGCCCACCGGGGACCTGCTGGCGGGATTGACCTTCGTCCTGACCGGCGAGCTGGAGTCCGCCTCCCGCAAGGAGGCCGGGGAGAAGCTGGAGGCTTTGGGGGCCAAGGTGTCCGGGTCCGTGTCCAAAAAGACCGGCGCCGTGGTGGCCGGAGAGGCCGCGGGCAGCAAGCTCCGCAAGGCCCAGGAGCTGGGGGTGCCGGTTCTCAGCGAGGAGCAGTACCGGGTGCTGGTGGACGAGGTCCCCGGCGACAAGGCGGAAATCCTGGCCCTGCTGGGCCGGGACGAGGCGGCAAAAGAAGCGGAATAAACAGGGAAGCGGGGGCTCACGCCCCCGCTCTTTCGGCTTGTGTGCAGGCTGCGCTGCGATGCGTGCCCGGCGGGCGTACTGTCAGCAGGGGTCATCGATCTGGATCATGAATTTTGTGACGTATTCCTCCGGGCTGGAGATCGCAAATTCGTTCAATCCAAGCTCGTAGGCAAAGCCCGTCAGTGTCAGATGCTGCCGGCGGGCATAGTCGATCATTTTTTGGTACATGGCGGGCGCCTTGTCCCAAGGTCCCTTCTGATAGCCGCAAAGATACCGCCCCGCCGGCCTGACGAACGTATGCGGACCGGATGCGCTGCCGGACGAATAGGTAAACAGCCCGTCGTATGTTTCAAAGGACCCGGCGGTGACTTTGTCCAGGGAGAGGAAGCTCCCGATTCCCATGCGTATCTGCTCAATGCCCCATTGACTTTTCAAATCGGTAAAAAGCCGGGATAAATCGTCTCCGGAAAAATCATACGGCAAAACAGAAATTTTGACCGCGCCGCACGCCTCGACCCTGATTTCCTCATCCGGCAGGCCCTCGCAAAGACGCACCTGCGCTTTTTTGGTCTTCAGTATGTTCCGCGCGCGCTTCAGCCTTCGTATCTCCAGATCGATTTCCGCCTCTTTCCGATCTGCGATCTGCAAAAACTTTTCCGGAGCAGGATGCTTACAGTAGTCCGCAATTTCCGCGATGCTCATATTCAACTCTTTCAGCATACGGATATACTCAAAAACAATGCTCTGTGATGCGTCGTAATAGCGGTAACCGTTTTCCCCCTTTTGGCAGGGGGAAAACAGGCCGATGTCGTCATAATAATGCAGCGTTCTCCGATTGACACCGTGCAGTTCCGCAAACTGGGCGGTGGTCATTTTTACAGTGTTTTGCCTCATCACAAAATAGCTCCTTTTCCGGTATTGACATTACAGCTGCTGTAAGGACTATTATACGGGGTATCCGAGACCAATACCAGGGGGAATATCATGGAGATGCAAATCAGAGAATATCAGAAACAGGACTTTCAGCCCTTAAAGGAAATCATCCGAAGCACGTGGCACTATGATGAGTTCAGCAGTCCCGAAACGGCTTCCAGGCTGGCGGAGGTTTTTCTGCGCAGCTGCCTGACAAATTACACCTTTTCACAGGTGGCCGTACTTGACGGAACTGCGGCAGGGATCATTTTGGTAAAGAACAACAAGGATCACAGATGCGCCCTCTCTGCCAGATTTCAGCAAATCCTGTCCATTGTGAAGCTGTATGCGTCCAAAGAGGGAAGGGCAGTCTCTCAAATCTTCCAAAACGTCAATGAGATCGATGAGCAATTGCTGCGCGGCTGCAAAAAGACCTATCCGGCGGAATTGGCTCTGTTTGCTGTCCGTTCATCCTGTCAGGGAAAGGGCATCGGCAAAAAGCTGTTTCATTCCGCGCTTGCCTATTTGAAGCAGCAGGGATTGGATGAATTCTACCTGTTTACAGATACCAGCTGCAACTACGGCTTTTATGAACACCAGGGCATGTGCCGCCGCGGCCAGAGAGAGCATCTTTTCCAGATAAACGGGCAGACCGTAAGCATGAATTTCTTTCTTTATGACCGCGCAACGGTATTTCATGACGCTGCGGGCTGCAATTTTTGAAATTGTATTAACTGCATAAAAAATAATTGTTTTTTTGTGCAGTTCATCAATATTCTGGAGCGAGTCACTCCGAAACATTATCCAGTTCGGCCATAGACACCGGCGGCTCCGCGTGGTATCTTTGTTAAGCACCAGCCGGGAAGGCTGGGAGTCTGATACAGAAAGGATGTGTTTCCCATGCGACTGCGTTCCGAAGCGGACGTGCAGGAGTTCCTGGACGCCGTCAGCCAGTGCGGCGGCGACGTGTACCTGAAGAGCCCGGAGGGAGACATTTTTAATTTGAAATCCTCCATGTCCCGGTATATCGCCATCGGCCGCCTCATCGAGGAGCAGGGCGATACCCTGGAGCTCTTTGCCGACCGGAAGGAAGACCAGGCCCGGCTCATGCCCCTGGTGGAAGACCTGATGAAGAACGGGGACTGAGTCCCCGCAAAAAGCGCCCGCCCCGATCTCCCGGGGCGGGCGCTTTCCATTCAGTGGGTCACTTGTCAAAGGACGGGTTCACAAAGTAGAGATTCTTCTCGTTCATCTTGTCCTTGGCCAGCCGCAGTCCCTCGCCGAAGCGCTGGAAGTGGACGATCTCCCGGGCCCGGAGGAACTTGATGACGTCGTTGACGTCCGGATCGTCGGAGAGGCGCAGGATGTTGTCGTAGGTGACACGGGCCTTCTGCTCGGCGGCCAGATCCTCCGTCAGGTCGGCGATCAGGTCGCCCTTCACCGCCATGCTGGCGGCGCTGTAAGGGAAGCCGGAGGCGGCGGTGGGGTACACGCCGGCGGTCCGGTCCACAAAATACGTGTCAAAGCCCGCGGTCCGGATCTGCTCCTCGGTGAGGTCCCTGGTCAGCTGGTGGACGATGGCGCCGATCATCTCCAAATGGCCCAGCTCCTCAGTGCCGATGTCGGTCAGCAGGCCCTTCAGCTCCGCATAGGGCATGGAGTACCGCTGACTCAGGTAGCGCAGGGACGCGCCCAGCTCACCGTCGGGCCCGCCGTACTGGGAGATGATGACGGAGGCCAGCTTGGGATTGGTGTTCTTGATCTTCACCGGGTACTGGAGCTTCTTCTCATAAATGAACATCAGTCATTGCCTCCTTCCTCCCAGGGCCACGGGTCCTTCAGCCAGGCGAAGCCGTCCTCCGGCGTCAGGTCCGTCTGCAGCAGGGGGCCGTACATCTTCTGGTACTTCTCACGGCCCTCTTTCGCCAGCTTGATATAGGACCAGTACAGCTGCAGCGCCTCCTGATCCTGGGCGTGGGTGGTGAGATACAGGCCCAGCTCGTCAATGGCAAAGTCCAGGGCCATCAGCTCCACCAGGGCGGTGTTGGCCATTTTCGTCTTGGCCTGGATGGCCGCCTTGAAAGGCAGGTCAAGCCCCGGGAACAGGGTGCCGGTTTGCAGGGCCTCCATCCGGCTGTACCGGACAGGGTTCTCCTCCTGCATGGCTACAAAGGGAAACACCATGGGTGCACAGGTGCCGGGCAGAGTGCCCTGGTTCGGCTGGCAGGAGCCGGACGGCGGCATGGAAGGCACGGACGGCGTGGGCGGCGTATTGGTGTTGGGTTTCTCCATCTGCATGGATGCCTCCTTCTGGGGTAGGGTGCGCATGGGAACCATGCGCCCATGCCATCCTATGCGGAGATGGTCCGGGAGGAGCCTGCCCTTGATTTCCGCCGTCCGAGCCGCTATAATCGGGAATATGGGATAAGCAGGCGGGAATAGGCTTTCCCCAGGGGGTGCCGCCTGTGATTATTCTGATCCGAAAGCGCCATGTGGCGTATGTTGTGCTGCTGTGTTGTTTTGTCGCCGGGCTCTCCGCCGTGCTGTGGCATGGGAACGCCGCCTTCACGGCGGCGTTCGCCCCGGGGGAGGAGGGCGCGTCTCCCGTTGTGGTGGTGGACGCCGGCCACGGCGGGGAGGACGGCGGCGCTGTGGCCGCCGACGGCACGGTGGAGAGCGGCCTGAACCTCGCCATCGCCCGGCGGGTCCGGGACCTGCTGACCTTTGCGGGGGTGCCCACCACCGTCACCCGGGAGGGGGACGCCGCCATTTACGACCCCGGCAGCGCCACTCTGCGGGAGAAGAAGGTCTCCGACCTCCACAACCGGGTGGCTCTGGTGAATGAGCTGCCCGGCGCGGTGCTGTTGAGCATCCACCAGAACAGCCTGCCGTCGTCGCCCTCCACCCGGGGGGCCCAGGTGTTCTGGAACCGCCAGGAGGGGGCGGAGGAACTGGCGTCGTCCATTCAGGAGGCCCTGAACGGCGCCGTCAACGCCGGACATGAGAAGAAGGCCGCCCAGGTGCCGTCCTCGGTGTACCTGATGAAGGAGATCACCGCCCCCGGCGTGCTGGTGGAGTGCGGATTTCTCTCCAACGCCGCGGAGACGGAACAGCTGAAGGACCCGGCCTACCAGACAAAGCTGGCGGCGGCCATCGCGGCGGGCGTGCTGAATTCAGATAAGCGTTGAAAGAGAAAAGATCAGACAGTTTGTTCCTTTCTCTTTCCATGGGAGGTTGCAATGAAGCCAAAGACTCTGTTCTACTGCACGGAGTGCGGCAATGAGACGCCCAAGTGGGCGGGGAAGTGCCCGGCCTGCGGGGCGTGGAATACCATCGTGGAGCAGCCCCAGGCCGCCCGGGCGGCAGGGAAGGGGGCCTCCCGCCCGGCAGGAGGGGGGAGCGTCCGTAGGGCCCGGCCGGTGACGGAGCTGGAGGCGGATGCGGAAATCCGGTTCTCCACCGGCATGGGAGAGCTGGACCGGGTCCTGGGCGGCGGTGCCGTCAAGGGCTCGCTGGTGCTGGTGGGCGGCGCGCCGGGAATCGGCAAGTCCACGCTGATGCTTCAGATCTGCGAGAGCCTCTGCCGGGAGAATAAGGTCCTGTATGTATCCGGCGAGGAGTCGGAGCACCAGCTGAAGCTCCGGGCCAAGCGGCTGGACGTGCAGAGCGAACGGCTGTTCGTGATCTCCGAGACCAGCCTGGGGGACCTGTTGGAGTCCGTGGCGGCGGAGGCGCCGGACGTGCTGATCGTGGACTCCATCCAGACCCTGTACAATGACGCGCTGGAGTCCCCGGCGGGCAGCGTCAGCCAAGTGAAGGACTGCACCATGGCCCTGATGCAGCTGGCCAAGGGGCAGGGGATCATGGTGTTCGTCATCGGCCATGTGAACAAGGAGGGGTCCATCGCCGGCCCCAAGGTTCTGGAGCACATGGTGGACTGCGTGCTGTACTTTGAGGGAGACCAGCACACCGCCTACCGCATCCTGCGGGCGGCCAAGAACCGCTTCGGCGCCACCAATGAGATCGGCGTCTTCGAGATGCGGGACAGCGGCCTCGTGGAGGTGGAGAACCCGTCGGAGATGCTGCTGTCCGGTCGGCCGGAGGACGCCCCCGGGACCTGCGTCACCTGTGTGATGGAGGGGGCAAGGCCGGTGCTGGCGGAGATTCAGGCGCTGGCGGTGTCGTCTCCGGCGGGCAACCCCCGCCGCACCAGCAACGGCTTTGACTACAACCGCTTCGCCATGCTGCTGGCGGTGCTGGAGAAGCGGGGCGGCCTGAAGGTCTCCGCCTGCGACGCGTACCTGAACATCATCGGCGGCTTGAGCCTGGACGAGCCCGCCGCGGATCTGGCGGCGGTGATCGCCCTGGCCTCCAGCTATCTGGACCGGCCGGTGCCGGCGGATTTGGTGGCCATCGGGGAGGTGGGCCTCACCGGAGAGCTGCGGTCCGTCAGCCAGCTGGGCCAGCGGGTCAGCGAGGTCCGGCGGCTGGGCTTTACCCAGTGCCTGATTCCGTCCCGCCGGACCGGGGAGCTGGCCGCGCCTGCGGGGCTTCGTCTGATCCCGGTGCGGAATATCGGTGAGGCGATCCGAGCCGCCCTTCGTCCGTCGGAATGAAGTGGACGCAGGCGCCGCCCAGGGCGGGGAGGCCCGCCGCGGCGGCGCTGTCTAGCGTGCAGACGCCGTCCTGCTGATACACACATTGGCTGGTACAGGGAATCAAACTCATACACATCATCCCATCTCCATGGATTTGGGACTAGCTTTGCCGAAAGCGGCGGTTTTTATGTCCGGTCCGGAGATGCGCCGCGCGTTCCGGCGTGTGCCGCCGGCGCTGCGGCTGCGGTCCGGCCGGGAAATTTTCAAAAGACCTGTCAGGGAAGGAGGTTTTGCGGGGAGATAGAAAATTGAACAAAATAAAAATTTTGTTCAATTTAGGGGAGAGCCAAACCGCTCCGGGGCCCGTTTCAGGCCCCCGGCACGACCTAACCCCCCAGCAGCCGCTCCGGCGGCTGCGCGGAGTATCTGCCCGCAAGTTGACACCGTTATGGCTGATTACCGCACCGAAGCGCCGCAGATTCTGCGGGACTTTCTCTCGTACCACGAGACCATCAAAGCCCACTCCAAGCGGACCGTGGACGAATACTTTCTGGACCTGCGGAATTTCTTCCGCTATCTCAAGCAGACCCGGGACCCGTCCCTGTGTGACCGGTCTCTGGATGAGATCGGCATTATGGACGTGGATCTGGACTTCGTGGCCTCCGTGACCCTGACGGACATTTACGGCTACATGACGTACCTCAGCCGGGACCGGGTCCAGCACCAGAACAGCCGGAATTCCGGCTACGGCCTGAACGCCGCGTCCCGGGCCCGAAAGATCGCCACGATCCGGTCGTTTTACAACTACCTCACCAATAAGATGCACTTACTTCGTGAAAATCCTGTCAAAGATATGGATTCTCCGAAATTGAAGAAAACCCTGCCCAAATACCTGACCTTGGACGAGAGCATCCAGCTCTTGGACTCCGTGGACGGCAAAAATCAGGAGCGGGATTACTGTATCCTGACGCTGTTCCTCAACTGCGGGCTGCGGATCAGCGAACTGGTGGGTCTGAACCTCTCCGACATCCAGGAAGATGCCCTGCGGGTTCTTGGCAAGGGCAACAAGGTCCGGATCATCTACCTGAACGACGCCTGCCAGGACGCCATCGCCAAATATCTGGCAGTGCGGCGGCCCATCACCGGCCGGGACGCAAACGCCCTCTTCCTCTCCTCTCAGAACGAGCGGATCAGCCGCTCCACGGTCCACGCCATGGTGAAAAAGCGGCTGGGTCAGGCGGGCATCGACCCGGCGGAGTACAGCTCCCACAAGCTGCGGCACACCGCCGCCACGCTGATGCTGCAGAACGGCGTGGACGTCCGGGCCGTCCAGGAGGTGCTGGGCCACGACCATTTGAACACCACGGAAATCTACACCCACATCGACAACGAATCCCTGCGGATAGCTGCAAAGGCAAATCCCTTGTCACACGTGAAAAAATCAAGGAAAAAGCAAAAGGAAACCGGCTGAGAGGCGCTCCCTCCCAGCCGGTTTTCCCTGTTCATTTTGCGCAAACGATTGCCTAAGGCCGGATGGTGCCCAGTACGTGCAGAAACCGGATGTCCTGGAACGTGTAGGTGGACAGGGGCCGGTTGTCGGCGTCGTAGCTGTGGGCGGCGATCAGTACCGTCTCCAGGGTGATGGGCGCCGTCACCCGCACCACCACCGGCGTATGCTGGAACTCCTGGCCGTTGAAGCTCAGCTGCACCAGGTCCCCGGGCTGCAGGTCCTCCAGGGCGCAGGGCTGGGCCACCGGCCCCACGGAGGGCGCCTGCCTGGTCATGAAATTCCAGAAATAGGGCACCCCGGTCCAGGAGGGGGACTTCTGGTTGGCGTCGATGTAGTACCAGCCGAAATCCGGGGTGAAGTTCATCACACCGCTGCCGGCGAACACACACTGAGACGCGAAGTTGGTGCAGTCTCCCCCCACGTTCTCGTAGTCGTAAAAGGCCGGGTTCCGGCCATAGGCCCACTGGTGGGCATACAGCACGGCGGCACTGCGGTCGTAGTCTGCAAAAAAGCGCATGGGCTCCCCTCCTCTTCCCGCCATTGTATGCGAAAGAGGGACGTTTGGTCAGTTGGGAGTTCGGAATTCATGTGTTCTGCTGCAGGCGGAACAATTGGAATGGGTCCGGCAAAGCCGGACCCAGAAATTGCTCATTCCGCATGATTCCTCATTCCTAATTCGCTCCGATAGCGATCCGCCTGGTCCAGCAGCTCTCCGGCGCTTGCCAGCAGGGCCTCTGTCACGTGGCTGCCGCCGGTGATCCGGGCCAGCTCCGCCTTCCGCTGCTCCCGGTCCAGCAGCACCACACGGGTATAGGTGCGACCGTCTCGCTCCCCCTTCTCCACGGAGAAGTGGGTGTCCGCCATGGCGGCCAGCTGCGGGAGGTGGGTCACGCACAGCACCTGCTTGCGGCGGCTGACCTGGGCCAGCTTCTCCGCCACCTTCTGGGCCGCACGGCCGGAGACGCCGGTGTCCACCTCGTCGAACACCAGCGTGCCGATGGACTCCTGCTCCGCCAGCACGTTTTTCAGGGCCAGCATGATCCGGGCCAGCTCACCGCCGGAGGCGATCCGGGCGATGGGCTTCAAGTCCTCCCCGGCGTTGGCAGACATCAGAAACCGGACGGCGTCACAGCCGTCGGGGCCCGGCTCCTTCTCCCCGAAGTCGATGGCGAACCGGACCTTGTGCATGTCCAGGTCCCGGAGCTCGGACTGGATGCGCTGCTCCAGGACGGCGGCGGCCTCTTTCCGGGCGGCGGTCAGCTCCGCCCCCGCTGCCAGGACGGCCTTCCGGGCCTTCTCCAGCTGCTGTTCCAGCCGGGCCAGGGTGTCGTCCGCCGTCTCCATATCGTCCAGCTCCCGGCGGCACTTGTCCAGGTAGGCCAGCATCTCCTCCACCGTGGCGCCGTACTTCTTTTTCAGCCGGTACAGCAGGTCAGACCGGCTCTCCACCGCGTCCAGCTCCGCCGGGGAGAAGTCGAACGCCTCCCGCTTGTCCCGAATGATCTCGGCAAGGTCATAGGCTTCACACCGCAGCTGTTCCAGGCGCTGGTACAGCTCCCCCATGTCTCCGGAGAGCGTGCGGACACCGGCAAGGGCCTCCTCCGCGTCCCGGAGGGCGGAGACGGCGCCGCCTCCCTCCTCCCCACCGTTCAGGCAGTAGTCCGCCCCCGACAGGGCGGAGAGGTACTTCTCCCCGTTCCGCAGCAGGTCCCGCCGCTCTGTGAGGCTCTCCTCCTCGCCGGGCACCAGCTGGGCCCGCTCCAGCTCGTCGATCTGAAAGCGGAGGCTGTCCATCCGCCGGGCCTTCTCCGCCTCGTCCATCTGGAGAGCCCGAATCTTCGCCTGTAAGTCGGCCATGGCCTCATAGGCCGCCTGATACCGCCCCAGGGGTGCCTCCGTCCGGCCAAAGCGGTCCAGATAGCTCAGGTGCTGCTCCTCGTCCAGCAGCTGCTGGCCGTCGTGCTGGCCGTGGATGTTCAGCAGCTCTTCTCCGATCCTGCGCAGCTGGGCCACGGTGACAGGGCGGCCGTTGACCCGGCAGAGGTTCTTGCCGTCCCCCGTCAGCTCCCGCTGGAGCAGCAGGTGGCCGTCCTCGTCCGGGGCAGCTCCGGTCTCCGCCAACCCGGCCAGATCACCGGGCACCTGGGAAAATTCGGCGCTGACAAAGGCCCGGTCCGCGCCGGTGCGGACCAGGTCTCGGGAGGTGCGCCCGCCCAGTACCGCGCCCATGGCGTCGATGACAATGGACTTGCCGGCGCCGGTCTCGCCGGTAAGGGCGTTGAAGCCGGGGCGGAATTGGATGTCCGCCTCCTGGATGACCGCGATATTCTCAATGTGCAGAAGCTCCAGCATGGGACTCCTCCTCTGAAAAAGCGCCCGGCAGGTCCGCCGGGCGCGGCAATATCAGCTGATGAACATGGCGTCGCCAAAGGAGAAGAAGCGGTATTTCTCCCGCACCGCCTCCTCATAGGCGGCCAGCACGTGCTCCCGCCCGGCGAAAGCGGACACCAGCATGATGAGGGTGCTCTCCGGCAGGTGGAAGTTGGTCACCAGGCCGTCCATCACCTTGAATCGGTAGCCGGGGTAGATATAGATGTCCGTCCAGCCGGACTTGGCCTCCATGTGTCCGTCCTCGGCGGCCCAGGACTCCAATGTCCGACAGGAGGTGGTGCCAACGCAGATGCACCGGCCCCCGTTTGCCCGGGTCTCGTTGATGAGGTCCGCCGTCTCCTGGGGGATGGTGCAATACTCGCTGTGCATGGGGTGGTCCTCAATGGTGTCCTCTTTCACGGGCCGGAAGGTGCCCAGGCCCACATGGAGCGTCACATACCCGATCTTTACGCCCTTGGCCCGGATCTTCTCCAGCAGCTCCGGGGTGAAGTGGAGCCCCGCCGTGGGGGCGGCGGCGCTGCCCAGGACCTTGGAGTACACGGTCTGATACCGCTCCTGGTCCTGGAGCTCCTCCTTGATGTAGGGGGGCAGGGGCATCTTGCCCAGCCGCTCCAGCGTCTCCAGAAAGATGCCCTCGTAGTCGAAGCGGATCAGGCGGCCGCCCTCCTCCAGCTGCTCCACGATCTCGGCGGTCAGCTCCCCGTTGCCGAAGGACAGTCTGGTGCCCTTGCGGAGCTTCCGGCCCGGGCGGACCAGACACTCCCACACCTTGTCTCCCCTGTCGTTCAGCAGCAGCACCTCGCAGATGCCGCCGCCGGGCAGCCGCTGTCCCACCAGACGGGCGGGCAGCACCCGGGAGTTGTTCAAAATCAGGCAGTCGCCGGGGTTCAGGTAGTCCGGCAGGTCGTAGAAATGGTGGTGTCCCGTGGCGCCGCTCACCCGATCCAGGGTCATCAGGCGGGAGGTGTCCCGCTTCTCAATGGGGGTCTGGGCGATCAGCTCCTGGGGCAGGTCGTAGTAAAAATCACTGGTCTTCATGTTGCTTCCTTCTCATTACCGGACACGGATGCCGGTGAAATAAAATTCCAAAATGTCGATGTAGTCGTGGCCCTGCTCCGCCATGGCCCTGGCGCCGTACTGGCTCATGCCCACGTTATGGCCGTTTCCGGTGCCGGTGATGGTGATGCCGCCCCGGGAGGCGGAGCCCCGCCCGCCGGAGCTGCCGCCGGTGAGGTCCGCCGTTCCGGAGGCGGAGATGGCGGCGTGGTCCTCCCCCTCCAGGCGGCTGACGGTGCCGCTGCCGGAGATGACGGACGCACCGTCCAGAGCCGACAGGGTGCCGGAGGCGCTGTTCACCGCGTAGCTGCTGCCGCCCCCGGTGCCGCCGGTGATGGTGAACCGCAGGCTGGGGACGTTCTTGCCCAGGGTGGTGCTGTAAAAGGCCATCCGGGCATCGTCCCCCGTGCGGACCAGGGTCTTTCCGCGGCTGTCCACAAAGGTCACGGAATACACGTTGCCCAGATCGGTGACTTCCGATACATAGGCGTCCACCACGTCCCCGATGTCGTAGCCGCTGTTCTGCAGCACCCAGGTCAGCTCCTCCCAGGTATAGGTGACCGTCCACCTGTAATCAGGAATGGAGATCTGCGCCTCGTAGGGGTCTTCCTTTCCCCGGAGATAGGGCACGTCGGTGCCCCAGACGTTCTCCGCGTCCTCGGTGGCGCCGCCGTCGGAGGAGTGGTAGTAGGCCTGGGCCAGCTCGCCGTCATAATAGAGGCACTCCCCCTCCGTCTCCTCCACCGCCCGGTCCGTGGCGGAGGTGGCCTCACCGATGCCGCTGTACGCCTGGCAGTCTGTGGAGCTGCACACGTCGAATCCGTAGGCGGACAGGTGCTTGGTGGTGAGGCAGGCAAAGGTCCGGGCGCACACGGCCTGGGCCTTCAAGGCCTCCAGCTCCCAGTTCCCCGGCATTTCAGAGGGCAGAACGCCCTTCACATAGTCCTCCAGGTCCACCACGTTCACCACCTGCAGCCCGCCGCCGCTGACGGTGTACTCGAACCCGCCCCGATAGCGGTTCCCCCGGAACCAGGTGACGGGGTCCCGGCCCTGGGGCATCACGGCCAGGGTGTCCTCCCTGCTCTCATAGAGGACCCGGTCTGTGCCGGTGATGGTCACCTGGATGCCGTCCCGGCCTGCCGGCTCCATGGTGATGGCGGTCTCGTCCGTCTCACCCAGGGACACGAAGGTCCGGTCGTCCTCGAAGTACCCGAACTCGTAACCGCTGCCCTCATCGTTTTCCAGGTTGGCGGAGGACATGACGGAGGAGCCGTACCGCAGCCCCACCTTCACCGTATCATTGGTGACGGCGGAGGCGCTGACAGTACCCAGGGCGTAAAATGTCACAATCAGCGACAGCAGGAACAAGCCTTTTTTCATGGAACCTCCCCAAGCCATGCACCTTGACGGAATCGCAGAAGTATGCTAATATATGTACAAATGTCCGTGCTGGAAGTACAGGCTTTCTACATCAATATGGATCATTATAGTACATTCCGGCGCCATATTCAACCAAAATCGACGGAAGGCATCGCGTTTTTCCGCCGCAACATGGGAGCAGGAGGCACATACTATGAAACAGTACAAAGTCGGAATCATCGGCGGCACCGGCATGGTGGGCCAGCGCTTCATCACGCTGATGGAGCATCACCCCTGGTTTCAGCTGACGGCCATCGCCGCCAGCGCACGCAGCGCCGGGAAACCTTACGCCGAGGCGGTGGCGGGCCGCTGGGCCCTGGACGTCCCCATGCCGGAGGAGGCCAAAAATCTGGTGGTCCTGGACGCGGAGCAGGACGCGGAGCGGCTGGCCTCCATGGTGGATTTCTGCTTCTGCGCCGTGGACATGAAGAAAGAGGAGATCCGGGCCCTGGAGGAGAAATACGCGAGACTGGAGTGCCCCATCGTCTCCAACAACTCCGCCCACCGGTGGACCGACGATGTACCCATGGTAGTCCCGGAGATCAACGCGGACCATCTGGCGGTGATCGAGGCCCAGCGCAAGCGCCTGGGCACCCGCCGGGGCTTCATCGCCGTGAAGAGCAACTGTTCGCTCCAGAGCTACGTCCCGGCCCTGCACCCCCTGAAGAAGTACGGCCTGGACAAAATCCTGGTCTGCACCTATCAGGCCATCTCCGGCGCCGGCAAGACCTTCCAGCGCTGGCCGGAGATGGTGGATAACTGCATCCCCTACATCGGCGGCGAGGAGGA
>CDTY01007136.1_pt1 | contig 17817 bp, 11 predicted proteins | sample 557731 | NCBI WGS metagenome assembly CDTY01 (sample SAMEA3182101, study PRJEB8094) | gut metagenome | biome: human; feature: gut; material: Stool; isolation source: human stool | place: Canada | collected 2013-02-12
CAGAAGATGCAAATTGTGGGAGAACAAATCAGACTTGCACGATTGCGTAGAAACCTTAGTGTCGCTCAGATTGCCGAACGTGCAACCTGTTCGCCTCTTACTGTTTCACGCATCGAGAAAGGGGCACCAACAGTAGCAATAGGCATTTATCTTAGGGTTCTTTATGCGCTTCAGCTGGATGACGATATTCTTCTGCTTGCAAAAGAAGATGCAATGGGAAAGGCCTTGCAGGATTTGAGCCTTAAGAAACGAGAGAGAGCATCTAAAAAGGAATAAAAATTAAATGAATTGGTTATAATTATGTTGTATATCCATCCGGAAACAGTAGAATCTGTCAGAAAATTTGTAAATAAAAAATGGCCAGATAAGAATAAAGAAGTGTATTGCCAAGAAAATGAAAGTGCCAGGCATCAGAATAGGTATATATTGATTACTGTATCACCCCGGATTAACTTTAAAGTAGTGCATTATGAATATATTAATGGCTACTTGGAGTTGCATCTGGAGGACGAATATTATGGTAATACATTCAATCAGAAATTGTATAAATATCTTCGTGATAACATCGACACGGAATCGGGCGATTATTTATGGCATAATTGGTATGGGATGAGACAAGGACGATTACGCTATGAATATAAGATTGGAGATCTTCTGGAATTAGCAGATTATCTTACAAAATTTATTAGTAAGGTCGATCCACTGATTGAAGATTTCCTAAACACATATTATGACGGAAATAATGATACTCAAAAGGATAGTTGTACAGTATCATCTATTGATTTTAATGAAATTGAAAATGGTGCTTCTATCAACATTAATATCACAGAAGGAACTGAAAGCAAAGTTGTCCTTCATACGATGTCATTAAAAGATGTATTCTCCTTAAAATTAAAGATACCGGATTATCAACGTATATATTGCTGGCCACAAAAAAATGTAGAACAGCTGCTGGATGATATTTTTATTTCAAGAAATCATAAATATCATTTAGGGACATTGATTCTTCAAAAGAAAGGCGATGAATATGATATCATAGATGGTCAGCAAAGAACTGTTACTTTAGCACTCATTTTGCGTGCTATGTGTATTGATAATATTCAGTTATTGAAGGAAAGTTTTGATTCTGTCGAAGCGCAAAGATATGTAGGATACAACAGATATATTATTGAAACGTACCTTGATAGGCGTTGTCCTGATGTTGAGAAACGTAGTAAAGAGGCGGAAAGTATTCTTGATATAATTTCTTTTGATGTACTAGTACTTAATGATTCATCGCTTGAACTTGCTTACACATTCTTTTCAACACAGAATGCCCGAGGCAAGGCTTTGACTGATTATGAGTTGCTAAAATCACATCATCTCAGATTTATTCCTGAAAGCCATGAAGATCAACAACGTCATTTGGCAAAGATGTGGGATAAACTTCTCGTGAAAAGTGAGCGGGATAATGGAGATCGAAGCGTATCAATTATCTTGGGCATATATTTATATTGCCTCCGCAAGTGGACAAGAAAACAATATTGGTATATAAATGAACCTAATAGGGTTAAGAACGAATTTGAAGCTGCACCGACTATACCGGAGATTCCTCCTTTTGGCGAAAAATTTGATTTTATGGACCCGATACAGGGAGGTGCACATTTCTTTGCCTTTGTAAATACATTTATCCAACAATATAAACATTTTATTGAGACAAAACAATATCATATACTCTGGAAAACCATTTCATGTTCTGGGTTACTTGAAATGGAGATTGACGATAACAATAAAAAATTTTTGGAAGGAAAACGACGGACTCATTGGTGGTATGGTGACGTAATTGCGGCATTTTTATTTGCCTATTATATGAAATTCGGGACCCAATATCTATCTGAGGCTTTAACTTGTATAACAAGGATTGTATCTCAACTAAGGTATGAGAAAAGTAAAGCCAATAAGCAATCCATAATGGACAAAGCTGGAGAAATGGAGATAATAGTGATGATAAATCAGGCCACATCACCAACCTTCTTTCTTGCAAGTGCCTGGAATGTAATAAAACGTCTCCCGTATTTTGATAAAGATCTGAAAGGAATAAGAGCCGATTATTTTAGTAGAGAAATATCTCTATACGAGAAGAATGAAAAAAATTATCTTATTGACAAATTTAAAGACCTCCATAACAAATGACGAATATAAAACAAGCTTATACTCCAAGAAAAATTGTAGATTCAGGATTATTCTTCAGTATTCCGTTGTATCAGAGATTATTTGAGTGGGGGGAAGAACAGATAATCCAACTGCTTGATGACCTGTATTCCTCGTACAAGAGAGACAAGGAATCTCCATATTACATTGGAATGCTTACAGTCAAGAGGGCAGAAAGCAGTATAGAACTTGTCGATGGGCAGCAGCGCTTTACCGCCATGATTCTTTTAGGAATCCATTATAAGTGGAATGACTTTCTATACCTATCTACGGGCTCTAATAATATTTTGCGCCTGCAATTTACGGCACGAGAAGAAGACAAGAAATATATTGAAGCAAAGATTAAGGGGATAAAGTGTTCATTCTCAAATGAAAAAATGGAAAAAGGATTGAACTATATTTCAACACACCTGAACAAGATACTTCAGAATGATTCAAAAAAAGATTTCGAGAAGTATATTTTCAACAACCTGACATTTTTTCTTTCTGAACTTCCAGAGAAATATTCACCTATGGAGTTGAACACATATTTTGAAAGGATGAATACATCGGGAAAGTCATTGGAGAATTATGAAATACTGAAAGTCGATATCATCCGGCGTTTGCACTCTGATAAGGAGAAATATACTCATCTATGGAATGCTTGTAGTATAATGGAGAAGATGATTCTCAGAAAACATAACAATGAACAACTCGACAGCTTGAGGAATCGTTATAAAAATGCTATGACTGAGATAATCCAAAACGGGAATATAGATAATGCATTTGAAAAATATCAAACCAGATTTGATATTGAAGAGGCTGATGATTCTGATGATAATGAGGATTTCGAGACGACACCTAAAGCTATTGGCGAAATAGAAATCAATACTGAGAATCCGTATAAGATAGTAAAACGGCGTACTGATGAACATTCACTCCTTACGTTTCCGGAATTTCTATTACAAGTGTTATATATATGTCTGAAGAGCGATATCTCCAAGCATGAAGAAGGAGGGACGACCGTTGAAGGCCGGCTTATTACAGATTTCTTTGATGTGAGAAAGCTGTGTGATACATTTGAGTGGGCTTTTGACAAACGAGGTCTCGAAGCAGAGACTTTTATGCGGAACCTTGGATTGTATCGCTTGATTACAGACTATTTTATTATAAGAATGAACGATGAAGATGAGGAGCCTTACCCATTTAAGTTATATAAAGGCGAAGACAAAGAGAAGATGAAGGTGCGGATGTATCTCGCTATGCTATATTCAGCATCATCGGCCATGACATACTATATGTGGATGCCCAAATTGCTTACCTATTTGGAATGTTTTGTTTCAACCAATAAGAGTCTTGATATTGACGCTGCGGAATATCTTGCCAAGCTTAAAGAGATAGATAATGAATGGCATCCAGAACATGATGTTGTCGATAAGAATCTGACGTACGGTACTATTGATAGATATTGGTTTTGGAGAATTGATTACTATTTGTGGGAGCAAAGAGAGTTGTTTTTTAAGAAGAATCTACTCAATGTAGTTGAGAAATATGTATTCAGAAGGAACCGTTCGATAGAACATATTGCTCCACAGCATCCTAAGGATGAGTTTGGTGATAAGGACCGATTCTATTGGGATGATGAATCTCGACCGGAAGTCGCTATGAAACGGGATTGCCTGGGGAATATGGTTATGATATCATCTGGACAGAACAGTACATTGACCAATTCATGTTTTGAGGTTAAACGTGCAGTTATGCAAAGATATGCATCCGGAAATGGGACTGTTGAAAGCCTGAAAATGTTATATGTTTATTCTAAATATAAGAGATGGTCTTTAGATAATATTGATGAACATCAGTGTTTTTCAATGAATGTATTGAAATATTCGTATGAAAAAGAGTTTGAAAAATGGAATGATTTTATAACAGAATTATCGGTAATGTAAAATAAACGATATTGTAAACTAAAGTGTGTCTGTAAAGTTAATAATTAATTTCCCTTTACTTAACTCACTTTAGTTTATAGTCTCGAATGTAATACAAATTAAATATTAGTAAATCAATATTTATTTCTTAAGAGGAACGAATCCCATAAGTCCCCAATTTTTCCAAAGCATTGCAGTAGGACATAGTTCAGCACAAGCACTCATTTCCCAGGGGCTATGTAGGCATTTATTTTCATCAGTAGTAATTCCGGATTTATTGCACCACGGGAATAATTCACATTGGAAATCGCCTTCATGGAGAATTTTATAAATCTGCTTTACTGACTTGATTATTTCAACAGAGTATCCATGATGTCCTGCCGGCTTAATTGAAAAGTAATCTTGACACTTATTTCTTATAAGTGGCGTTCCTATAGAGTTTATTATCTCAGCCAGCGTAGTACTTTGCCGAGCATTACCGTCATAAATCATATCTAACAGAAAAGCAGGACGTTCCATTCTAAGTTTCTTCACGTAGTCTAAAACTGTGTCGATCCATTTATGATACGGTTCGTGAATTTAGGGGTGTTCTGGATTAACGAAATACGATTTAAATTTTTTGCGAACTTCCTCAATTAAAACACTAAATTGTGTAAAAGGATCTAAAATATTATCTCCTATTCCAATTTTAGCCTCCTTCAAATGGTAGTATAGATCTTGTGGTTTGGGGGGTAAATAATTCTTATCCTTCATCTGAAGAAGCATATGGTAAAAAACTTCACCTGGGTTTGAAAACATTAGACAACAATCTGCCAGTGCTAAGATATTTAATGTATTTTTTGCGAATTCAGGGTATATATTATTTGCTATTATTTCAGCAGCACTATATGGATAATCTGGTAAATGACCTTTATCAACAGTCATTGTCCTTTGCATAATATACGCAATGTTCTCTTTCAAACAATATGATCCTATGGCAAGCATTATACCGTTATCCGCTGTTAATAAAGGCATATTCAGAGACTTCAAATATTCATGCTCGTATGGTAATCCATCAATTGTATCCCATTCAATCATTGCGTTAGTTAGATTGTTAACGAACGATTCTCCAGATGAATCTCCTTGTGTGATTTTTGAAAGAAACTCCCCGAGCATTATGTTTTCTCTATTGTCATCGTACAAGTATGGAACTTCTATGACGCCTCTGGCTTTATTTCTTATGTCATTGACTACGCTTAGAATATATTCCCCATATGAATAACACTGCGTCAAACCATATGACGTGGTAATATCTTGTATAAAATGAATATATTCATGGAAAAATAGGGCGAAATCCATATCGGAACAAGTATTCAAATCTATCATTCCGTCAATTTTCAACTTCATTTCAAAGAATGCGGGGTAGTATTCACCTGCATTGCCAAAATGCTTCAAATATTCCATATGAAATTTGTATTAAATATGTACATATTCTTTGGTTAGAATCTTGGTACCACAATCAAGTATTTGTTGTCAAGGAGTATCCAATCTAGATTGGCAGAACACAATTATTCAAGTATATTCTTAAAACAATATCATTCAATCCCAACTAGCTTTCTAATGATTAATGTATTTATTCTTATGCCATGTCCAAGCTGTTGATTAAAGCTTGTTTTAATATTTCCCTATTAGAACTATCTCTCAATAATAGAAATAGCTCCTTATCTATCACTGCATATTTGATATACTTGCGAATAGTCGCAGCGGAATATGGATTCCCTTTTTGAAGCTTTACGATAGTCCTATATCCTCCTTCATATGGAATCAGTTGCCAAAATAGTTCTGAATTAAGATGCCAAAATGGGGTTCCAGCTTTTGGCTTAAATATAGAAACCTTTTTTACATATTGCTTCCAGTTTTTCAAGAAACATTTTTCTAATTCTTCAGTGTAAATAATCTCATTTGTTGTGATATGCTGAGAAGAAATAAGGTCGATAACACTGAGGAGCATGATAGCCTTATGAGGAGCACTCTTCCCATGTTGCTTATTTGTATGTAAGTTTGAAAATAAATCTATGTAATCAGCCAATTCATAATTCCTCTCCAGCTTAGAGATTAAATTAAAACGATCGGTATCTATCTCCATCTGATAAATCATTATATCGGGGTTCAATGTTTTTGCCAGTTGAGTTATTATTTCTTTTTCGGTTTGTTCAATATTTACACCCAAATATATAGACTCAAAGCACTCAGCTTTCAGTGGCATGTAATGGCGTATCTCTTTCCAATCCCATATCTCTTTATTCTGCTTGGCTTGTTCAGGTGTAAAAGCAGCATACATAGCACTTGGATTCTGCATTACCAATCTGACCTCCTGTTCATATTGCCACTCCTTTGCTTTTGTTTTCCATTGATAAAGAAAAATATCTTCAGCACTTTGGTGAGCATCAGGGCGCTCTATTATATTTCGATATTGGACTTCAATAACAAACGGTTTAAGATATATTGTACCAAACATTGGGGGGACGGATTGCATCACTTTATCAATATCAAGTCCTATGCAAACACCTTTGTGATTATAACAGTAATGGCTCCACATAAGCAATGAATCATAAACCTTCGACAAACTGCAGAGCCATGTTTCATTGCGCAAATTAAGAGCATCATTTTCCTCTTTCTCCATCCACCATTCTTTAGGTATCCATCCTTGAAGTTTACTCTCCGGAACATTTGAGTAGTCAATTAATTTAGGATGACAATCGAAAGGGTCGTTTAGCTGAGAGGCATTAGTGAATTGGAGATTTTGGTTTCCAATCATGCACTTTGCACCATTGATATCAAGATATTTATATAGAATATTACTCATATTTAATACTTTTGCTGGTAGTGTTTCATGCAGTGTGTCTGGAGTGAGTCTTCAGATCTCTTAGTTTTTAAATATATCCAATTTATCTGGTTTCCCCATCAGCAGGTATGCCTGCCGATAAGAGTTTTTATTCGTCCGAGAACAGGTTCTTGTCAAGATTGATTCTATAGGCCAATAGGACCGTAGTGGACAATCTGAGAATAATGATGGAAGATATCTTCAGGAAGCTGCCGTGCAAATCGAATGCAGAGTGTCGTTCGCTTCAACTATGCTGAGGTGCAGCCGGCAGCGCCGGTTCTACCGGAACATCTTCCTTTGTGAAATCCATAAAGTCTACTCTTTTTTAGTTTTTGTTCATATAGATTCACAAATCTGTAACCTTTTTTATTATCCTATTTCAGACACACTTCTTGAAACAGTATCTTTTTTAATCTAATTTACATATTTGTTACGCTGCAATTACTTGGTTTATTAGTTTCACATAATCAATCACTGTTTTAGGACTATCACGGAAGATGGTAGTAAACTTGTTGAACGGTGGTTGTTGCAATACCACAGTTGTAATGTCTCCATTTTCGCTTACATATCTGATTAGAGTGCGCAAATACTCTTCTTGCATACGTGAAAGTTCCAGACCGTGTATCAGAGTTCTGTATTTCTCCAATGCGGCTTCTTGCTCTATTCCAATGATTGAACGTATAAACCCAGCTACACTTTTCTGGTAAGGTTTTGTTCTTGTTTGGGCATCAAATTCTTCCTTTGAGCCAAGTTCTTCCCAAAAAATTTGCTCAAGTCGCGAAATGTCAGTTTCGGTAAGAGGTTCAAGATGATATATTTTTTGCAATGCTGCATCATTCGGTAAATGTTCTTTCAAATAATCCTCTGCACGTCTACGATAAGTTCGGATAGGAGATACTTTAACTCCTGTATTATCTTGTTCAAATGTATCTTTGATATTGACAGTGAAGATTTGTCCGTTGTTATCTCCTTCCAAATACTGAAGGAGTTCTCTCAGTTCAAGCCTTATCCTTTCTAATGATGTAATGTTTTTTGTTTCCCAGAATCGTGCAGAGATCACCTCTTCCAATATAGGCATCTTTGCTAGAACCTGGGGGATAGATGCCTTCTTTTCTTTGAGGTATGCGGCAATATCTATAATCTTTCTTTCTGAGGAAGCTGCATTAACACTTTCATCAATGATGCCAAGTTGAGATTTCAGAACAAGTGCATCAAACTTCAGTGCGGAAGTATTAACTGTAGAATTTTTGAACAATGGAGATATTGAGTCTTTTAGAACCATAACATCGCCAAGAGACAAACATTTCATTGCCTCTATATTTGAATAAGTTTCTACCGAACGAAGCTGTCGGCGTACATCTATGCGATTTCTGTTCAAATCTGATATTTGTTTATGTAGAATATCTGTAAGCTCGTCATGGAACGCTTTTGCTGCTTCATCCGATTGATATTTTCCGTCCTGTAATGCAAACTTTATATCTATGCGTAGTTTGAATAGAGTTGTTACTATCGATTCTGATTTTGCCAGTTGAGAACCTTCAGGGTTCATTTCGAAATACTCAAAATTGCGGTAATAATCGAATATGAGAAACTCTTTTTTGTCTTCTCCATTACCGAAAAGATTTTCACATAGTCTCGTTCCTCTACCAATCATTTGCCAGAACTTAATCTTTGAATGAACAGGTTTGAAGAATACAAGATTCACAATCTCCGGAATATCAATACCGGTATCAAGCATATCAACTGACACTGCTATTTGAGGAAGTTTGTCTTTGTCGGCAAACTTATCGATAAGGTCAGAAGAATACTTCTCGTAATTGTCAATCACTCTACAGAAGTCCGGTCCCAACTCAGGATACAATGCATTGAAACGCTCTGCAATAAATACCGCATGGTTATGGTTATAGGCAAATATTATTGTTTTGCCTACAATGGTTCCTTCATTGAAACGGATGCCTTCCTCCATAAGTCGATGGAGCACATGGTCAACAGTATCTGCATTGAAGATATATTTGAAAATCTCGGCAGCGCTGATAGTTCGGCTGTAAGGGTCGCCGGGGTCTAAACCAGCCATCATTTTTTCATATTCAAATATCTCCTGAATCTGCTTCCGTTCTTCATCTGTCAACTTTTCCGGGTCTATACCCTCAGTAAGGATGAGTGAATTATCCTTGATGGGAACGAATGGATTCAGATAACCATCAGCCACAGCTTCGTCATATTCATAGCTGTCAGTAGGTTCACCTTGCTCCATGCCGAACAATTCGTATGTAGAGCGGTCTACTTCATCTCTTGGTGTAGCAGTAAGACCTAATAGCAAACCATCAAAATAATCAAAAATGGCGCCATACTTGCCGAACACGCTTCTATGTGCTTCATCAATAATAATCAGGTCAAAACGTCCAATTGAGAATGTCTTATTATCTTTATCAAGATGCCCAATCATTGTCTGGTAGGTAGAGAAAAGAATACGGGCTGATATATCAACATCACTCTCACGCAATGAGCTGACAGTCATATTGGGGAGCAATTTAGTATAGTTCTTTTTTGCCTGATTAACCAGTTCTATTCGGTCGGCGAGGAACAATACATTCTTTATCCAGTTGTTACGAACAAGTACATCAACCAAAGATATACTGACACGGGTTTTACCAGTTCCTGTTGCCATAACAAGCAATGCACGTCTATGTTTGTCGTTGTAATGACGACAAACCGATTCAATTACTCGCTTTTGATAATTTCGATTAGTTATTTTGTCCGATATAGTTAAGTCTGTTATATCGTTTCTACCTCGTTGTGAAATCAAACGACGCAACTCATCAAGTGTATGGAAGCCCATGACTGGACGTGATGGATAGCCTATGCCATCAATGATGTTTGTGTCGAATCCGTTAGTGTAATAAATAACAGGTCGTGGACAGGCATATTTTGAAGCGAGGCAATCGGCATACAATTCTGCCTGATGACGCCCCTTGGCAGCATCCATACTTGTTCTTTTGGCTTCTACTACGGCAAGTGGAATACCGTTTGTGTCGAATAGAACATAATCGGCATACCCTATGCCACTTTCATTTGGCATTCCTTGTACTTCGATTTCCGTACACGCCTGCCGTGGGATAATCTCGCCGTCTTTCCCCGACACCTTCCATCCTGCTTCATGCAAAAGCAAATCAATATAAAGTTTACGAGTCTCAGCTTCGGAAATATCATTTACGATAGGTTGAGCATTGACCGTTTGGGGTGTCTCGGTTGATTTTCCCTCTACTGTTTCTGCTGTACTCTGAGCAGCGTCAGAGGTCATTGCTGCAACTTGATTTGGCTGAGGAACTACTACCAAACTACCAGGTGTAGCAACCTGAGGGATAAGGTCTTTATTAAAATCGGGTAACTTCTCAATAAGTTTCCACGCCAGTAAAACTGAACCTATGATATAATACAAGTTTAGGACAGCAAAGAAAGATTCCTTGCGTCCTACATATCCTGCATCACCTCCCGCATGAGCAGCGTTATTACCTATTTTGCGAACATAATGTATTCGCTTCATGAGTTCGGGACTATCTATAAACTCCTTAAACCTCTCATCGGTCGTAAGTGTCAGCAGTGATGTCCTTTCTCCAATTTGCCAATTTTTAAGTCTGTAGATTGTCTTGACTATCGATTCCAGTGCAAGTCGGGCATTTTGGGCCGAAATCAATGGGTTGGCAATTTGAAATTCCTCAGCGGTAGCACAATATCTGTATAGTGTAACTAATCCGTTAATGTCTTTTATTATATCAAAGTTCCTCATAATCATGCTAACTAAAATAATACTGCATCCGTTCTGCCATTAGGGTTTCTGCATCGGTCAATTGTTGGCAGATAAGTTCTTTCTGTCGCTCGATAGATTTGACTCTTTCTGTAAATTGTTGCTGAAGAGGAAGAGGAGGAATAAATGTTTTAGGAGCCTCTAATATATCATAAGAAACAAAAGGTTGTGCCCCTCCTCTAGTCTGGTTTCTATAATTCTGATTTCTTAGCAAGAAAAAACCATAAATAGGATTGATGTCGTTTCTTTTTAATATACACCTAACACCATTATAAGTGACAAAATGCTTACCTTTTCCCCAATTAACTATACCTGCATATGCTCCTATATGACCTATAATAGGAGCATCTTCGCTGTTGAAATCTATATGATATCCGACTATGCCGTTACTTCCATAGCAAGGATAATTACCTTTGCTCTCTGGTATATTATTTCCTTGTCCGTATCTGAATTCGTAAATATCTCCCACTGTACATATAGGAAAACTATTTTCATTATGTACTGGGTCTCCAAACATATCAAGGAAGATAGATTGTGCTAGGGTATCAAGGTCGGCAAGTTGTGCTTTATAACCGTCTATCATTTTTTGTACAGAATCTAATTCGGCAGCGATTTTTTGTTGTATGGATTTATCTTCTGGATACTGAATTCTTATATCCCTTAAGAATTTGAAATGTCTTGAATAGCCATTACTTGGTATATTTGACCATTTTATAAAGTAATATAGGTATTTAGAAGATAATTTATTGATAGGTCGTAACACTTTAACGCCATCGGCGCCTATGCAGAAATCAAAATCTACATATTTGACAATACGAGTATGATCTCCGAAAATAACGACCTCACCAAAATTTTCATTTAGGTTATCTTTTGTGTTACAATATCCAGATATAAAATCTTTTTCCTGAGAAATAATAGGATATTTCCCAGTCAAAAGGTAATCTTTTTTTTGAATAGCATCTTTGACTCTTAGAGTCTTGATAGAATCCTTTATTAAAGCGTTATTCCACTTACTCTTATCTACTCTCATATCCTTACGAATTAAGCAGTTTCTGAAACTCCGTAAAAGCAGCATCAATTTGCTTCTGCCTCTCTTCCATACGCGCAATAATCACTTCCGGAGCATCGTAAACGACAGCTTCACGTTCTACCTCATGATAGCGTTTATAGCTTAGGTCATAACCATTATCACGTATTTCTTTGACCGGTACAAAGAAGGACTGCTCTTTGCGACTGCGCTCCAATTCTCCTTCAAGATGATTGAAGCGGGCAATAATGTCGGGAATATCATTTTGCTCAGGTGTTGGCGCGCGTTGTGTGGTAAGGGAAAAACCATCTGCACGCATATCGTAGAACCAAACCTTGTCTGTGCCGCCTGTCCCCGTCTTGGTAAAAATGATGATAGCCGTGGAGACACCACTGTAAGGCTGGAATACTCCGCTTGGCATAGTAATAACGGCTTGCAAACAGTGGTCATCTACCAATGCCGAACGAATGGTTTTATAGGCTTGGGCATCTCCGGTCAGCACGGTGTCAGGTACAATAGAAGCACAACGGCCACCAGCCTGAAGCATTCGCATCATTAGTGCAAGAAATAAAAGCTCTGTCTTTTTTGTCTTGACAGCTGCACGCAGTGAAGGGGCAATATCATCTTGGTCGAGACTTCCGGCAAATGGGGGATTGGCAAGACACAAAGTATATTTGTTTGTATCATTGTTCTCATCAGAAAGAGAATTACGATAGAATAACTGTGGCTCGTCTACATCATGAAGCATCATGTTCATACATCCGATACGCATCATTGAGGCATCGGAATCTGAGCCATGGAAGATTTCACTACGGAAACGGTTCATCGTTTCAATATTCAAAAGTTCATCGCTCTGATGTTCTTGAATGTATTTCGCTGCTTCCATGATGAATCCGGCTGACCCCATGGCAGGATCGCAAATAGTATCGTCGAGTGTCGGCTTCATAAGCTCGACCATCATACGGATGATATGTCTGGGAGTGCGGAATTGTCCGTTGGTACCCGATGCTGCCATCTTGCCCAACATATATTCGTATACATCACCCATCATGTCAGCACCATCTGATGCAAGTTCCTCAATGCCTTCTATTACACGCGACAGGAGACGGGCATTGGTGATTTGGAATACAGTATCTTCCATGGCCTTGCTATATGCGCTTCCTGTTCCTCCGATACTACGCAAGAAAATAAACACATCGTTTCTTACCCGATTCAACATGTGTGATGGCTCAAACTCTTTGAATACGTGCCAACGAAGCTCGTTGTATGGAACATCCTGGTCTGTTGACGGATTGTGCCAATCTCCTTCAGGAAATGTAGGATTCAGTAACTTGTCACCGGTGAGATTTGCAATGGATTCCTTTTCCAATTGCTTCTCATCAAGCATTTTCATAAAGAGCAAATAAGTAATCTGCTCAAAAATAGCAGATGGCTGAGTGAACCCACTATTCCAGAATATCTGCCATATATTATCTATTTGTTGTTTCTTTTCTCCTGTTATCATGTATATCTTAATGCTAAGTTATTTCTACTTTATTTATATTCTCTTAAATGGTGGCGTATTGGAATTAGGTTCAACCTGTGGCAAATCGACTTTTAGCATTACAGGCATTGGAAAGTCTACTCCCATAAGTATCACTTCTCCAGCACCTAATACAGGTAAATACGCCAATGTTGACTTATTAGCAGTAGAGCAAGCACTTTCTACAGCTTCTTTATCTTTATAGTTTATTAATCGATGAACTAAAAAAGTTCCCATCTGGCTTAAAGTTCCTAATGGTATATCTCTAGGCATTTGTGTAGCCAAGCATAAAAATAGACCGTATTTTCTACATTCTTTTGCTATGGAATCAAAAGAATCCAAACGCATAGATTGAAAATACTCATCTTTAACCTCTTTGTTTAGAAATTGGTGCGCTTCGTCTACAAAGAACACAACAGGTCGTGTTTTGAAATCTCCTTTTCTTGCTTTATTAAGTAAGAATTTAGCTATGGCATTAGCTAATATCTCTCTTGTCTGGAAGTCATATGGAACTTCTTCAAAACCGATACGTAGAATGTGTTTTGTATCATCAGCTAAAAAACTTTCAATTTTTATACATAGCTCATTATCTTCGCTTTGTATTTTATTAAATCCGAAAATGCTGTTAAACTTACTGTTTTTTACCAATCCTTGTATTCTTATGATTAAACTAGATACATTACCTAAAGTCCTTTCATCAATAGTATTACTCCATTGATTACCATATAATTTGTAGCATTCTTCATGTAATTGCATTGGTAAAGCATTTATATTAAAGTGAGAAGTTTCTTGGTCTTCTACAAATTTCTCAAAAATATAATGTGCATTATTAACGCCTGCTGCTAATTGATTTTTTTTAATCAAGCACTCTTTATTTATAAGTATAGTATTTTCTTTTATTTTATATGTATTAGCATTGACTTTATTAATATATTTTGTGTAATCTGGTGCTATATTGGCATAGTCAGATAGGCAATAAACCAATTTTAGAGATTTTATAGCCTCAAGTAAAATGGGCTGTTGTACTTGTCCGGCTGGCCTAAATAATGCGAACCAATCTCCAACAGATAGACGAGAATAGTGAAAATAGCTATCTTTATTTATAATGGCACTTTCTATATAATCTTTAGAATCAAAGCCCGAATATTCTCCAGTAGGGTCAATAATAATTGCCTTTGCGCCTGCATTGGATATACCTTCAAGTAATTTACTTGTAGTGTAGCTTTTCCCACCTCCAGTCGTTCCAACAATGGCACAATGGCGACCAAACAAAGCGTCCAAAGAGATTTCTACAGGAGTTTCTTTGTCTTGGGTCAATACGCCAAGTTTCATAAGACAAGGTTCTGCGTTTTCTTTTTTTACTCCAAACCGTTTAAAGAAACTTTGGATGAAATCAGAAGCACAAACAAATACTTTTGCACCAATTGGAGGAAGAGAGTTTAGCCCACGTTGTATTTCTTCTGGATTCTCAAAACTAAAAGACAATAGAATTTCAATGTATCCTATGGGGTGCATTTCATTAGTTTCAAAAGACTTTTCGCTTAGTTCCAAGCGCTCTTTTTCAGGTAATTCTATCCCTTGTATTTTCCCTAAGAACCCCATTTGGTGCCCTTCTATTACTACATAGTTGCCTACTAAACCACCATGATATAGTTCACCATACTTGAAAAAAGGTTGTAACAAAGCGGAGGAAGGGAAATGTACCTTCACTCCTTGTGGAGTTACTTGATTGATAAAACCAATAAAGTGCTCGTTTACAAATGGATTATAATTAGTTCCCTTCATTGACAATTTTTACTAAACGATATTCATCGGATTGGTCATATATTTTAATGTTTGGATAAGCGTCAACAAATTCAGTAAAAGTTTCATTGACCATCATCATATTACCTCTTTCTCCAGTTTCCTTATAGAACATGTCGCTTTCCATGATACCAGTATCCCTGTAATTGACAATGATAAGTTGAAAACTTGGATTTTGTTCCAATGCTTCGTTTATTATGGATAATATGTGCTTGTCGCCAAAGCTAAATCCTATAACAACCAATGTAGTATTTTTCATCCGTAACGCAGCTTGAAAACGCGTCATCATCTCAAAAAACGGTTGTTCATAAGAATGTTCATATTTATTTTCTTGCGGAAAAATCATTAATGAATTTTCTACAGGAATTTCTTCTGCCTTATTTTGGTAAACGTTGTTGCCTCGTTTTTCCCAATCTACCGAACCATGTGGCTTGTATAGGTGGAAAACTCGTGGAACAAAATTATCCTCGTTCTTAATTCTGCTACCATCACGAATTACGATATCGTAATCAAAATGTCTTCCACTGAATATCCGTGGAATGGAAAAAGAGAATCCGTCTATTATTGTATAATTCCCCTTTCGTGCTGCTTGCTCAAATAGGGTGTCATAGTTTAGAGTAAATAACTTTACTCTTGCAATAGAACTTTTTCGTTTAGTAATTTTATTGAGAAACTTTTCATGTACACTGGATGATTCGGAAGATGTTATTTGCAGATTGCAATTTTCTTTAATCATCTTCTTTATTTCAGTAATAACATATGCAATGTTCCATTCTGTATTTTCGTTTTCTTTTTCTGTTGTAAAAATGGTTTCTGTGATATAATCTTTTGCTTTTTCTGCTAATGAAAGGACTTTTTCTAGGTTTTTCCTATATTCATTTTTCTCATCTTTATCAGAATATCTTACCTTTTCGCAAAAGATATCCATATTCTGTTTTCCACCAAGCAAAACTACAGCATCATCCCATAAATTACACATGAGTTTACCTTTCTTGTCATGCTCTCCAAAAAGGTAGGAAGAACCTGCACCAGTAAGAAACAAAAGATTCTCAATTTGATAATTTAACTTCTTGCCATATTCTTGACGTTTTAATTTGTGGGCATAGTTTTCTATGTCTGCCGAGATGTTGTCTCCGTTTTTGCGTTTAGCAATAAGCTCTTCTGGAAGTATGGAAACGTCCCCATTCTTGATATCGGTGAATGAATCTCCTTCTTTCACTAAATAAAGTGTAAATCCATCTTTTTTTAAAAGACAGATATTTTTAGTTTGTTCTTCTTGTTTCTTCATACTACTTATCTGTCCTTTATTAACTCTTTGACATCAATGTTCAATATGTCAGCAATTTCAAATAGCACTTCTAAACTTGGCTGTCTTCTGTTACAAACATAAGAATTGACAATACAAAAACTTTTCCCTAGTTTTTCTGCCAACCATGTCTGCTTGATGCCTTTTTCCTCAAGCACCTCTTTTATTCGGTTCATGGGTTTATCCATCGTTTAATCCTTTGTTATTTTACAAAGATATAAAACATAATGCTATAAAAAGAGAAAAAGGAGAGGAAAATCTCTCCTTTTTTTAAAATCTACATTATACCTCCAACTCCTTCAACGGCAATCCATAATTATATTGTCTGAAAAATCCTCTATGGATAAGTTTCAAGCCGAGAGTCTGATAATACTTGTAGTCATCATCCTCGGTGCAGAGGTATTTGTAACCATAGCGTGGGGCATACTCCTTGAAGAAGCGGGCAAGGTCTTTCAGGTTTTCTTGCTGGTTTCGTTTGAAGTTGCTGCGCACAATGATGATGCTCCAGTCGGGGATACTGCCAACGCCGCAACTGTATTCCCAGAAACGGATATATAAATCCATTTCGCCTACATGGACAGAAACACAAATACCGTTGGCGTTGTGCATAACGGAACAGCAGTTTCTGTAACCAAATCTCTCACACAAATAGAGATTGAAATCGTAAATAAAATCGGAATAGTTCATAATAATTTGAATTTTGATGGTTAATAAAAAATTGATTATAGACTGAAACCTCGCTTGCGTTTCGGTTTCTTTTTCTTCTTTTTAAGCCGATTGGCCTGTATCGCTTCCTCCGTATCATAATCCGTAGGAGAGGGAGTAAACAGTCCCAGACTAATACCGGAATGATTCTCCTGCTGATATTCATGCCGAGGTTCCTCGCGTATGGTTTCTGCCTGTGACTGACGCTGGTTCATGGTAGCAGAAAGAGCGTTATATCTCAATTCCTGGTCGATGTTCAGGAAACTGAACTGGCGATCAATCTTTGAACCGCTAAAGGTCAGTTGGTCACATGTGAACTTGACACCTTGCATCTCTCCGGTCGTGCGACTTAGCTTCCATTGCGTATCAATTCCGTACTTCCGTAAGGCCAGTCGCAGCTCACTCCAGCTCCGGGCGTTCGGAACTTCTCGTTTCAAGGAATGATAGATAAAATACTTTACCTTGTCGTGATGACGTAACCGCATGAAATTGACATGCTCTTTTCCTTCGGCAAAATGCAAACAGTAACGGGCTGTCAGCATCTTGCAGACCTTTTCGTTCCGGTAGCGGTCGTTCTTGTCACTGATGGTGTGGCCGTCATTATCCACCCGGTTGTAAACGATGTGACAATGCGGATGATCACGATCAGTATGCCTGGCGATGATGAACTGCGTGTTCTCGATTCCCAT
>CDTY01045710.1_pt1 | contig 17673 bp, 16 predicted proteins | sample 557731 | NCBI WGS metagenome assembly CDTY01 (sample SAMEA3182101, study PRJEB8094) | gut metagenome | biome: human; feature: gut; material: Stool; isolation source: human stool | place: Canada | collected 2013-02-12
GGCATCAGCAAGGATGTCGAGGGCGGCATCAAGCTGGCTGAGGAACTGGCTGCCGAGCTGGGCGGCGTTGTGGGCGGCTCCCGTGCCGTTATCGACTCCGGCTGGCTGAGCGCTGACCATCAGGTTGGTCAGACCGGTAAGACCGTGCACCCCAAGGTCTATGTTGCTCTGGGCATCTCCGGTGCCATCCAGCACAAGGCTGGCATGCAGGATTCCGAGTGCATCATCGCGGTGAACAAGAACGACACCGCCCCCATCTTCGAGATCGCCGACTACGGCATCTGCGGCGACCTGTTCAAGGTCACCCCCATGCTGACCGAGGCCATTCGTGCCGCCAAGGCTGCGAAGTAAGGGATTTCCCAATGCCAAAAAAGAGCCATCCATTTGGATGGCTCTTTTTTTATTCCTGTCTCGGTTGCTCTCTGACACCAGAAAATCGTTTTTCTATGCTCTTCTCTTATGCTCTCTGTCTACCTGAAACCAAGGAGTTTTGCTTGCTGCTCCCTGATTCGGTGCCCGCTGTTGCGTAGAAAAATTTTTGGCCCCATGGGATGCTTTGCCCCTTTGCCGGGTATTACAGATGAAACATGTTTCAAGGAGACCAAAGGCCTATGCTCACAGACAAGGAGTTTCATGCGGCGGCGGAGCGATACCTGGATATGGTCTATCGCCTTGCCCTCAATACCCTGCGCCATCCCGCCGACGCGGAGGACGCGGCCCAGAATGTCATGCTGCGTCTGTGCCAGTGTCGGGAGAAGCTGGAAGGGGAGGACCATCTGCGCTACTGGCTGGTGCGGGTGACCCTCAACGAGTGCAAGCGCCTGCGCAGCAATCCCTGGCACCGCAGGACGGTCCCTCTGGAATCCTGTCAGGAGCCGGTGTTCTCAGACCCGGAGCGGCGCCAGCTCTTTCAGGATGTGATGGCGCTGCCTGCCCGCTACCGGGTGCCGCTGTACCTGTATTACTATGAGGGGTACTCCGTGGCGGAGGTGGGGGAGCTGCTGCACCTGAAGGTCTCCACAGTCCAGACACGCCTGGCCCGGGGCCGGGCGAAGCTGAAGGCAAGTTGGACGGAGGAATGAGCCATGAAAGAACTCTATTGCGAAACATTTGATGAGGTCCATGCCTCCGAACGACTGCGGGAGGAGGTACGAAACATGAGAGTAACCGAGCAGAATGTAAGACGGCTCCGGATGCCGGCTGCCCTGGTGGCAGCAATTGTGCTGCTGGTGGTGCTGGCAGGAACCGTGGCGGCGGTGACCGCCGGTGTGCCGGGCACCATTCGGGAGTGGTTTACCCGGGAGTGGACGGCTCTCTCAGGAGAGGCCATGCCCCAGGAGCAGCTGTCTCTGATCCAGGAGCTGACCCAGCCGGTAGGCATCAGCGACACCAACAGCGGCGTGACGGTGACACTGGACTCCGTCACCGTGGGCCAGAATATGCTGTGGGTGCTGCTGAAGGTCAGCGGCACCTATGAGGCGGAGGAGGCCTGGCTCTACCACTTTGCTGACGCCGAAATGGACCTGGATTTGGAATCGAATGCCGTCAGTGCCCCGGGCATCTGGAGCATGGACTACGCTTACCAGGGCCTGGCGGAGGACGGGACGCTGACCATGCTGGCCCGCTTCTGTGTGGACTCCGGGATGGGTTCCCTGCAGGAGGGCGGCCAGGTGACGCTGCGGCTGAACGACCTGATGTGCAGCGACACAGTGGCTTTGAGAGGGGAGTGGACCATTCCCTTCCGCCTGGAGTCGGTGGAGGACCAGGAGATCCTGACTTTGGAGGAATTGACCGTTCCGGCGGTGGACCTGGATACAGGGGAGCAGGGGATGGTGACGCTCCATGACGTGCGCATCAGCGCCACGGAGCTTCGGTTTGTCCGCGCAGCTAAGGACCAACGGTGGAGAGAGCTGTTTCCGACCCTGGTGCTGGAGGACGGCACCCAGGTGTGCAGCACCGGCGGAACCAGCGGTTTCCTGGACGAAGCCCATACCCAGTGGGGCAGCGTCTTCTACTGGCAGCTCCCCGTGGATATGGACCATGTGACAAGCATCCGCTTCAGAGATGAGGTCTTTGCCCTGCGGTGAGGTCATCCTACAAAGAGAGCAGCGCCCCGGACCAAACCTGGTTCGGGGCGCTGCTCTACATGGAAAGAAATTACTTGTCTTTGGGTTCTTCGGTGAAGGACACATCCACGGCGCTTCTTTGCCGCTGAAAATCCTCTGCCTGTTCTTCCTCCTGATGGACGATATCCTCTGCGGCGTGTTCCACAGCGCGGGCCAGAGAGGAGATCCGGAAGATGGCCCACAGGTCGGAGATGCCCTCGTAGATCAGCACCAGGCCGATGAGCCGCAGCAAGAGCGTCAGGGACTCAAAGGGGTTGAGGACCGCACCCACGCCCAAAAGGATGGTCAGGCAGGACAGCAGAAGGTAGATGCTCCACTTGGAAAAGTCCAGAGCGCGGAGCGTCATAGCCCGCTTGAGATTGACGGCGCCGTCCACCACGATGATCAGCCCCAGCACAAAGGGCAGGATTCCGGCAATGACAGTGGGCTTGAGGAGGGTAAAGACGCCAAAGGCCACGGCTACAATACCGGCCAGCAGCTCCGGATGAAGTCCCTCCAGCCCCCGGCGGGTGAAATAGGCGACGATGTTGAACACGCCGTAGGCAGTTACCACACCGCCGATGCAGTAGCAGAGCATTTTGGCGCTGCCGTCCGGCCAGATGGCCAGCACCACACCCAGCAGCAGATATAAAAGGGCGCTGAGAACAAAATTCCACTTGATCTCTCGAAGGGTTTCCTTCATATTGATCACTCCTTTTGGTCGCTCAGGGAGAAGCCCATAGCGGAAAAGATACTTGTTTTTTGTTATTATACCACACAATCTCGAATTGTCACCACAAATCCGACAAAAAGCCCCGCCGGAAAAATTTCGGCGGGGCTGGAAGTTTACATAAAAGTACACAGCAGAATGGGAACGAAGATGGCCAGCACATAGTTCATGACCTTCAGCTTGGTGATGCCCAGCAGGTTCAGGCCCAAAGCCACGATCAGGATGGAGCCTACCACCAGCATCTCCGTCAGCGCCGCGGTGGGCTCTCCTGTAGCGGCATCCATGAGAAGGGGGGCCATAAAGTGAGCGGCGGTGGCGATGGCGCCCTGGACCACAAATACGGTGACAGCCGCAAGAAGAACGCCGATACCCAGAGAGGATGCAAAGATGGTGGAGGAGACCAGGTCCAAAATGGACTTGGTGAAAAGCAAATCGTGATTGCCAGTGAGACCATCCTGCAGAGCGCCCATGACTGTCATGGAGCCTACGCAGAATACCAGGGAGGAGGTGACAAATCCCTCCGCCAGAGAGGGACGCCCATCACCCTCCTTCTGGAATCGGTTCTCCAGTTTTTGAGCAAAGCGATTGAGGCGCCCATCCAGGTCCAAAAGCTCGCCCAGAATAGCGCCCACTACCATGGAGATGATGGGGATGAGGGCGTTGGAGCTGCCGCTCAGACCGGTCAGGCCAATGTACAGGGTGCATAGGCCCAGACCCTTCATGACGGTATCCCGCAGACGCTCCGGCAGGACTTTTTCACCCAAAAGCATTCCCAGAAGGGAACCGGCGATGACAGTGATGGTGTTGACGATGGTGCCCACTAGCATAGGCTTGTTACACTCCTTTTCTTTTGGAAATCAAATTACGAACCACCTGTGAGCCCAAAAGAAGACCGGCGGTGGCCGGGACCCAGGGGCTGCTGGCGGGAACGCTTCGTCGGCCGGGAGGGGGGGCCTCCAGCTGTGCGGCGCAGACCGGCTCCTCGGGACTGAACACCACATCCAGGTGCTCGATGCCCCGTTTGCGCAGTTCCCGGCGCATGACCCGGGCAAGAGGACAGCCATAGGTCTTGGCCAGATCCGTGATCTCCAGGCGGGTGGGGTCCAGCTTGTTGCCGGTGCCCAGAGCGGAGAAAATGGGGATGCCGCGGTTGAGAGCGGTCTCAATCAGGTCCAGCTTGCAGGACACCAAGTCGATGGCATCCACTACATAGTCGTACCGGCAGTCGGCAGGGAAGAAGAGGTCTCGGTGGTCGGCGTCATACAGGGCCTGGATGGGGTGGAGGCGAATCTGGGGATGGATGTCCCGGGCCCGGGCAGCCACGGCTTCGGTCTTGGGCTGGCCAAGGGTGGAGTGAAGGGCCTCCAGCTGCCGGTTGAGATTGGTGACGGAGACGCTGTCGCTGTCCACCAGTGTCAGCTCTCCCACCCCGGAACGAATCAAAACCTCGGCGGCGTAGCTGCCCACGCCGCCCAGTCCGAATACGGCCACGTGGCAGGTCTCCAAATAGCGCTGGGCCTCCTGGCCCCAGAGCATCTCACTGCGCAGAAACTGTTCGCTCATGGTCTGTCCTCTCTTGATGAAAATAAAAAAGAGAAAGGATTGGCTTTGATTTTCTCAAAGCCAACCCTTTTTTTGCTTTGCATCAGCCAACGAATCTGATGCCGAAGCCCTCGGTGGCCTCGTAGCCTTCCGTCTTTTCAGCGTGCCAGTCATTGACGTCCTGGGTCAACAGGTTCTGACGGACCTGGACCATCCAGTAGGGATCGCCGAAGCTGGAGAAATACATGATGTGGTAGCCATAGGTGCTCTCCACGATGCCGGTGTCACCCACCTTGCGGCTGGAGTCCAGGCACCAGTCCTTGAACTCCGTCACCAGGCTGCTGTCCTGGGAGATGTCGGGGATGAGACCGCCATCTTCCACGCTGCCGGTGTCCTGAGAGTACTCCTTGACCAGCTCGATGAAGGAGTCCTCGGTGGCGTCGCCGGCCTTCCACTGGGCCAGAATGTCCTCAGCCTTGGCCTTGGCAGCGTCCTTCTTGGCCTGGACGTCGGCGTCATAGCCCTCGTCATCCTCGGACAGCTCGGTGCTCTCGGGCTGGATAAGGATGTGGCGGACGTTGACCACATCGTAATCGTTGCGGTAGCGGTCGTGGAACACCAGGATATAGGTGCCGGTGCCTTCCACCTCGATGACGGTGGAATCGCCGTCCTGACGGGCCTCGTCAAAGAGCCAGGTGGTCAGGTCGTCGCCGGAGTAGGTGGTGCCCTCATTGTCGGAGTAGGAGGCCTTGTCCTCGGTGTCAGCCAGGGCCTCCAGGCCCTCGCCGGCCTGATACTTGGCGTACAGCTCGTCGGCGATGGTCTTGGACTCGGTCATGGCGGCCTCGTTCTCCTCGTCAGTGGGCTCCACGGTGTTGCCGTCCTCGTCAGTGGTGCTCTCGGCTACGCCGGAGACCAGGATCTGCTCGTAGTCCACCAGATCATAAGAGTTGGGGTCCTTCTCATAGGCGTCGCTGATCTGCTGGTCGGTGTAGGAGGCCTCGGTCTCGTCCTGATAGGCCTGGGCATAGTAGGAGGCCACCAGGGACTGGGTCAGCAGCTCCTTGTAGATGTCCTCGGTCATGTACTTGCCGTACATCATCTGGAGGTAGTCAGCCCGGTCATAGTTGGTGCCGTTGGAGGAGTTCAGGCTCTCCACAGACTCATCCAGGGAGTCCAGGTTGTCCTGGATCTGCTGGTCCAGATCGTCCACGGTGAAGCCCTCTTCCTGGGCAGCGTCATACAGAGCGGCAGCGGTGACCATCTGATCCTCGGCCTGCTGCAGGAAGTAGTCGAACCAGGTGCCGCCGTCCTCCAGCATGGCGCAGTCCTGAGTCTTCAGGGACTTGCTGGTGTCCAGGCCGAACATGGAGGCGTAGCTGCCGTAGCTGTTGAGGAACTGGTTATAGACGCTGGTGTAGTAGTAGTTGACCTCAGTGGCGGTATACTTCTCACCGTTGATGGTCACTGCGGTGGCCCGCTTTTGCAGAATGCCGGAGTTCCAGGTCACCACGATGGCGGCCACCAGCAAGAAGGCAATAAAAATCGCGGCGTACATTCTGTCGCTGCGCTTTTGCTTCTTGCGCTCGGCGGCTTCCCGGGCGGTCTTGGGGTCCAAAATGCTGGGATCCTGCTCCTGACGGGTCTTCTTTTCTCTTGATGCGCTCATTGTTGTTCAATCCTCTCAATCTATCCAAGAATGCTCTTCGCAAAAAAGCGCGAGATTCACTTAGCCATTATACTTGATATATTCTCAATACGCAAGGAAAAAATACAGAAATTCGAGCCTCTCCCGGGGAATAGCACGGATTAAATAAAACTATATCACAGGGACCTGAAAACAACCTGAAAAAGAGGAGGACGGCAAAAGCCGTCCCCTCTGTTTGGCTGCGAAAAGGCCAACGGCGGTCCTCTGCGGCCTTATTTCAAAAATGTGAGATAGTCCTTGTAGTTGTCCTCCAGCAGGCGGGGGGTGTCCAGCCCATAGGGGCATTTGGAGACGCATTGACCGCAGTGGAGGCAGTCCTTGATCTTGGCCATTTTCTCCTGGTTGGCCGGGGTGAGCCACTCCTGGGTGGGGGCCCGGCGGAGCATCAGAGACATCCGGGCGCAGGTGTTGATCTCAATTCCGGCGGGGCAGGGCATACAGTAGCCGCAGCCCCGGCAGAAGTCGCCGGAGAGCTCCTTGCGGTCCTTCTCAATGATGGCCTTGAGCTCATCTGTTAAGGCGGGGACCTGCCGGATGCACGCCAAGAACTCGTCCAGCTCCCAGTCGTGCTGTACACCCCAAATGGGGACCACACCGGGCTGCAGGGCCAGGAAGGCCGCCGCTGCGGTGCCGCTGCGGATCAGTCCGCCGGCCATGCCCTTCATGGCAATGAAGCCCATGCCAGCCTTGGCGCACAGGTCCACCAGTTCCTGCTCCTGGGGCCCTGCCAGATAGCTGTAAGGGAACTGGAGCGTGGCATAGAGGCCGGATTCAATGGCCTCGTGAGCAACGGCCAGACGGTGGTTGCTGATGCCGATGTGGCGGATCTTGCCCTGACGCTTGGCCTCCATGGCCGCGTCATAAAGGCCGTCCGCTCCGCCGGGCTTGGGGCAGAAGGCGGGATTGTGGAACTGATAGATATCGATGTAATCGGTGTTCAGCATTTTGAGACTGGTCTCCAGGTCCTTCCACATCTCCTGGGCGTTGGAAGCGGCGGTCTTGGTGGCGATGACCACCTGGCTGCGCATGCCAGAGAAGGCGGCACCTACCTTTGCCTCGCTGTCAGAGTAGGCCCGGGCGGTGTCATAAAACGTCATGCCGCCGTCAAAGGCACGGTGCAGCAGCCGTACGGCCTCTTCCTGACTGATGCGCTGAATGGGGAGACAGCCAAAGCCATTTTTTTCAATGACAATGCCGGTGGAACCCAGCGTGATGTTTGCCATAATCCTTCCTCCTTTATATCCATACCGGCGATAGATGCCCGGCTGGAAAAAGAGAGGACAGCGCTGCTGTCCTCTCCTGCTTTCTTGTATCACCCCGCGCTGGCCGTGTAGACCCAGTTATAACCTGCACCTCAAAGGCCAGGTGGGTCGCCTCCAGCGCGCTTCATCGCTCCCAACTTCCAGCCGCAAACGGCAGCCGGGAGGCCTGCGATCCACGCACTGATCTGGCATCCCTTATAACAAAAATGTGGGTTAAAAAAAGGTCTATCACGCACCGCGCAGGGTGATTGTAAGATACTACTTTTTCCGGAAATTTGCAATCCCTTTTTCAAAAAAGCGGAAAAAAAGAATTTTAGGAATCCTCTTCATCCTCCAGAAGCTGCTCCATAAACAGGTCGTAGATCTCGTTGAGCTCCTCATCGTTGTCCAGGGTGGAGAGCAACTCCTCGCCGTTTTCCATGATGGACTTGAGAATCACCAGACCGTATTCCTCGGCTTCGGCTTCCGCCTTGGGATCGTCCTCGTCCTCCACCACAGGGAAAAACGCCATATAGGTCTGGCCGTTGTGCTCCAGCGCATCCACGTACTCCAGCTCAATGTCGTTTCCATCCTCATCAGTGAGGGTGATGAAGTTGGGGCCAAATGCTTCGCTCATGGGTCGGTACCTCCTTATGCAATGGCTCCGCAGGGAGCGGTCACGTATAGTGTAACGGTTTTTGGAGAGAAAAGCAAGCGGCAAGATGAGCCGGAATCAGAAAAAATAGGCCTGCTGCTCCCTGTTATTTTGGCGAAACAGAGGGCAATTATACGATTCGGGAACTTTTGCCAGGGAAAAACCGTCTTTTTAGAAGTTGACAAAGGGTGTTATAATGAAAGCATTAAGCTGGTGTAGCCTGTGAATTTCAAACAGGACAGGCACTGGCGTGGAATTTTTGGAAAAAAGGAGGTGCCCTGTGATGGAACACGGAAAGCGGGAATCTGAACGCAGAAACCGGACGGAACGGACCCGCGGGGAACACAGCACACGGCAGAGCACCAGAAAAAGAAGAGGTGGACACAAGGTCTGGAGGGTCATCGGCACGCTGTGCCTGGTGGGTCTGCTGACCGGTGTGTTTTTTACTGGCATTTTTCTCACCTACGTGAACACCACCCTGGTTCGCCAGGCGGAGGTGGATCCGGAAAAGCTCAGCCAGGAGTCCAGCTCCATCCTCTACTACCAGGACAACGACACCGGAGAGTGGGAAGAGCTGCAGATGCTCAAGAGCAGCAAAAAGCGCATCGAGATCCCCCTCAGTGAGATGCCCCAATATCTGCAGGACGCTGCCATCGCCATCGAGGACGAGCGGTTTGAGAGCCACCACGGTGTGGACTGGCTGCGTACGGGAAAGGCGGTGCTCAACCGTCTGACTGGCGGGTCCGTGATCGGCGGTTCCACCATCACCCAGCAGCTCATCAAAAACCTGACCGGGGACAATGAGAACACCATCAAGAGAAAGATCCTGGAGATCGTCCGAGCATTGGAGTTTGAAAAGGAGTACTCCAAGGACGAGATCATGGAGATGTACCTCAACAACATCGCCCTGGGCCGGGGCTGCGTCGGCGTCCAGACCGCGTCCCAGCGGTACTTCGGCAAGGATACGAAGGACCTGACCCTGGCCGAGTGCGCCAGCCTGATCGGCATCACCAACAACCCCTGGAAATACGATCCTCTGCGGAATGAGGAGAGCCTGAAGAACAACCAGGACCGCAAGGAGCTGATCCTGGGGAAGATGCTGGAGCTGGGGAAGATCACCCAAGAGGAGTATGACCAGGCCATGGCGGAGCAGGTGCAGTTCGTGGAGGATGCCACCGACGACACCGACGACACCACTACCGCTGATGAGTATAACTCCTTCTTTGTGGACCAGGTGATCCGGGACGTGTCCGAGGACTTGGCAGAGGAGCTGGGCATCTCGGAAAAGTCCGCTCTCAACAGCCTCTATTACGGCGGCTATCGCATCTATACCACCATTGACCCGGAGATCCAGGAGATCGCCGAGTCGGTGTATGAGGACGCATCCAACGCCAAGACCTCCGCCCGTGGGCAGAAGCTCCACTCGGCCATCACCATCGTGGAGCCCTCCACCGGCGACGTGGTGGCCATGGTGGGTGACCTGGGGGAGAAGGAGGGCGACCTGGTGCTGAACTGGGCCACCACTGTGCGCCAGTGCGGTTCCTCCATCAAGCCCATCGCGACTTATGCTCCCGCTTTGGATGCGGGGATCATCACGCCTGCGTCGGCCATTGATAACGCACCGGTGCGGCTGCTCAACGGGAATCCCTGGCCGAGAAACGACAACGGCGTCTATTCCGGCCTCATGACCCTTTCCGCGGCGGTGTCGGGGTCCGTCAACGCGGTGGCCGTCCGGGTCAACGAGATGCTGGGCGTACAGAAGTCCTTTGATTTCCTGACGGAGAATCTGGGTATCACCACCCTGGTGTCCAGTGAGGATGACCCCAGCCGCAACGATATGAACTCCGCCTCCCTGGGCCTGGGCGGTCTGACCAATGGTGTCACCACAGAGGAGATGGCTGCGGCCTTTGCCACCTTCGCCAACAACGGCGTGTACAATGAGCCCAAGCTCTATACCAAGGTGACCCAGGTGGACAGCAGCGGCACCGAGACGGTGGTCATCGAAAATGAGACCGAGTCCCACGCCGCCATGAAGGACACCACCGCCTATATGGTCACAAAGCTGCTGCAGACCGCGGTCTCCAGCGGTACCGGCCGGGGCGCCCAGTTCTCCGGTATGAGCATCGCCGGTAAGACCGGTACCACCAGTGAGAACTACGACCGTTACTTTGCGGGCTACACCCCCTACTATGCGGCGGCGGTGTGGTGCGGCTATGCCAACAATGAGCGGATCGTCTCCAGTGTCAACCCCTCCGCGGCGTTGTGGAGGCAGGTCATGAGCAAGATCCATGCAAATCTGGAGGACATCGGCTTCTCCCGTCCCAGCGGTATGGTTCAGATCACCGTGTGCAAGGACAGCGGATTGCTGCCCAGCGAAGCCTGCAGCCACGACATTCGGGGCGAGAGCCGTCTGCAGACGGTGTGGGTGGCCAAGGGCACGGAACCCACGGAGACCTGCAACGTCCATACGGACGTACAGTACTGTACCGAGGGCCAGTGCCTGGCCGGCGAGTTCTGCCCGGAGGAGAGCGTGAAGACCGTGTCCGTGCTGAACTACACCCGGGACAGCTTTGGCGCCACAGTGGCTGATACACCGTATCTTCTCAGCACACTGGAAGCGGCTTCCAAGACGCCGGATGAAAACGGTGTGGTGGGCTGTCCTGTCCACACCCAGGCCCAGCCGGAGGAACCGGTGGTGGTAGACCCCAATGACCCCAACGCCGGCGGGACCACCCAGAATCCGGATGAGGAAACCGGAGGAGAGACCGAAGAGGGAAGCGGCGATGGCGGAAATGACAACGGAAACGGCGAGGATTGGGTGAATGATCTGTGGAACGGAGGTTCCACCACCAACAGATGAACCCACTGAAGCCCGGAAACCTTTTAAAAAACAACGGAAAAAGAGCCGGTGGCCAAATAGGCCACCGGCTCTTTTTATCTTTGTTCTACTCCGGGGAGCGCCAGAGAGTCAGATACCCCGCGTCGTGAAGTCGCTTGACCAAAAGCAGCAGCAAAGGGAAGAGAATCATGCCCAAAAGACCCATGGAGCTGTACCCCAGGTACATGGCCAGCAGGGAACAAAGCGGCGGCAGTCCCGCCTGATCGGCCATGAGCTTGGGCTCCATGAGGCTGCGCACCAGGGAGATCACTGCATAGAGTGCCAGAAGCCCAATGCCCCGGGGAATGTCATCCGCCAGCAGACAGACAATGGCCCAGGGGACCAGAGCTGTTCCCGCACCCAGAATGGGCAGCGCATCCACCAGGGCGATGAGGAAGGCCAGCAGCAGGGCGTAGTCCGTTCCCAGCAGGAAAAAGCCGATCAGCAGCTCAGAGAAGGTCAGAAGGGTCAAAAGCAGCTGGGCCTTGCACCACCGACCCAAGGTGCCGTTGATGTTGCGGCGCATGCCCAGGGCCGGCTGGCGCAGGCGCTGGGGCAGCTGACACAGCAGAAAGGAGCGGATGTCGGGATAGCGGCTGGAGGTGTAATAGATGGCCAGGACAGTGGTGATGAGAAACAGTCCGATGCTGGGGAGCTGGGTGGCAAAGGCGGTCATCTCCCCCAGCATGCGGGCGGAGAAGTCACCGGCGGCCTCTGCCCCCTGTTGGGCCAGGGTGTCGCTGAGGCGCTCTACCCAAAGCTGCAGTTCCCGGGGACAGGCGGCGCAGAGGCTTTGGGCCCTTTGCTGGACCCTGTCCACCAGTCCGGGCAGTCCGCCCAGCAGAGCAGGCAACTGGTCCAGAAGGGCGTAAGCCTCCTGAAACAGGCGGGAGAGCAGCCAAAAGACGCCGAAAACCAGGGCGGACGCCAGCAGCAAGGTGAGAACGGCTGAGGTAAAGCTGCGCCGAAAGCCCAACTTTTTCCGGCACCACAGAACCCAGGGCTCCATCAGACCGGACAGCCCCAGAGCGATGAGGAAGGGCAAAAGCCAGAACAGTGCATAGCGAAAAAACAGCCAGAACAGCACCAGTCCCGCCGCCGTGACGGCCAGACGCAGTAAAAAGTTGATTTGCCTGTTTCGATCCATGGCTCTCCTTTCCCCACAGGACTGTACAAATTCCCCCTAAGTCAGGGAAGAATTTAGATGAGTTGACGGTTGCGTGTTGGAAAAATCTATGTTATGATGAAAAAACAAAAAAGACAAATGACCATGGGAGGCGGACGAATTGAGCATGCAGATCAAGTATTATCTGGTGGCGTCCGAGGCGCTTCCGGAGATTTTCATCAAAGTGGCAGAGGCCAAGCGAATGCTGCAAACGGGGGAGGCAGACACCGTAGGTGCTGCGACCCGTCAGGTGGGAATCAGCCGCAGTGCATTTTATAAGTATAAGGATGCGGTGCAGCCCTTTAATGACATGAAGGCGGGACATATCATCACCTTCTATGCCATGCTGCGGGATACCACCGGTGTTCTTTCCAATGTGCTGTCTATTTTTGCCACATCCGGTGCAAATATACTGACCATCAACCAGAGTATTCCCACTAACGGCTGCGCGGCGGTGACCATCTCCGCAGAGACTTCGGAAATGACGTTGATGCTGGATGAGCTGATCTCCCGCGTTTCTTCTGCGGATGGTGTGGTAAAATTTGAGATTTTGGCGGGCTAATCGCCAGAGGGTGCCGCCTGCCAACGGACAAGCCCGGGGCAGGCGCACCGAAATTAAGCATTAGGAAAGAGGAAGATGTGATGGCAAAGATCGCCATTTTGGGCCTCGGCACAGTGGGGGGCGGTGTGGCCGAGGTACTCAGACGAAACGGCGCCTCCATCAGCGACAAGCTGGGAGAACCCTTGGAGCTGAGTAAAATTCTGGTGCGGCATTTTCGTGACAATCCCTGGCGCTCTCTGATGACCGATGATTTCTCCCAGATCGAGGAAGACCCGGAGATCCGGGTGGTGGTGGAGACCATCGGAGGCATGGAGGCGGCATATGGATATACCCGGCGGGCCCTTGAGGCCGGCAAGCACGTGGTTACCGCCAACAAGGAACTGGTGGCGGAAAAAGGCCATGAGCTGCTGGAACTGGCCCGCCGTAATCATGTCAGCTACCTCTTTGAAGCCAGCGTGGGCGGGGGAATTCCCATCCTTCGGCCGCTGGTACAGTGTATGGCCGCCAATGAGATTGAAGAAGTCTACGGCATCCTCAATGGCACCACCAACTATATCCTTACCCGGATGGACCGCAGCGGTGCCTCCTTTGCTGGGGCGCTGAAGGAGGCCCAAGAAAAGGGCTATGCGGAGGCGGACCCTACCGCCGATGTGGAGGGGCTGGACACCTGCCGCAAGATCTGCATTTTGGCGGATCTGGCCTTTGGCAGACAGATTCTGCCTGCCCAGGTCCTTACGGAGGGGATCGCCACCCTGGACTTGGCGGATGTGAAGCTGGCGGAGGCAAACGGATGGCGGGTGAAGCTGCTGGGCCGGTGCCTGCGGCTGCCTCAGGGGCAGCGCACTGCCTATGTGGCGCCCCATCTGGTCCGGGAGGACAGTCCCATTGCCAGTGTGGAGGATGTGTTCAACGCCATTGTGGTCCGGGGCAACGCCACCGGAGAGGTCATGTTCTACGGCAAGGGAGCGGGAGATCTGCCCACGGCCAGTGCTGTGGTGGCGGATGTTATCGATGCCCTGCGCCATGACAAGGCGCCCAGTCCCATCGGCTGGAGCGCGGGGACGGAGGGCGTCGTGTCCGCCGAGGAGCTCAAGCAGCGATGGTATGTGCGCACAGAGGCGGATCAGACTGCCGCCGAGGCGCTTTTGGGACCTTTGGAGCCCCTGACGGATCAGACAGGTTTGCAGGCATTTTTGACGCAGCCTCTGCCCTTGGAGCGACTGCACAGAGCGGAGACCCCGCTGAAGATGCACAGCTGCCTGCGGGTGCTGACCTGACGAGAGATTTTGCATAGGATAGAGTGAAGTGAGGTACGGAGGGGCTTCCCCTCTGCTCAGATAGAAGGAGTTGGGTACATTGAGCTTAATTGTACAGAAATTTGGCGGAACCTCCGTCAAGGATGCGGAACGGATCTTCCACGTGGCCGGGATCATTGCCGATGCCTACCGGGCGGGAAACGACGTCATCGTGGTGCTATCCGCCCAGGGAGATACCACTGACGACCTGGTGGCCAAGGCCCAGGAGATCGACCCCCATGCCTCCCGCCGGGAGATGGATATGCTGCTTTCCACCGGTGAGCAGATCTCTGTGGCGCTGTGCGCCATGGCACTGCGCAAGATGGGGCTGCCGGTGATCTCCCTGAACGCCTGGCAGGTGGGAATTCAGACCACCAGTGTGCACAGCAATGCCCGCATCAAGCGCATCGACAGCGAGCGGGTGAGAGCGGAGCTGGACCAGCACCGAATCGTGCTGGTGACCGGCTTCCAGGGCGTCAACAAAAACGGGGACATCACCACCCTGGGCCGAGGCGGCAGCGATACCAGCGCCGTGGCGCTGGCGGCGGCTTTCCACGCAGATCTGTGCCAGATCTTTACCGATGTGGATGGCGTGTACACCTGCGATCCCCGGCTGGTGCCCAATGCCCGGAAGCTGGAGGAGATCACATACAACGAAATGCTGGAGCTGGCCTCTCAGGGAGCGCAGGTGCTCCATAACCGCAGTGTGGAACTGGCCAAGAAGTTCCATGTCAATCTGGAGGTGCTGTCCAGTTACGAGCGCAAGCCTGGCACAAAAGTGAAGGAGGTCACAAAGAAAGTGGAAAAGACAAACATCACTGGTGTGGCAAAGGATACCAGTATCGCCCGCATTGCTCTGGTGGGCCTGCAGCATAACCCCGGCGTTGCCTTCCAGGTGTTCAACCTGCTGAGCAAGGCCAACATCAGCGTGGACGTGATTTTGCAGTCCATCGGCCGGGAGGATACCAAGGATATCAGCTTTACGGTTGCCAAGAAGGACCTGGAGGAAGCTGAGAAGATTTTGCTGGACAACAAGGAGGCCATCCACTTTGACCATCTGACGGTGGATGACAAGATCGGCAAGGTCTCCATCGTGGGTGCCGGCGTTATGGCGGAGACCGGCGTGGCAGCCAAGATGTTCGAGGCGCTGTATGAGGCGGGCGTCAACATCCAGATGATCAACACTTCCGAGATCCGTGTCTCCGTCCTCATCGACGAGGCGGATGTGAATAAGGCAGTCCGGGCCATCCATGCCAAGTTCTTTGACGAGGAGTAAGCATTTCCGGCGGCCCAAAGCTGCTTCCTGACGCAGGCCAAGCCCCTGAGGGATTCCTCAGGGGCTTTTTTATGGGCTGTTCTGGGGAGAAGGCTTTGGACTTGACAAGGCTGGGGAAAAAATGTTATGATGTGCTAACAATTTGAAAAAAGCGTCCGTGAGGGAGTAGTGAGCGCGCTTTTGCGCGTGGCAAGTCAACATACTGGCCGGTCCCGGTCTGGCTTACCTTAAATGACGAGACTCATGTATCACCGAAAGGCATACATGGGGTCAGTGTAAGTTGGGACGGCCCGGGTATCGCCTTGGATACCCGGGCCGTTTTTTTGCTGGGAGGAAGAAAATATGGGATTGTGGGAACTGTTTGTCATTGCGGTGGGGCTGTCCATGGATGCCTTCGCCGTGTCCATCTGCAAGGGTCTGGCCACGGGGAAGGTGCGCCTGCGGCACGCTCTGACTGCCGGCATCTATTTTGGCGGGTTTCAGGCTTTGATGCCGCTGGTGGGCTATTTGCTGGGCATCCGGTTCCAGGGGCTTATCTCCGCTTTTGACCATTGGATTGCCTTTGTGCTGCTGGGTCTTATCGGCGCGAATATGATCCGGGAGTCCCGGGGCGAGGCAGAGAAGCTGGACTGTGACTTTGGCTTCCGGGCCATGCTTCCCCTGGCAGTGGCTACCAGCATCGATGCCCTGGCCGTGGGAGTCTCTTTCGCCTTTTTGCAGGTGGACAACATCCTGGCGGCGGTGGGCTTCATCGGCGTGGTGACCTTTGTGCTCTCCGCCATAGGGGTCAAGGTGGGCAGCGTGTTCGGCGCCAAGTACCAGTCCCGGGCGGAGCTGCTGGGCGGTGTGGTACTGGTGGCCATGGGGCTCAAGATCCTGCTGGAGCATCTGGGAATTTTACAATAAAAAAGCCGCCTGTTCCGAAGAGAGAGGGAAGGACCCTCCGACGGAACAGGCGGTCTTTGCTTTTGCTGAAGTTAGTCAAGGGGCAGGCCATGGATGACGGACAAAAGCCGGTCCACCACATTATCCTCCCCCTTACAGCAGGCCACGATGGCGTCGGCGTACTGGGCGTAGAGAGGCTCCCGCTGGCGATAGATGTCCCGGATGGTCATGCCCGGCGCGCAGGCGATGCCTCGGTCGATGAGCTGCTCCGGCATCCGGCTCTCCAGCTCCGAGATGGGGGTCTCCAGCCAGACCACAACGCCGTTTTCCTTCAGATGCTCCATGGCCTGAGCGGAAAAGACCATGCTGCCGCCGGTAGAGATCACCGTGTCCTGGCAGCTTAGCTGCATCCCCTCGTAGCCTTCTGCCGACAAAAAGCCATCGTAGCCCATCTCAAGGAGCATCTCCTTGAGGGTCTTGCCGGAGCGGGCCTGGATGAGGTCGTCCACGTCCACGAACTGATAGTTCATTCGCTGGGCCAGGGCCTGGCCCACCACGCTTTTGCCGGTGCCCGGCATACCGATTAAAATGATGTTTTTCATATTGCCTCCTCTGTGTGGGGGTGGAATCCGGTGTTATTTGTAAGGAAGTAAGCAGATCTGCTCAGACCTGCTCCTGAAAGGTCTTGGTGTCCCGGTCGATCTGTTTGCGGTAGCGGTCCTCCTCGGAGAACACGCAGCCGCAGTACTTTTGCATATAAAAGCCCTTTTCCCGGGCCAGCTGATTGCCCGCCCGGAAATTGGGGCGGAAATCCCGGTAGAGAAAGGTCACACCGTACTCCTGGGCCCAGTGCTCTGCAGCCCGGGCGATGGCCTCGTGATCCTGATAGGTGCTGGCCAGCAGCGTGGAGGTGAAGGCGGCAAAGCCGTGCTCCGCGGCGTACCGGGCGGTGCCCTCCAGCCGATGGGAGTAGCAGTAGGCGCAGCGGTGGTCGATGTCATCGGCCACATGGCGGACAAAGTCCCGCAGGCCGTATTCCTCCTGCACCCGGACCTCCATGCCGATGGTGGGTGCGTAGTTTAAAAGGCAGTCCCGCCGGGCCTGGTATTCCTTCCAGGGATGGATGTTGGGATTGTACCAAAAGGCCACCGGCTCGATGCCCTCCTGCCGCAGCGGATCGATGCAGCTCAGGGAGCAGGGGGCACAGCAGCAATGCAGCAAAACAGTTTCCATAGCTTGTCCTCACATGGAATGCAGCGCCGGAAAAGAGAGCGGCGCCAAGTGAAAAGTAACGGGGACATTATACTATGGCAATGGGGGGATAGCAACCCCCGGGAGTAGAACATAGGCAAAAATCTTTACGGAAAATTAACAGCGTATCCACAATTTTGCAGCAGAATACCCATTGCAGATTTCGTCAAATTCAGCTAGAATAGCCTCGTATGTTTAGACAAAGTGTCTAAGCGTTCTTTGGAACATGGCAAGGAGGTTCTTCACTTGAGAGTGGGACTTGACGTTGGCTCCACCACCATCAAATGTGTGGTACTGGATGGGGACAACATCGTATATCATACATATGAGCGGCATTACAGCCACATTATGGAAAAGGCGCAGGAGCTGCTGCGCCGCAT
>CDTY01012450.1_pt1 | contig 17548 bp, 15 predicted proteins | sample 557731 | NCBI WGS metagenome assembly CDTY01 (sample SAMEA3182101, study PRJEB8094) | gut metagenome | biome: human; feature: gut; material: Stool; isolation source: human stool | place: Canada | collected 2013-02-12
GAGCAGACTTCCACCTTGATATCCTTCTTGGTAGAACCTGTCTCAATCACATTACCGCAGGCGCATTTGATAGTAGTCTGCTGATAATTGGGATGGATTCCTTCCTTCATTGCTCTCGTTCACCTCTTTCTTAGCCAGAGTCCTTTCGCAAGGCGGAGATTAGTATATCATACATTTTTTCAGATTGCAAGCCCTTTTTCGCTTTTTCTCTCCCGGTTTTTCCGGGCTCACAGCTCCACCGTCTGCCCCGTGTGGAGGAAGTAGAGCACCCGCTCCGTCACCGTCTCCCCCAGCACCCGGGTCAGCGCTTCGCTGTATGCCGTCAGCTGGGGGCGGTAGAGCTGGGCCCGGGCCTGCAGGGCCTCGCCCTCCACCCGGTCGGTCTTGAAGTCCACCACATGGAGCCCCGCCTGATCCTGGAAGCAGCAGTCCACCACGCCCTGAAGCAGCACCTTGTCCTCCGGCGCCGCTGCCGGCTCATACCGCCGGGCATCCACCAGAAGGGTGAAACGATACTCACGCAGCACCTTTTCAGCCTGGCGGATGCGCTGGGCCAGGGGCGATTCCAGCAGCTGTGCCAGCTGCCCGGGGTCCACGGCCCGGGCCTGCTCCTCCGTCAGCAGCCGGCGCCGGCACAGGTCCTGAATCTGGCCCGACACATCCAGGTTGTGGAAATCCAGATATTGCAGCACCAGATGGGTGGCGGTGCCCCGTTCCGCCGGGGTCAGTCCCAGGGTCCCCTGCAAAAAGAGGGGCTGACGCAAGGGCCGGATCCGGGGCGGCAGGGCCGCGTGCTCGGCGATCTCCTGGTCCGCCTCCCGGCCCTTGAGCTGGGTGGCGGTCAGCTTGGCCGGCAGCTGCACCGACGCTTTCCAGGGGTAGGTGAAGTCCAGCAGTGTGGTGTCCACCGTCTGCTCCTCCCGCTCTTCCGCCTGGACCTCCGGCGCCGTCGGGGCAGGGCGCTGGGCATACTCCTCCCCGCTGTGGACAAAGACGGACCAGGGTGCCGTATCCCCGGTGTAGAGGGCGGGCACCTCCATCTCCGCCAGCTGCCGCAGCGGCGCGGCCTCCGGCCGGCACAGCAGCGGCAGCAGCACCCAGTCCCCCATGGAGCCGCAGCCGCTCACCGCCTCCGGATGGGCGGGACAGGCGGCAGAGGGCAGCAGCTTTTTCAGGTGGCCCGGGGCGTTGTACTCCGCGTCCACCAGAATCAGCTTCTCACAGGGCCGGGTCATGGCCACGTATAGAATCCGCATCTCCTCAGACCGGCTCTCCCGCCGCAGCACCTGCTCCAGGGCCTTTCGGGCCACGGTGGGATACTGAATCCGGCGGTCCAGATCCACCCGCACAGGCCCCAGGCCCAGGTCCGGGTGCACCAGCACCGGCGTTTGGAAGTCCATAGTGCTGAACTTTTTGGAGAGGTCCGCCAGGATGACGATGGGGAACTCCAGGCCCTTGGACTTGTGGATGCTCATCAAGCGCACGCCGCCTCCGGAGCCGTGGGTGACGGTCTCCGGCTCCCGTCCCGCCTCCAGCAGCCGACGCAGCTGGGTGACGAAGGCGAACACGCCCCGGTAGCCGGAGGATTCAAAGCGTCTGGCGTGCTCAAAGAGGGCGATGAGATTCTCCCGCCGCTCACCGCCGCCGTCCATGGCGCCAAAGACTCCCAGCACGTTGAGCTGGTTGTAGAGATGCCACAGCAGCCGGTGGACGCTCATGTCCTGGGCCGCCTGTCGCAGCTCCTCCAGCTGGGCGAGAAAGGCCTTGGCGTCCTCTCCCCCGTCGGCCTTCAGGGCGGTATAGAAGTCCCCGGACGGCGCGGCGGCGCGGATGGAGGCCAGCCGGTCGGCGGAAAAGCCGAAGAGGGGCGAGCGCAGCACGGAGATCAGGGGCACATCCTGCCGGGGATTGTCGATGATCTGCAGCAGGGCGTAGACCACCGCCACCTCCGTGGCGGTGAAAAAGTCGGCGGAGGCATCGGAGCTGCCGGGGATGCCCTGCTCCTCCAGGGCCTGGGCAAAGTCCAGCGCTCTGGAGGCGGGAGATCGCATGAGCACCACGATGTCCTCCGGGCGGCAGGGCCGCAGGGTTCCGCCGTCCTGGACGGGATACCCCTCATCCAGCAGCTGGCGGATGCGCCCGGCCACCAGCCGGGCCTCCGCCAGGGCCCGGCGGACTGTCCGCTGGCCTCCCCGGCTCTGGGCCACGTCCAGCAAATGGAACTCTGTGTCACAGTCCGTTCGGGGCAGATAGTATTCGGCACCAAAGTACAGCTTCTCCTCTTCGCCGTAGTCCATCTCCCCCATTTGGGTGGACATGATATTTTCGAAAATAAAGTTGGCACCGTCCAGCACCTGGGACCGGGAGCGGAAATTCCGGGAGAGCAGGATCTTCCGCGGCTCCCCCTCCCGGGCCTCTTCAGCCGGTGGGAAACGGCGGTACTTATCCAGAAAGATGCCCGGGTCCGCCAAGCGGAAGCGGTAGATGCTCTGCTTCACGTCGCCCACGGTGAAGAGGTTCTTCCCCTCCCGGGATACGGCCCGGAAGATTGCGTTTTGCACCTCGTTGGTGTCCTGATACTCGTCCACCAAAATCTCCCGGTACCGCAGCGCCACCTGCTCCCCCAGCTCCGTGGGGCTGCCCTCCTGGTCCAGCAGCAGCTCCAGGGCCAGGTGCTCCTGGTCGGAAAAGTCGGTGACGTTCCTCCGGAGCTTCTCCTGCTGATAGGCTCTGCCGAAATCGGCGGTGAGCTCCAGCAGCGCCAGCATAGCCGGGGCCACCGCCTGCAGGTCCTCCATGGCCTCCTCCTGGGAGACGGACAGGAACTTCTGCAGCTTCCCCAGCTCCTTCTTGGCGTTATCCCACAGCTGCTTGGCCCGGAGCACGTCCGGGTCGTCCTTGCGGCCCTTGGGGGTGGTCAGCCGGGGGAATGTGACGGCCAGGACGGCCTGCCGGGCCTCCTCCCAGCCGCCGGCAGCTTCCAGAGCCCGGAAGCCCTCCGCCGCCACGGCGAACTTCTCCCCGTAGCCTTTGGCCAGGGCCTCATCCCCCGCCAGATCCGCCCGGGCCAGAGCCAGGCTTCGAGCCCAGTAGGCGGCCTTGGAGCGGACGCTGTGGAGCAGCTCCCGGCCATAGGGGGTGTCATCCAGACAATTACCGGGCTCGGTCCAGCGCTCCTTCTGACTCTCCATCCAGCGCTCCGGCCGGGCGTGGCTCTGGAGCTTGCCATAGAGGTCCAGCACCAACTGGACCAAGCGGCTGTCATCCCGTCCGGCGCCCAGGGTGTCCGCCAGCAGGGCCCCGCCCTCGCTGAGATCGTCGTAAAACGTCTCCAGCACCCGTTCCAGCACCCGCTGGCGCAGCAGCTGAGCCTCGTCCTCGTCCAGCACCCGGAAGTCCGGCGTCAGGCACCGCTCCCCCTCCCGGGGTGAGAGCAGATGGGTGTTCTCCCGCAGCAGGGCGGTACAGAAGGCGTCCACGGTCTTGATATCCGCCTGGTACACCCGCAGGAGCTGGCGCTGGAGATGGGCGTCCTCCGGCGTCTCGGCCAGGCGGCGGTTGAGCTCCTCGGCGATCTTGGTCCGCAGCTCCGAGGCCGCGGCCCGGGTGTAGGTGATGATGAGGAAGTCGTCCACGTTGCAGCGCTCTTCCATGATGTAGCGAAACAGCCGTTCCACCAGCACCTTGGTCTTGCCGGAGCCAGCGGCGGCGGAGACCAGAAGGCTTCCGCCCCGGTCCTCCACGGCCATCTGCTGCTGGGGCGTCAGTGTGGGCTTAGACATGGTCCTCTCCTCCTTCCCGGGTGGTATTCTCCACTTCCTGCCAGAACTCCTCCGGCTGCACCGGCCGCAGCCAGTTGAGCCGGTCGCCGTCCCGCCCCTCCTGGAAGTGGCAGGCGGAGGCGTAGTCGCAGTAGCGGCAGGCGTTGTCGTCGTCGCTGTGCCAGAAAGGATCGGCGTCAATGTTGCCCTGACGCATCTCCCGGGCGATCTGGTGGAGCTGGCGCTCCACATACTGCCCCAGCTGGCCCAGTCGGGCCGCCGAGGCGATAGCACCGTGGATGTCCCCGTCCTTGCCTACCCGCAATGGCAGATACCGGGGCGCCTCCAGGGCGCTGTGCTCCATGGCATGGAGCACCTCCGGCGCCTCCAGCACAAGGCCGCTGCGGCGCAGCTCTTTGCTGATGGCGTTCTGGACCTCTTGGGGCGTGGCGCTGCGGTCCATGGAGAGCATGGCCTCCCGGGCGGGCAGGTACAGCACGCCTGCCGGCACCACCTCATGGCCGAAGTGCTCCTTTCCCTCCCGCTGGAGGGTGAAGAGGTAGAGCAGCATCTGAATGCCGATGCCGTAGCGGATCTCTGAAAGGTCAAAGCTCTTGCGGCCGGTCTTGTAGTCCACCACCCGCAGATAGAGCTTGCCGTCGTGGAGCCAGCCGTCCACCCGGTCCACCTTACCCGTCACGCGCAGCTCCGTGTCCTCCTCGGTGATGGTCACCGCCGGCAGATCTCCGCCGCTGCCAAAGGACAGCTCAAAGGCCAGAGGCACGAAATCCGACTCCGAGAGCTCCTCTGCCACGTCGTCCACCACCGCCAGCACCGTCCGGCGCAGCCGCCCAAAGAGGTAGCGGAACCGGGCGCTGCGGTCCTTGAAGTTGTCCAGCTCCTTCTCCACATAGGCCTTGATGTACACGCCCGCCAAGCGATGGAGCTCCTGACGCCCCACCTGGGCAAAGCCGCCCTTGGCCATCACATCGGCGGTGACGTGCTCCAGGATGTAGTGGAGGAAGGTGCCGATCTCCGGGGCGTCAAAGGCTGCCGGCTCCCGCTTTTTGGCCCGGAGGCCATAGCGCATGAAGTAGGCAAAGTGACACTTGCGCAGGGCGTCCATCCGGGAGGCGGACATGGCGATGCGCTCGCCGTAGAGCTCCGACACCGCTGCCGGGCTCAGATGGCCCCGGCCCAGGTGGGCGCCCCGCTCCATGGCCGCCAGCCGGGGAGCATACTCCTCCCTTTGGGCAAAATAGCGCCACAGGGCGCCGCCGGGGCACTGTCCCGCCGCCTCAAATGCAGGCACAATCGCTGTATAGCGATATTCCTTGTCAGGGCTTTCCCGTTCCAGGCGCACCTGAGGAAAGAGGGACTGGATCCGGCCCACCACGAAGGAGGGCCGCAGCTCCGCCCCCGTCACATCGGTGACCGGGTAGCTGATGGAAAGGCTCTCCGTGGGCTGGGCCAGGGCGGCATAGAGATTTTGCAGCTCCACATGGAACTGGTGCATGCCGGTGGGGGCCAGACGGATGCCCCGCAGAGCCAGGGCCTCCCGGTCGTCCTCGCTGAGAAGGCCGCTGCCCGGGTCCACCGCCGGCAGCACATGGTCATTGGCCCCCAGCAAGAAGAGATGGCGCACCGTGTGGCGGTCGTTGCGGGTGATCTCGCTGACCGTCACCTGATCCAATGCCACGGGGATGGTGCCCACGCTGTACTGGGTCAGCACCAGCCGCAGCAGCCGGGCAAACTCCTCGGCGTCCAGCTCCGTGTCACCCAGGATCTCCACGAACTGGTCCAGCACGCCGCAGAGGATCTCCCACAGTTGGCCGTACTCCTCCGCCAGCTGCAGCTGCCCCACCTCCTGGAGCTGGGTGAGCCGCTCCTGCAGCGTCTCCGGCAGCTGGATCTCCTCCAGATATCTGTAAAGCACTTCCACTTTTCCCTTTGCGTCAGAGTGCTCTTTCAGGCCGTCGTGGAGGGTCTTGAGCGGCACCCTCACCCGGCGGCGCAGGGCGTTGATCTCCCCCAGGACTTCCGTCTGGGTCTCCCCGAAGGGTGCGCCATAGCCGTCGGGATTGGCGGTCCAGTCTGTGTCCCGCAGCCACATACTGCCCCGGATGTCCCAGCGCAGCACATAGTTCTCCAGCAGGTCGCACTCCTCCGCCGTCAGTCTCGCCAGTCCCGTCTTGAGGAAGCGGAACATATCCTCATACTCAAAGCCGGAGGTCACCGCCTCCAACACCCCCACCAGCAGCGACAATACCGGCTTTTCCAGAATGTCGCTGCGGCGGCTGAGGAACACCGGCACGCCGTAGCGCTCAAAGACGCTCTCGATGGCGGCCTCGTACTCCTCCAGATTCCGGGCGGACACGGTGATATCCCGGAACCGGCAGCGGCCAGAGGCCACCAGACGCAGAATCTCCGCCGCCGCCTGCTCCACCTCGGTGAAGCTGGTGCCGGCCTGGAGCAATCGGATGTTCTCCGCCGGCCCCTCCCAGCGCTCGCTGCCGCCGAAGAAGTTCCGCTCCAGATGCCCCAGGGGGCCCCGGTTTTCCCGGGAAAACCAAATGACCTTTGCCTCCCGGCCATTCTCCCGGGCCAGGCGCAGCAGATCCTCCCGGGTCCGCAGGCTCTCGTCAAAGATCTCGCTGCGGCGTGTCTTTTCCCCCAGCAGCGTCACTGTCACCGACCGGGCCCGGCGCAGCATGGTCCCCAGAGCCCGCAGCTCCTGGCCGTTAAAGTAGGTGAAGCCGTCGATGAAGATGTCCTTGCCGTCCACATAGCCCGACTCCTCCAGGTGCTCGTTGAGCTTGTGCATCCGGTCCCGCAGGTCCCGGCCCTCCCCATGGAGCCGGGACTCATAGGCCCCATAGATGAGCCCCAGATCCCGCAGCTTGTCCCCCATGGCGCCGGGGATATCCTCCGCCTGGGCGGAGAGCTCCGCCGGGTCCACGGCGTAGCTCATCAGCTCGTCGGTCAGGCTCATGAGCCCCTCTAGAAAACCGATCTTCTGGGAGGGGCGGCGATAGACCTTCAGCGCCGGGGAGAGCTCCTGGAGCACTTTCTCCAGCATCAGCAGTTTGCCGCCCCGGTCCAGGGACACCTCCGCCGCGCCTCCCGTAAGGGCCAGCACCCGGGTGCCCAGCTGGCGGAAGCTGAGCACCTCCGCGTGACGGGAGGCCCCGTCACCGCAGGCGACGCACAGGTCCACCTCCGCCTGATGGGAGGCATGCTCCGGCACCAGCAAAATCTGCTCCGACTCATCTCCCAGCTCCCGGATTCGCTCCAGGATCCGCCCTGACTTGCCGGTGCGGGCCCGCCCGATCCAGATCTCCAGCATACCGTCTCTCCTCTCTTCCGCTTTTGTGCGGGTGATGCGTATCTGACAGGTATTGTACCACAAAGGCCTGCTCCCCTCAACGGAGAAAAGAGGTACCGCAATGCGAAAAATGGATGAGATGGAACTGCACATCAGCAACAACGTCATCCGCTGGGCCTGGGCCTTCACCGTTCTGGCGCTGGCGGGCCGGAGCATCTGGGACGGAGTGCAGGCGGGGAGGATAACGGCTCCCGCCTATCTTTTGATCTTCCAGAACCTTCTCTATTTTCTGGCTGTTCAGATCGGCAAGTGGCGGACCGGAGACAAGAACGGCCAGACCTCAATCCTTTTATGCGGGGCCATGACGGCGGTCTTTCTGGCGTTGGGGACCCTTTTGCTGTGGCGCATGGGCAGGTGACGGATGGGGAATCGGATCCGTGCGTTTCAGAAGGCCGCAGGTCTGCGGCAGGAGGACCTGGCCCGGGAGCTGGGCGTCACCCGACAGACCATCAATGCCATCGAGAACAACAAGTATGACCCCACCCTGGCCATGCGGCTGGCCCAACTGCTGGGCCAGCCGGTGGAGGAGCTGTTTCTGCTGCCCAAGTGAGGCTTGCTTCTGCCCCGGGAGTGTGGTATACTGTATTGTACTGCTTTCAGGCATTTTTGAGGAAAAATTGAGGTGATTGTGCCATGTACTGGCTTTTATTTGCCGCGTCTTTGGTGATACCCTGCATCATGCTGTTCCTTGGGCTGCGGTGGCTGAGCCATCCCCCGGCCAACAAAAACGCATTTTTTGCCTTCCGCTCCGATCTGTCGCTGCGCAGCGAGGAGACCTGGCGCTATGCCCATCACTATATCGGCAAGACCTGGGTCCGCAGCGGACTGATTTTGCTGGTGGTGACCGCGGCGGCCATGTGGTTTGGTCGGAAATACTATGAGATGTTCCTCCTGTGGCTCATTGTTTTCCAGGGCGTGCTGTTCGCTTTCTCCCTGTTCCCGGTGGACGGCGCTCTGCTGCGGAAGTTCGGCCCGGACATCGATGCCCCCCAGGAGGCCATCCCGCCCGTCACAGACGAGACCACGCTGGAGGAGCCCGGTCAGTCTGACTCCCGGCAGTAAGTCAGCAAACGCAAAAGGTCCCGGACCAATATTGGTCCGGGACCTTTTTTGTCATTTCCCCAACAGGGTCTTCAATCTCTCCCACAGCTCAATGGATTTGAACTTGAGCACATACCCCTGGTCCTCCTCTGTAATGAGACCCACGTCGTCGTCGCTGAGACCGGCGGCCATGGCGGTCTGGCTCAGGTCCTCTGTGGACTGGGCGCACAGAGGCGGGAACACCACGCACCACCAGTTGTGCCCCTCCCCTGCGCCGATGACCACCCGCAGGGCCAGATAATCCCCGGCGGGCAGAGTGAAGTCCTCATATTCCCGGGTGGGAAATGTGGTGTCCGTCAGCTCCGCTGTCACAGCGTAGTCATAGCCATTTTGGGCAATGGTGTCCGCTGCCAGGCTCTCCAGCTCCGGCAGGGCCTGCTCCAAACGATTGGCTGCATCCTCCCGGTCATGGGAAGAGCGCAGAATGTCCTCTGCATAGCCGATGATGCTGTCACGGACCTGCAGCTTCAGGGCCTGGTCCTCCTCACTGTCGGAGTTGGCCAGCACATGGAGCCGCACCATCCGGTCCGCCAGGGCCTCCTGACGTCCCAAGGACAAGGCACCCCACAGCAGCGTACAGGCCACTGCAATGGCCAGAGCCAGCTCCAAAGTCCGCAGGCAGTTTTCCTTCCGTGAACGCTTTTCCATACATTCCGTCCCTTTCTATGTAAGCAGAGCCGGGCTTTATGCCTTCGCTCCGCTGAAGATTTGACGGAAGTATGGACGGCGTTTCAAAAAAATATACCCAAATTACAGAATTTGTGCCAAAAAAGTCTGCGGATAGTCCTTTTGCAGGGCTTCAAAGGCCCGGCGCGCAGTCTCGGAGTCGGGAAAGAGGCCGAACACTGTGGGGCCTGAGCCACTCATGGCGGCGTTCAAAGCTCCCCCATTCAGCAGCCGCCCCTTGATGGTCTTGACTGCCGCCTCAGCACCGGCAGGCAGCACCTCCTCAAAGACGTTGCACAGCTGCCGGGCCACCGCCTCCAAGCTGCCCGAGCCAAGAGCCCGGAGCATTCCCTGGGTATCCGGGCGGCGGGAAAAGGCCTCCGGCCGGACCCGGGCAAAAAGCTGGGCCGTGGGCAGGTCGATGGCCGGCTTGCACACCACCACCGGACACGGCGGCAGCGGCGGCAGGTCCGTCAGCGCCTCTCCCCTGCCCTCCGCAAGGCAGGTGCCGCCCCGGACGCAGTAGGGCACGTCGCTGCCCACCTGGAGGCCGATGCGCTCCAGCTCCGCCGTGGACATTTCCGGCGCATAGAGCTGTCGCAGTGCCCGCAGCAGCGCTGCCACATCGGAGCTGCCGCCACCCAGGCCCGCATAGGCGGGGATCTGTTTTTCCAGCGTCACTACCAAGCCCGGCATAGGCCGGTGCAAAGCGGCAAAGAAAGCCTCCGCCGCCCGCTGCTCCATGGTGATCCGACCAGACGGCAGTGTGACGCCCCGGGCACGCAGGACGAAGCCGTCGCCCGCCGGCTCCACGGTCACACGGTCGCAGAGGGAAATGCTCCCCATCACCATGCGCATCTCGTGATAGCCGTCAGGGCGACGGCGCAGAATGTCCAAGGTCAAATTCAGTTTGGCGGGGGCTTCCAGTGTGATCGATCTCATCTGATCTCTCCTTCCGCCGTCATAAAGTGCCGCTCAGTCCAGCTCTCTGCCGCAGTAGGGGCACTTTTCATTCCAATGCAGCCCCTTTCCCGCAAGGCGGTGGCAGGCCGGGCAGCGATAGAACAGGTTGTTGATTACAGCACCCACAGTGACGAAAACCGCTCCGGCAAATGTCACATAGGCAGCTGTACCCTGTCCGATCTCATCCCGTAACAGCATCGTGACAATGCCTACTGCCATCAGCACGGAGCCAATGGCCATCATCATATAAAATATCTTCCGGGCCAAACGTGGTCTCATAGTTGATTCCTCCTGTTAGCGGCCTTTCCGGCCGCCGGATTTTCAAAATTGTAAAGGGCTGCCTCTCAGCGGATGCGGCGGGCCTCCATATAATAGCGCTTGTCGCTGGCGCTGCCCATGGAGAAGGTCTTGCGGGGAAGCACGCCGTCGGTCAAAATGGTGCGGAACAGCTCCTCCTTGCCAATGGCCGGCAGCTCGAAGGCCAGGTTGCCCGACCGGGACCCCAGCTCATCGCTGACCCGGCTGCCGTGGACATAGTCCACCTCGCCCGTGTGGCCCTCCAGGTAGCGGTCCAGGAAGCTCTGAAGCGTACCCACCGCCAGCTGGGACACCGGGTGGGGCACCGTCAGGTAGCCGCTGCCGCCGGCCCAGACATATCGAATGGTATGGCCCTCGCCCTGGCCCTCATAGGCATCGGGGTAAGCCTGGCGGAAGGCATCGATCACCTTCCGGGGCTCCACGCCGAAGAGCACCCGGTGGATGGGATGGAACTGGATAGCATCGTCGTGGGTGTTGACCACCTCCACCAGGGCATACCGGCAGGGCAGCTCCGCCCACTGGCTCTCAGGTACACCTTTCTTGGCCTCCTCATAGCAGGCCTTGGCCGCCGCCAAAGAGTGGTTGCCGTCTCCCACGGCGAAAAGCAGCGGCGCAGCATCGGACATACCGTACTTCTGCTCCATCTCCTCCGGGGAAGCAAGGGCAGACAGCGCCGCCGTCACAGCGTCCATCTGCTGTTGTCTCAAGCGCCAGCCCCGCAGCTGGCTGCCGCCCTCCATCAAAGAGAAGTCGTAGAGCGGCTCCATGGTGCCGGCAGCGGCAGTGAGAGGCTCGATGACGGTCTCTTTTGGGTCGTCGATCAGCAAAAGAACGTGGGGCAGCTCAATGGGCGCATCCCGGCGGATGTGCACCCGGGGCGGGATCCTTTCCAGCACCGTGCGCTCGGTGGCTCGGATGAGAGTGGAAGCGCCGGAGGTGAAATCATACTGCTCCAGGTCCACCATGCCCACCAGGCCGTGGCGGACGGAGCCGTCGGACTGGGTCCGCTCCAGATACACCATGGCACCGGGCAAGGTCTGGAACACACCCTGGTCCAAATAGCGGTACATGGCGTCATTGATGGCTTTGATGTGGGCCTCCAGGCTGCGGTCATGGAGCTGAGCCTCGGGCAAAATAAGGCGCAGAGTGGAGGGTGCCTGGCCCACGGTCTTCTCCACCCGCTCCCAGTACTCCGGCTGAGATGTGAATTGGTCGCAGGCCACCACGGCCCACTTGGTCAGGTCAATGCCGCCTGCCGGCAGCAAAATGTCGGCAGGCGCAAAGACAGGTGCCTGGGGATCTATATGCATGGTAATTCCTTCTTTTTCAAAAATTGCAATGGAACAGTCTCTCTTTACAGGCTCTTGGTGCCGAAGAGATAGTCCATCAGCTGCCAGCCGGCCTCTACCTCCGGTCCGGCCATGCCGGTATCCTCGTCGTAGATGCCGCCCCGTCCGGTATTCTCCCGGCTGTCATAGAGCAGGAAGGGCACCGGGTCGCCGTCATGGCCCCGGGTGGAAGTCAGGGTCTTGTGGTCGCTCAGCAGCAGCACCCGGTACTCCATGCCCTCCTGGTCCAGCCTCTGGAACAGCGGCGTCAGGATACGGGAGTCGATCCACTCGATGGACTGGATCTTGCCCTTCAGATCCCCGTTGTGGGTGCACTCGTCCGGCGCCTCCACATGGAGGCAGACAAAGTCCGCGTCGGTGTGAAGCAGGTCATAGGTGGCCTCCAGCTTGCCCTCGAAGTTGGTGTCGATCTCGCCGGTGGCACCCTCCACCTCAATCATCTGCAAGCCCCGGAGGACACCGATGCCGTGGCACAGAGGCACCGCGGAGATCACGCCGCCGGTGTGGCCATACTGCTCCACAAAGCTGGGCAGCTCCACCGCCGTGCCCTCGGCCCAGAACCAGATGCCGTTGGCGGGCATCTTGCCTGCAGCCCGGCGCTCCTGATTGAAGGGATGCTGGTCCAAAATCTCATGGGCCAGGCGCATCAGGTCCAGCAGCACCTGGGCATTGTCGCAGCCGCTGGGCAGCAGCGGGCCCGCCGCCTCGCCCAGATGGTCGTGGGGCGGCAGCAGGCGGATACCGCGGATGTCGGGCCCAGACTGGACCGCCAGCTGGCGGAAAGCGGGGAAGGGGTGGATCACCAGCTTGGCCTCCTGCTCCGCCTTGCGGAACCGGGGATCGCTCTCCAGGATCTCCACCACCTTCAGCGCAGAGGGGCCGTCGATGCTGCCGGCGCTATGGGAAAGGATCTTCTTGTCCTCCATGGGACCGTCCTTATCCTCCAGAGTGATGATGTTGCAGCGATAGCACACATCGCCGGGTACCAGCTCAATACCGGAGGCTGCCGCCTCCATGGGAGATCGACCAGTGAAATAACGCAGGGGATCGCAGCCAAAAATAGACAAAATGGCCGTTTCACTGCCCGCCGGCAAAGGCTTGGGGCAGTTGCACACGTGGCCCATCTTTCCCCGGGCCGCCAAACGGTCAATGGTGGGTTTTTTCGCCACCTGCAGCGGCGTCTTGCCGCCCAGCTCCGGCACGGGGTTATCCGCCATGCCATCGCCGATCACCAGTAAGTATTTCACGTCGTTCTCCAATCTCCCATGTGTGGGGCATCCAGAGGGAAAGGCGCACACCTCTCCCCATTTGTTTGATTGACCCGGTATTTCCGGGTCAAATGGCCAGACCGCCGGTCAGAAGCGGGGTTTTCCCGCTCTCCGCCGGCGGAGATTGCGGCTATTATACCACAGCACCCCACACCTTTCAATTATTTTTCTTGCAAAATTGCCGTCTCTTTCCAGGTCTGCTTTAGCATTTTTCCGCCTATCCGCATATTTTCACGCCGGTGGGAGACAATAGAGCCTATCCAGCGCAAATTCCAAATAAAATGGAGGGATCCTTATGATTATCGACAGGATCGCACTGGTCCTGACCATTGTGGGCGCCCTGAACTGGGGCAGCATTGGTCTGTTCGGCTTTGACCTGGTGGCCTTTTTATGCGGCGGCCAGATGTCCATGCTCAGCCGGATCATCTACGCTCTGGTGGGTATTGCCGGCCTGTGGTGCATCACCCTGCTCTTCCGGGAGCGGGAGGAGAGCCACGCCGCCAACGCCTGATTCCACGGGTGTATCAAAAAAGGGGGACGCCGCAGGGCGTCCCCCTTTTTCGCTTTCCGCATTCGCTCACTTGACCCGCAGGGCCTTCACCAGCGCCTCGTCCGGTGTGACGAAAATCGTCTGGTAGGGGTCATAGATCACCATGCCCGGCCGGGCGCCGGCGGGCTTTTTCACATGGCGCACCTGGGTGTAGTCCACAGGGACATTGGCGCCTGCGCTGGCCTGGGAGTACCAGGCGGCCAGCATAGCCGCCTCCTCCACGCTCCGGCTGTCCGGCTCGACCCCGCCGGTGCAGAGAATCACATGGGAACCGTGAATCTTCTGGGTGTGGAACCACAGATCCCACCGGCCGGCCTCCTTGAGGGTCAGCTTGTCGTTTTGCCGGTTGTTTCGGCCCACCAAGATCCGCAGTCCGGCGCTGGATCGGAACTCCCTGGGGCCCGAGGCGGGGCGCTTGGGCTCCTTTTTCACCTTCATCTGCCGGAGGTAGCCGGCCTCCCGCAGCTCATTGCGGATGTCGATGAAGTCCTGCTCCGTCTCCGCCTGCCGCAGCTCCTCCAGTACGCTCTCCAGGTAGGTCCGCTCGCTGCGGGCCTTGGCCAGTTGTTCCGTCAGATAGTGCTGAGCGGTTTTGGCCTTGTGGTAACGCTTGTAGTATTTGGCCGCGTTCTCCTGGGGCGTCAGCAGCGGGTCCAGGGCGATGGTCACTTCTCCGCCGGCCTCGTCATAGTAGTTCTGTACGCAGACAGAGGACATCCCTCGCTCCATCCGGTAGAGATTGGCGGTGATCAGGTCCCCCCGAATCCGCAGCTCGTCCCGGTTCTCCGTATCGGCCAGCTCCTTTTCCTGCAGGCCGATCTTCCGCTTCAGGCGGTCCCGGGCATTGGTGGTCAAACGGATCAGGTCCTGGCCCCGCTGGCGGGCCCGCTCCTGGCGCTCCCGGGCCTCAAAGAAGGTGTCCAGCATGGTACAGAAGTTTTCACACTCCACATTGGCCGTCTCCGGTCCGTACTGGGAGATAGGCAGATAGGTGAAATCCTCATACTTCCCATTGCGCTGCAAAATAATTGGAGTAAAACAGTTTTCCTTTACATCATTCACCAGACCGAACAGGGCCTTTTTTAGCCGCTGCTGTCCCTCCTCCCCCAGCTGGAAGAGGCGAACGTCGCACTCGCCGCTCACCCGGAAGGCCAGCTCCCGGGCAACCAGGGGCGAGAGGCCGAAGAGGGTGTCCAGCAGCAGGTCGTCCAGGCGCTTTTCCGGGTTGGCCTCCTGAAGCGCCTGGTCCCAACGCTCCTCCGTCAGGTCCGTCAGGGGCAGCTTGCCCGCCGGGCTCTGGGGCAGACGATAATACAGCCCCGGCAGCACCTGCCGCTGGGGGGACATCTCATAGTCCACCCGGCGCAGACAGTCGATGATGTGGTCCTCCCCGTCGGTGAGGATCAAGTTGGACCTGCGGCCCATGGCCTCCAGGATCAGCTTCCGGGTGCCGCTCTGGCCCAGCTCGTCGGTGATGTCCACCGTCAGCACCACCAGACGCTCCATCCCCGGCTGGGTAAGATCCCGGATCCGGCCTCCCGTCAGGTGCTTGCGCAGCAGCATACAGAACATGGGCGGCTGGGCCGGGTTGTCCCGGGGCAGCTCCGTCAGCTGCAGCCGGGGCGCACCCGCTCCGGCACTGAGCAGCAGCTTTCCCGCCCGCAGCAGCAAAATCACCTGGTCCCGGGACGGCTGCTGGACTTTATCGATGCGCAGCCCCGTCAGCTGGGGCCGCAGCTCCTCCACCACCGCCCGCAGGCAGACGGCATCCAATGGCATCTTCTATCCTTCCTTTCCTGCGGCGCCGGAAACATTCCCGGCACCGCTCTTTTACGCCTGCTCCCCCTGGGGAAGCTCCTCCATCATCACCGCAAAGAGAGCGTTGATGCGCTCCTTCCGGCCGTGGAGATACAGCCAGCCAAAGAGGGCCTCCAGGGCCGTGGCCTCGGCGTACTGGGCCCGGCTGGCATTCTTGGGAATGGTGTGGACGTTGGCGTTGCGTCCCCGGCGGAACACCGCCAGCTCCTCCTCCGTCAGCATCCCCCGGATCCGCTCCGCCCGGACCGCCTGGGCCGGGGCGCAGACCAGCTCCACCGTGGCCCGGTGGAGGCCCTTTCCGGTGGCTTTTCCGTGGGCGCACAGCCAGGTGCGCACCAACAGCTCATAGACCGCGTCCCCCAGATGGGCCAGGCCGATGCTGCTGATGGCCCGGATCTCATCCTCCGGCAGCGTCAAATTAAAATAGTCCACAAGGACCTCTCCTCTCCTGTTCTCTTTCCCCCTGGGGTGAAAAGAGGGCATCCGCGGCGGATGCCCTCTGACCGGCAGGGTTGCGGCGCAATGCCCCGGCCTCAGAGATAAAACTCTGGCTGCGCCGGGCGGGTGAAATGCTCCTCCAGCATGGCCCGATGGGACAAAAAGGCCGGATCGTCAAAGAACTTGGCCCCGCTGGGGCAGCCTCGGACACAGGCATGGCACTTGATGCAGGTGCCCGGCACCTGGGTCACGTCCAGGGGATCAATGGCCCCCATGGGGCAGAGGGTGACGCACAGCCCGCAGCCGTCACAGCGCTCCGGATCGGTCACCGGCTTGGCCTTGAGGAACTTGGCAGGCGCTCCGTCGGTGCCCTTGGGCACATAGTAGGGGGCCTGGGGATCGCCGGGCACCGCCACAGGGGCGGGCACCGCCGTCAAACCCTTCACCTTTTCCGCCGTGCGGCAGGCAAAGTCCCGGGCTGCGGCCAGGTCCTCCCGGTCGGGGCGGCCCGGCGCCAGGCGGTCCGTAAAGGCGTGGCGGCCCACAAAGGCGGCGGCGGACACGGTGTGGAAGCCGTGGGCCTCCAGCTCCGCCGTCAGCTCCGCCAGGGAGTTATCAAAGCTGCGGTTGCCGAAGGTCACCATCGGCACCGCCAGGGCGCCGTTGCCCTCCAGATGGGCCTGGACCCAGGGCAGGATCTTATTGGGCAGCTTGCCGGCGTAGGTGGGCAGCGCCACCACCACAAGGTCCGTCTGCCCAAAAGACAGCTGCTTCTCCCGGCTGCCCGGCAGGGTGAAGTCATAGCGGCGCAGGGGCAGCTCCAGCTCCTTGGCCAGCCCATCGGCCACGGCCTCAGCCACCGTGCGCGTGTTTCCGGTGGCGCTCCACCAGACGGCCCAAACGGTTTGGATCTTCATCATACTCGCCCTCTCTTTTTGTTCTCGGCGCGGGGCTCAGGTCCCTTTCCGCCGGGCTGGGGGTTCTCTCACAGGGAAAAATCCTCTTCCTTCAGTCCCTTGGTATCCAAAGACGCGGGACGGGGCGGGACACGCTTAAGCGGGTCATACTTGAAGCTGCGGCAGTGGTGCTCCACAGGAACCACCCCCTGCTTGGCGCAGGCCACCTCCCGCTCGTTGATCTGGGTGCCCCGCTGACAGTAGGCGCAGCGGGGGTCAATGTTCTTACGAAACAGCACTGGGCTCCTCTCCCCTCTCCTGATCGGTGATGTGTTCTTTTTACAGGGTATCCAGCTTAATCTTGTCATCCTCCACCCGGGCGTAGACCTGGGAGACCGGATGCTCATAGCTGTCGATGATGGCGGTAGCCATGGGGTCCTCCAACTCCTTCTGGATGGTACGCCGCAGATTTCTCGCACCGTAGGCAGCGGAGTAGGACTTATCCGTCAGCCAGCCCAGCAGGGAATCGTCGTACCGGAAAGTGATGCCCTTTTCGCCCAGAGAAGTCACCAGCTCGTCAAGCATGATGCGGGCGATGGCGCGGAAGTTCTCCTCCGTCAGCTGGTTAAAGCAGACCACCTCGTCCACCCGGTTGATGAACTCCGGGCGCAGGAACTGCTGCAAGGCCTTCATGGCCCGCTCCCGGTTCTGTTCATTGACGCTGCGGCCGAAGCCCACAGTGCCCTCCTTGCGCTCGCTGCCGGCATTGGAGGTCATGACAATGACCGTGTTTTCAAAGTTGACCTTGCGGCCGTGGGCGTCGGTGATCTCGCCGTCGTCCAGAATCTGCAGCAGCACGTTGAGCACGTCCGGATGGGCCTTTTCGATCTCGTCGAAGAGGACCACGGCGTAGGGCTTGCGGCGGATCTTCTCCGTCAGCTGGCCCGCCTCATCATAGCCCACATAGCCCGGAGGAGAGCCCACGATCCGGGACACGGAGTGCTTCTCCATAAACTCGGACATATCCAGACGGAT
>CDTY01022177.1_pt1 | contig 17279 bp, 18 predicted proteins | sample 557731 | NCBI WGS metagenome assembly CDTY01 (sample SAMEA3182101, study PRJEB8094) | gut metagenome | biome: human; feature: gut; material: Stool; isolation source: human stool | place: Canada | collected 2013-02-12
TACCCTGTGTAGTCCCTTGTAAACTGTACTTTAGCGAATGTCAAATTGTCGCTCTACCGCCCTTGGTTGGCCTAACACGGTTAGAGCGGCTGGACTTGTGCAATAACCGTATTTCAGATTTGACTCCCTTGGTAGGATTACCCCGGTTGGGTGCATTGTCCCTCAATCATAATCAGATTACAGATCTATCACCTTTGGCATATATCCCTAAATTATATGAGCTGCTTTTGGAACATAATACAATCACAAATTTAACGCCATTGAGCAAATTGAATTGGTTGTCTAGATTATATCTGGAGGGCAATCCGATCACCGACCTGACCCCATTGATTGATATGCCGATGTTGCGGGAACTGAATATACGAGGTTGTCCAATTCAAAAGCGTAGCCTGACGGCCTTCCGAAAGGCGAGGCCAGATTGCCGTGTTGAAATATAACATTCAGAAAACATTCAGAAGAAACTAAAAACTATGGCTTGTTTTGGTGGTATCGCGTATTGAAGCGCATCTCACAGACCCAGTTACGGGGGTATGTAACCGATGGGCTCAGGAGAGCGCTTGAATGGCATTCAAGAGGTCAGCGGTTCGATCCCGCTTATTTCCACCATCACCAGAGAGTGAAACAAAGGACTCGTTTCTTTTCAGAAACGAGTCCTTTGTTTTATGCGGTGATTTCTGCAATGTCTATTCCCGGGCTGAACTGCGTAAAGTCAATGTTGAAATCAATGTACCGCTTATAGCCCTGATATACCGCCACCCAACTGCTTAGGCAGTTGACAATCATGTTCTTTGTCTCCGGGCGGACCGTGTCGTATAGATCCGCCCAGAAGATTGCTCCCTCAGAGATTGGGGCTTTTCGTTTTCCCCATCCGCTTGGCAAAGCCGGATTACTTGGTGCGCTTATCGGCGTGGTTGTCAAACTGCTTCCTGGGTGATTCAGGCCCGGACGCCGCTCTTTACAAACATTCCACAAAGGGTGGTTTGTCTGCGATCCGCCCGATGTGGTCAAACGGAAGCACCGGAAGAATATCAAACTTACTCTGCTTGGCGTATTCCTTGCTGATTTTACAGTTTGTCCCGGTTTCCACCTGCACCTTGTGGCCGGAAACGCCGTCCTCCTGATCGTCCAGCCTTTCTTCTTTCATACCCTCTGGGGCGCCCAGAACCTTGCGGTATCTGTCCTCATTGTCTGCGATGCTACCAAAATGGTCACGCTTTCAAACGCTCTGCCCCAGTTGCGGTGCGGATAGATCCCCATCCACTCAAAATAGTGCGTTGCAACTTTGTTCTAAGAGATCCGCAAGCCATTTCTTTTTAATTTACGTGATTTATTTTATCTTATCAATCTCTGTGTGTTCCACAATCTCCTCTTTGATAAACATCAGGAAAAATCCAACAAGTAAAAAAGCGCAGGAAAGCCAAATGGTTTTCCCACCAAATACGGGCACAAAATGTCCGCCAAGCCCTGCACCAAATCCAAACAGGAAAATAATTTCCCAATAGCGCAGCGTTTTTTTCAGCATTTTCTTGTCGCGCGTCCGAATGTACGTAGAAAGCGCCTCCATACCGCTGCGCATATTTCCGATGCACATGGTGCTGGAAAACGCGTATCCCGTCATTTTACGGAAGGCCTGCACCTGCATAGCGCAGGAAAAGGATACAAACGCATTTGCCAGCATATTGAGATCTTTCGGCAGGTATCCTACGGAAAACAGCAATAAGATTTCACTCACCAGAACAATCTGACGCCAGTGGACGCTCCGCCAATTTTGAAAGGATTGCCGAATCCATTCGGCAACCGCAACACCCAGTACAAAAGAAAGCAGTGGAACAAAATAATGTAGTGCTACCGGCCAGTTCCTTTCATAGATGCTTTGACTGAGCAAAACGATGTTTCCCGTCTGTGCGTTCGCAAAAACCTTGTCTCGATAAACATAGGTATATGCATCCTGCAAGCCACCAGACAGCGACAGGAAAACGGCCGTCAGAAAGGATTCGGACATTTGTCCGTGAAAGTGATATTTATCTGCTTTTTTTCTGCGTTTTTTATGCTCAGGAACCATCGTGTCATTCCCTCTTCCATCTGGCATCAATATGATAACACTATGCCTTTTTCTTGTTGCAAAACATATCTACCACACCATCACAGAGCAAATTCCCATTCTGGTCTGTGATAGTGACATGAAAAACGGCCATATGTCTACCGCGTTTTACGGTTTCTGCTTTTGCATAGATGGTCCCATCCTGCACATTGCGCAGAAAATTGATGTGCGCGCTCTGAGTCACAAATTCGTCCCCATCCGCTCTTGCGGTAACTCCAGCCACACAATCAGCCATGGCATAAAGCAAGCCGCCATGAACATGGCCATAGAGGTTTTTTGATTCAGGCACCAAACACACTTTGACTATACTGAGCTTAGAACTAACTTGACAAAGTTCGATGTGGTTGTAGGCCATGAAAGGATTATTTTTCTCATACATATGATAATCTGTCAGCATACCACAATTACTCCCTTTTTCTGAAATATAATTGACTTAAAATGTTTCGCTACGTCGAAAGCTTATCAGGTGCAATATCTAAATGTCTTGTCTGTTATGATTCTGGCAAATATGAGTCCAAGGGGAAGCGCCCAAATAATCAGCAATGCCGATGCAAGCCACGAAGCGGCTGATGCAAACATACCAGATAAAAACGCACCAATAAAGGCTGCAACGGCTGAGGCAAACGGCAAAAGATCCACAAGCTCAAGACGAAGCGTATTTGTGACAGCACCTACGATACCTGCGGCGACAGCTATCTGAACAGGGCTGTTAAACATAATAGAAAAACCAAATACACCACAAAAACTGGCAAGCAGTCGAAGTGAAATCCACTGCCACAAAGCAAACTTTAATGGCTGGAACGGTAATGGCGTCAGGTCAAGCAACATGGCCAATATCCAGGCGGTCATTGTTGCCACGGTTGTGATAATCAAAGAAATGGAGTGATACAAGAAAATCGCACACCTGCGTATTGATCGGCACAGAAAGAGTGTACAAGTCGGGACAGAAATATGACGCAGATACAAGACCGCTGTATGGAAACCGCCAGTCAAAGACGGCAATCTCTGCACTGTATGTCAAACACGGGAACCATGGAAAAAGTTTTTTGATCTTCTTCCTGATAAGCGCTCAGCCACTTGTTTTTAGAATTATGATTTATTATACTAGTCATACAGAAATTTGTAAAAAGCATTATTGATATAGCAAATATCATAAAATGATATATCATGGACATAGAGTATGAACGTTAATTTTGAATACTATAAAATATTTTATTATGCCGCAAAATACAAAAATTTTACAAAAGCGGCAAATGTATTGGGCATTGGGCAGCCAAATGTCACGCGTGCCATGAATTGCCTGGAACAGGAAATCCATTGCACACTTTTTATTCGAACCAACCGCGGTGTAAAACTTACACCGGAGGGAGCACAGCTATTCGAGCATGTTGCTGTCGCAATGTCGCAGTTGCAGGCGGCAGAGACGGAACTGACGGCCAGTATGGGGTTAGAAAATGGCAGTATCTCCATTGGGGCCAGTGAAACGGCATTGAATATCTACCTGCTGGATAAATTGAGGACCTTTCACATGGAACATCCTGGGATTCGATTGAAAATCTATAATCACTCTACTCCGCAGGCAATCCGTTCCATTAAAAACGGCGAAATAGACTTTGCGATTGTCTCGACACCTACGAATGCGGATGATCCGCTCAAAGAAATACACGTACAATCGTTCCAAGACATTCTTGTGGGGGGAAGAACCTTTGCCGCACTGGGCAGTCAGGAACTTACCCTTGCTGAATTGCAGAATTATCCGCTCATTTGTCTTGGCCGGGAGACAATGACCTGGCAGTTTTATCACGATCTGTTTTTATCTCATGGACTGGAGCTGACTCCAGACACGGAAGCAGCCACTACGGATCAGATTTTGTCATTGGTAAAATCTGATCTCGGCCTTGCTTTTCTCCCGGAATCCATGGCACAGGAGGCGCTTCGTCAACATAGGATTGTCCAAATTAGACTGCGGGAGCAAATACCGGAACGGCAAATCTGCATGGTATATGATCGGCAGCACCCGCTGAGCGCTGCGGCACAGCAATTAAAAAACGACATCTTGCAAAATCACGTCAGATAATCCTCCGGCTGTAAGGTTGAAGGAAGGGCTGCTGTTTGGAGGGCATGTAACCGGCGGGTTTAAGAACCCACTTGAGGCGATCATACACCCCTCTGAAGATTGCGGGACATACCTGGTGGCCCCCGCTGGGTGTGCCAATGAGAGAAGTCGACAAAAAATTTTATTTTATGGTTGACAGAGCAGAGACAAGCTGCTATAATAATCAAGCGGTCAAGAGATGACCACAAAATATGGGGGTATAGCTCAGCTGGGAGAGCGCTTGAATGGCATTCAAGAGGTCAGCGGTTCGATCCCGCTTATCTCCACCAAAGAGTTCTGAAATCGTATGGTTTCAGAACTCTTTTTTATTTATCCCCGTGTTAAATGAGGCAAGGCGGGACCTGGAGAGTGGCGCTGCCCGTTCCAAGGCGGAAGAGCCCGACCGGTGTTCGATCAAACAGGCCCGGACCTTTTCAAGGTCCGGGCCTGTTCCTATTCTGTATTAAAAAGAACGCTGGGGCCTTTCAGAACTGGCCGTCATCCGGGCGCTGATATGCCGGGCACTGATACCGGCGCTTGCCCCGGGTGGACCTGCCGTAGTCGATGGCCTCCGTGGGACAAGAGGAGAGGCAGGCCATGCAGTGGGTGCAGCGGCTGCCCCAGACGGGTCTGCCGTTTTCCAGATGGATGTTGCCCAGGGGACACACCGCCTCACACTTGCCGCAGGAGATGCAGGCGTTGGAGACGGTGAAGGGCTTAGTCTTGATCTGGAAGCGATAAAATAGGGTGTTCACAAGGCCGGACTTGAGGCGGTCCATGGTGCCCGGATGCAGCGGGGGGAAGTCCCGCCCCTCCCGAATGCAGGCCGCATATTGCTCCAGCGTGGGCCGGGCAGCGGCGATGATCTTTTCAGACTCCTCCGGCGATGGGGCGGTGAACATGACAATGTAGTTGTCCGGCATCACCACCGGCAAGGTCCCCCGACAGTGCAGCCCCTTTTCCGCGCACAAGGCCCGATTTTGCTCTGGGGCGCTGCCGATGTCTCCGCCGCAGGTCATGACAAAGTAGGCCTCCCGGCTGTCGGAAAACCGGCTGTTCCGAATCCACTCCACAAATACCCGGGGCAGCTGCCAGCTGTATGTGGGCGCCACGAAAATCCAGGGCTGCTCTGAAGTCCATTCGCCTGCCACGCCGTTTCGGAGAAAGGAGGAGACATCCCGACATTCCTCCTGCAGCTGCTGTGCCAGAAACTGGGCGCAGTAGCGGCTGTTTCCGGTTCCGGTAAAATAGACGATCATGTTGGTTCTCCTTCTACAATGCAAAGCGCTTTTCCCGTGCCGTTTTCGCAGAGGCTACCAGTGTCAGATTCCCTGTGAGATTGGCAGCTGCCCTTATAATACCACGGCGCCGGCCATTTTCAAAGGAACATTGTGTCCGACTCTGCCCCAAAAGATGCCTCATTTGGACGCACGCTGTAAAAAAGTTGCGCGTCCGCTCTGCCGGAGCCTCCGCCCGGAGCCTTTGGCCTGAACCGCTGGTTATAAAATCCTGCCCTGAGGTTGCCTGCGCCTCTCTTGCCGCCGGATGGGAAAAGGGGATACAATGGAGGCGAGGAAAGGAAGGGGGAGCAAAATGGAGGAAATCCAACACATGAAGATCGGCGCCAACATCGCCGCCCTGCGCAGAGCCAAGGGCCTGACGCAGGAGCAGCTGGCGGCTGCCCTGGGGGTGTCTGCTCCGGCGGTGAGCAAGTGGGAGCGAAACAGCTCCTACCCGGATATCACTCTTTTATGCCCGCTGGCCCGGGCGCTGGAGACCAGTGTGGACGAGCTGCTGCAATTCCACCAGACACTGTCTGACCAAGAAACGGCCGAGAGAATCCGCACTGTGGTGGAAAAAGCCCGACAGGAGGGCGTGCTTTCCGGTGAGAAGGCGCTGGAGGAGCTGCTGCACCAGTATCCCAGCTCTGACACCCTCCGGTTTCAGGCTGCGGCGGTGTACGATGTGCTGTGGATGCTGAGCCTTGCCCAGCCGGATCAGGAGGCAGAACAGCGGTGGTGCCGACGCAAGCGGTCACTGTTGCAGCAGGTCCGGACCTCTGGGAGCGCCGCATACTGGCAGAGCGCCACCGTGCAGCTGGCAGGCCTGGTGGCTAGAGAGGGGGAGACGGACCAGGCTGAGGCGCTGCTGCGGGAGCTGCCGGAGCATACAGCCGACCCCACCCCTGTCTGGGTCCAGTGCTATCTGAAGAAGGAGCAGCCGGAGGAGGCTTTGAAAACAGCCCAGCGGCAGCTGTACCGGTTGGTCAGCAGCGTGATGCCCTGCCTGACGATGCTCTTGGACCCCAGATTCTCCCTGAATGAGGAGAGGGTATTGAAGATCTGCCGCGCCTATCAGTCTATGGCCCGAGCCTTTGGCTTTCCGGATATGAGTGAGGGGCTGTACTTTGAAGCCTATTTGGGCATGGGACAGGCGGACCGGGCGGAGGCGTGCTTTGTCCGGTATGTGGAGGTTCTCACCGGGCCCTTTTCTCCGGTGGATGAGGATCTCTTTGCCCCGGGGATCACGCCGGTCGGCGGGGAGCCTGGGCAGGATGTGACCAGGGAGATGCGGCGGATGCTCCTGAGGGAGATCGAGCAGGGGGAGAAGTACCATGGGCTTCGGGAGCGCCCCGCCTTTGCCGCCGCTGTGGAAAAGCTGCGGGAGAGTATATAGGAGCTACTCCGCTGCCTTTCTTTTACGCTTGCGCGTCGCTTGGGAGAAGGAGTATCATAGAGGCAGAAGATCTCCCGGAGCTGGGTCTCCACCGCCGCAAAGGAGGAGCCCTGGCGAGATCCGGTCTATTGGAAAGCGGCGGAACCGGCACAGGGTCTGCCGAATCAAAAGGAGGTATTTTCCCATGCGCAAGAACTTTGGAGCCAAGCCCTGGACCTATCCCCAGCCGGTGCTCATCCTGGCCACCTACGGTCCGGACGGCACTGCCGACGCCATGAACGCGGCCTGGGGCGGCATCAGCGAGGCCGACGAGATCTCCGTCTGCATCAGCGAGGAGCACAAGACCACCGCCAATATCCTGGCCCGCAAGGCTTTTACCGTCAGTATGGCCACCGTGGAGCAGATGGTTGCCTGTGACTATGTGGGCATTGTCTCCGGCAACAATGTGGCAAACAAGCTGGAGAAGACGGGCTGGCACACCACCAAGTCGGAATTCGTGGACGCCCCTGTTATCGATGAACTGCCCATGACATTGGAGTGCAGTCTGGTCAGCTACGACCCGGCCGCCTGCCGCCTGGTGGGAAAGATCGTCAACGTCAGCGCCGACGAGAAGGTGCTGGACGGCGACGGCAAGATCGACCCGGATAAGCTCCATCCTATCACCTTTGACCCTATCCACAGCGCCTACCGCAAGCTGGGGGAGAAGGTGGGCAACGCCTTCCGGGACGGCAATCAGCTGAAATGACGACCTGCAGGACCTGAAAAAACAGGGGTGCCTGATTCCAGGTGCCCCTGGCTTCTTTTTGCGGGAAATACGCCCTGAGGGTGAACTTGTCCGTCGGACAGAGGTGTGGTACAATCGTTGCTGGGAAAGTGCGCCGGCCCGGAGGGTGCGGCACAAAAGAGAGAAAGAAACCGTGCTGAAAGTGCTGGCTGCCCCTGTGGAGGAGGGCAGCCAGATAGAGTCGGGGAAGCCCGAGCATCTGAGAGAGGAGGAGAGGGATTTGTGGGAGCGCTACATCGCCTTTGACGTGGAGACACCCAATTGCCGCAACGACCGCATCAGCGCCATCGGCGTCACTGTGGTGGAGAACGGGCAGATGGCGGAACAGTATGATACGTTGGTGGACCCAGAGTGTCCCTTTGATCCCTTCAACATCTCTCTCACCGGCATCACTCCGGAGCTGGTGGCGGACAAGCCCACCTTCCCGGAGCTGTGGCAGGAGCTGGCACCGGTCATGGACAGCGGACTGCTGGTGGCCCACAATGCGCCCTTTGACATGGGGGTGCTGGCCAAGTGCCTGCGGGACTACGGCATCTTCTGGCACGGCACGGTCTCCTACCTCTGCACCTGCCAGATGAGCCGCCAGCTGCTGCCCCAGCTGCCCAACCACCGGCTCAACACCCTGTGCGACTATCTGGGGCTGGAGCTGGACCACCACCGGGCGGGCAGCGACAGCATGGCCTGCGGGGAGATCCTGCTCCATCACCTCCGCACCGGGGCCCGGATCGAGCCCTTCCTGCGGACCTACGACCTGGTGGGCATCCGCACGGCCAGAGGGCGCTGAGAAATTGGAAAAAACAAGCACCGGCCCGGACCGTTTGTCCGAGCCGGTGTCATTTTGCTGCAAAAGCAGAGCGCAGAGCCTCAGAGGCTTCTGTTGGTGTGGGAGATGGAGGAAAAGCGGACGGTATCTTCCTCCAAGGTCAGAGTCAGGGTGACGGCGGTCCCGTCCTCCTGCTCCAGCAGGGCCTCCCAATCCTGTCCCTCCCCCTTTTCCAGGGCCTTTACAGAGAAGGGCAGAGGCCGGGCGCTGGCCACATCCTGGGGCACATAACCCTCTTCTGTCAGAGTGAAGTGGGATGTGGACTGGTGAGCCGCCGCTTTGGTATAGCCAAGAAGGTCTGAAAGGGCCGCCTCCACCTGCTCCCGGGTCATGATATTGCCCCGGCTGATGCCGATCTTGTAGAGCCAGAAAAGCGTTTCGTCCCAGGAGGAAAGCAGCTGACCGCCCTGGTATTCCGGCGCCAGAGACAGCATATACTGCCCGGCCAGGTAGGCAAGGGTGTCTCCCAGCTCCGCCGTACGCTTCACCGGACCGGGCTCAGCATCGGAAAACGCATCCAGCAGCTCGGGCAGCTCCTGACGGCCGTCGGAGGCGGTGGTGATGGTGATGCCGTCTGCGGTGGTGAACTGGACCCGGTGAGGCGACAGAGAGGAGACATACTGCGTCACGGAGGGAGCAGGCTCCTCCCCGGGCTGCCGGAGCACATAGGCCCCCAGTGACAGGGCGCAGACCAGGGCCAGCGCCGCCGCTGCCCACAAGCTCCGACGGATCTGCCGGGGCTTTTTTGCCGCCGGTGCGGTGGAGCCCAGGGTGTTCAGGTCCGTGCCCAGGGCCTGGGCGATGGCCCGCAGCATCACCAGGTCAGGCAGCGTCTGGTCTCGCTCCCAGTTGGAGACGGCCTGGCGGGTGACGCACAGCCGATCGGCCAGAGCTTGCTGGGAGAGGCCGGCGGCCTGACGCAAGGTGGCCAGGTGCTCTCCGAAGGAATGGTTGTTTTCACACATGAGGACTCCTCCTTTTGATTGATTCTCCGCCCCCGGCACAAAGAACGATGGAGCGGGCGTTGGATTGCATCGTCGCTATCCTGTGTGGGAAAAGAGACGATGGAAAATGTCATTTTAATATGGTATACTAAATCGAAAAAAGTCGGACAAGAGATAAGGGAGGTGAGACGATGCGGATCGCTTTGGAGATTATCCTTGTAATCATCGCGGTCACGATTCTGATCTTTAATTTTATGGCCGGACGGCAGACGGCCTATGTGGTATCCGTGGTTGCCGTGTGCGGAACGCTCACCCTGCTGGTGAGAAGCCTTCGCGATTTGAAAAGGCGGTGATGAGCTGAGGGGGCTGCTCCGCCGGTCGACCTCCTTTTTCTGGAAGGGGGTAAAGTGTCGAGCAAACGATGCTGTTGTTTACTACTGTCAAGATAGCAGAATTTTTGAGATGTGAAAAGCAATCCCTGCCTCAAATGCCCAAAATGGGCCCGCAACGATTTGTTGCGGGCCCATTTTTCAGAGGAGAGTCGGAGATTTGCGCTTTACTGCTGATCTTGCGCCTTGGCCTGGGCGGCCATGACGCAAAGACGCTGGTCGATGTGGTGCTCTGTCACATACCGGTAGGTGAAGGGCGGCACCAGCTCCTGCCAGGGCAGTCCCTCCAGAATTCTGCGGCGGACCTCGGTGCCGCTGGTGAACTTCTCCGCATTGCTTCGCTGCCACATGACCTCCACATCGCAGCCTAAGGATTCCAGGGTCGCCTTCTTTTCCAGGCTCCAGTCGTCGTAGATGGTCATGTAGTACTTGGCCTCCCGGGGCACATAGTTGAACAGCAGCTGGGGGCAGTTGATAGGAAAGGGGACTACATCAAAATGCTCCCGGGCTACCCCTGCCTCCAGCAGCGCGCCCTGAATCATCTGGAAGCGCTCAAAGTAGGTCAGCGGGTTGGACAGGGGAAGAGAGCGGTGGGGATTGGCGCTGGTAAAGCGGGTGGTAGCTGCGTCAGGATTGGATATGCCGATGAGCAGGTAGTGACACCGCTCTAGACCGGCCAGTAGATACTCCATGTGCCCCTTGTGAAGCATTTGAAATCTGCCGTGAATGACGCCCATAGGGTCCATAATATGGTTCCTCCTTAACGGAATACAGGTTCAATCTTTTTCCAATATAGCACAGGTCAAGACCTGCCGCAAGAGAGGGAAAATGGCCTCTCCGCGGGGGGGGAAAAGCGCTTGGAGACCGGAAAGAAATGGAGTTTTTCTGAAAAGCGGCCGTAAAGAAAACCGCCAAAATGAGGGAAAAATTCCGAGAAAAACACTAGGCATACCCGCAAAAACGGCTAAAACGGATGGAAAATGAGAGGGATTTTTTAGAAAAACCCCACAATTTTTTGGTGAAAATCATGTAAAAATGGTCTATATAAAAAAATCAAAAATTGACGCGAAATCGATTAAATGTATATTATAAAGATACATTTAATCGATTAAAGAGTCGTAATAAGAAACATACGGAAATCTATTTGCGGAATCTTAACGACTGTGAACTTTTCTTTAACGGGCCTTTTGAGGCGGACTGTGCTATGTTATGTACTGTTCTAGAACAAATTTCTTTGGAGAAAAGAGAGTGTTCACACTATGCTGACATTTTTGCTTGGTCTGGTCATCCTCTTTGTGGGCGCGGCGGTGTACGGCCGCTTCTGCGAGAAGGTTTTCGGACCCGATGACCGTCAGACTCCGGCTTATACCAAGCAGGACGGCGTTGACTACGTCCCCATGAAGGGCTGGAAAAACAGCCTGATCAACCTGTTGAATATTGCTGGCACCGGCCCCATCATCGGGCCGATTCAGGGTATCCTCTTCGGGCCCATTGCCTTTTTGACCATCCCCATCGGCAATATCATCGGCGGTGCCATGCACGACTATTTTTCCGGTATGATTTGCCTGCGTGACGGCGGCACCCAGATGCCCGACATGATCCGTAAGTACACCACCAAGGGTGTGTTCTGGATCTATGAGGTGTTCTGCTGCTTGCTGCTGCTGCTGGTGGGCGCTGTGTTCATCTACACCCCCGGCGACATCGCTGCCAAGCAGGTGCTGGGCTTTGACGGTGCTGCCACCTCTGTTTCCACCTGGGTGGTCTATGGCGTCATCTTTGCCTATTACCTCATCGCCACCGTGTTCCCCATCGATAAGATCATCGGCCGCATCTACCCCATCTTCGGTGCCATTTTGCTGTTCTCCGCTGTGGGTGTGTTCATCGGCCTGTTTGTCCATGGCTATCCCCTGGTCAATATCTGGGATGACTGGAACGTGGCTGGCGGCTATGCTTTTGGCGATTACTTTGCTGATGGTCACTTCATTCCCATCTTCTTCATCACTGTGGCCTGCGGCATTCTCTCCGGTTTCCACTCTACGCAGACTGCCATTATCACCCGTACCATGAAGAGCGAGAAGGAAGGCCGCGGCACTTTCTACAATATGATGGTGCTGGAGGGCTTTATCGCCATGGTTTGGGCTGCTGCCGCCATGGGCGTATACAACCTGGGCCTGCAGCAGGCGGATCCCAACCTGGCCACGGATACCATTGGCGTCATTGCCCGGGATACTCTGGGCAGTGTGGGCGGCATCATCGCCCTGGTGGGCGTCATCGTCCTGCCTATCACCTCTGGCGATACGGCTCTGCGTGCGCTGCGTCTGACCATTGCCGATACCCTGCACATCGACCAGAGCTCTAACGGTAAGCGTCTGGGCCTGTCCGCCATCATCTTTGCTCTGGTGGCTGTGATCCTGGTGTTTGCCAAGGTGAACACCTCCGGCTTCAACACCCTGTGGCGTTACTTTGCCTGGTCTAACCAGACCCTGTCTCTGTTCGCCTTTGCAGCCATCTCTGTGTGGATGTTTGAGCATCACAAGGAGAAGTATGTGTGGATTCCCCTGATCCCTGCCTGCTTCTATGCCTTCGTGACTATGACTTACATCTGCAACGCGCAGATCGGCTTCCGGATCCCCTGGACCGGTGCCTATGTGGTGGGTGCCGTGTTCGCGGTGCTCTATGTGGGCGTGATCCTGTGGTTTGGCAAGAGAAGAGCTTCCCGCTTGGGTGCGGTCAAGCAGTAAAATTCTCTGCACATAAGCAAGTAAAAGGTCCCGGCCTCTGTGGCCGGGACTTTTTTTGCGCAGAAGTCGGGAAAGAGAAGGCGTTTTCGGCAAAACCGCTGTCAGACGGCCCCTGGGGCGCATAGCCTGTAAAGAAAAGGGAAACGCCCCGGGAACTTTGTATTCCGAAGGCGGACCGAAACAGGGAGGGCATTTGACATGACAACGCATTTCTTTCTCGGCGCCAACAGCGGTGAGGGATTTCAGAGCTTATACTCCGACCTGGTGGACCTGGAAAAGACCCGGGATCTGCTGGTGCTCAAGGGCGGCCCGGGAGTGGGCAAGTCCACTTTTATGAAGCAAGTGGGCCGGGCGGCGGAGGAGGCCGGACAGCAGGTGGAATATATCTGGTGCTCCGGCGACCCGGATTCCCTGGACGCCGTGCTGCTTCCGGAGTGTGCCGCCGCTGTGGTGGACGGCACCTCGCCCCATGTGGTGGAGCCCCGGTACCCGGCGGCGGTGGACCGGTATGTGAACCTGGGGCGGTTTTATGATGTGGACGCTTTGAAAAAGCGCCGCCTGGAGGTGGTAACCCACACCGAGGCCTATAAGGAAGCCTATCAAAGGGCCTTCCACTGCCTCAAGGCGGCCCGGCAGGTGGAGCGCTCCGCTTTTTCCCGGATGGCTCAGGGGGTGGACCGGACCCGCCTGGACCGACGGGTCAGCGGGATCATCGCCCGGGAGCTGCGGAAAAAGGGGGGCGAGGAGGGCATCACCACCCGCCGCTTCCTGGGCTCCATGACTCATAAGGGCTATATCTGGCGCTTTGACTCGGTGGACGCCCTGTGCCCTCGGGTCTATGAGCTGGCGGACCGCTGGGAGTTGGGCAGCGGCGCTCTGGCCCGGCTCCACGACGCCGCCACAGCGGCGGGATGGAATACCATCGTCTGTCCCAACCCGGAGGACCTCACCCAGATCCGCCACCTGCTGATTCCCGGTCTGGGCCTGGCCTTTGTCACCTCCGGGGATGACTGCGCCTATCCCGGGAAGCCCAACCGCCGTCTGCGGCTGGACGCCATGACCTCCTCCGGGGACCGGGCCCGGGTGCGCTTTGCCCGGCGGATGACCGAAACCCTGCGAGAGGAGGCCCTGGCGGCCCTGCGGGAGGCCAAGGCCAGCCACGATGCCCTGGAGGCGGTGTACCATCCCCATGTGGACTTTGATGGGGTGGCAGCCCTGGCCCGGGAGGAGACCAACCGGATTCTTGGCTACGCCAAATGAGATCGCCTGCCGCCTGTTCCAAGGCTGCATGAAACAAGTATAGGCCTGCCATCCCGTCCGGGGGAGACACCCCCGGGCGGGATGGCGCATACTGTGGAGCGTGGCACAGCGCCGCTTCGGCCTTTTGCCCCGTGTCCCGGTTTTGCCGGCGCTGGGGGAGGCCGTCGATACGCGGCAGAAAGTCCTGTGCCCGGAGATGAGGTGAAATCCTTGCAGCCAAATCATCGGCGCTTCCAGCGGATGAGGGCGGCTTGGGCGGAAGTCCACCTGGTGGACCGGTGCCTTTTGCTGTTTATGGCTGTGCTGCTGGTGCAGCTGGCCTGCGGTCTGTTTCTGCCGGAGGGCCTGGCGCCGGAGGCGAGCAGCATCGATGTGATCGTGCGCACCTCCGCAGCGGCCATTTTCGGCTATCTGCTCAGCGGAAACTTCAACCGGGGCTCGGAGCAGGAGACCGCAGAGCGGTCCGACAGCCCACCGGAGTGCCTGTTTGAGGCGCAAAGTGACGCGTTGTCCCCGCCGCAGGGGCCAAAGGCCCCTATCGGCGTTTCTGCAGAGTCTCCCGATGGGGAAATAGAGAGAAACGGGGCGGAGCCTTTGGAACCGGGAAAGGGAGTTCCAGGCCGGGACACCGGCTGCCTGCAAATTCTCATGGCCACGGCCATCGGCCTTTTTTGCCTGGCGGTGTTGTTGCTGGTGCGGTTTTCCACCTGGTGGGGAGTGCCTCTGGTCACTTCGGATTCGGCCACTGCCACTGTGGCGCAGCTGCGGGATTTTGTCTCCGGCAGCGTGGGCTTTCTTATCGGCTGTCCCACATGTACTCTGACCCAATCCAAGTCATAACTTCAGGAGGTCCTCTTTCATGGCCGATATCAAGCAGGATATTCTCAGCCTCAGTTACAGCCCCAGCTTTGAAGTCCAGGGAATGCAGGAGGCGGACATCAACCTGAGTCTGCCCCCCGCTTCCGTGTCCACTGCCACTGTGTACGGCACCGTGACAGACGGGACTGCCCCCCTGCCCAACGCCACTGTCAAGCTCTTTGACAGCCTGGGCGTGCCTTACCAGCACACCATGACAGACGCCAGTGGTGCCTATACCCTGAACAATATCCCCGCCGGCACTTACAGCATCGCCGCTGTGGCGGACGGCTATCTTATGAGCCCATCTGCGGGCGTGATCCTCACCGACGGCATCACTGTGGAGGTGCCTCTGGTGTGCGCGGTGGATGCCACGCTGTCTTTGGGCGCTGTGGCCGGTGTGGTGTCTGCCACCGGCGCCACCGGTCCGGTGCCTCTGGCCGGTGCCAAGCTCACACTGATGGATGCCCAGGGTGTGGTTTTGGCGTCCACTTATTCGGCGGATGACGGCGAGTTTGTCTTCTATGACCTGGCCGATGGCATTTATCGCCTGATGGCTTCCGCAGAGGGGTATGTGACCACCGGTGCCATGACCGTCACCGTCACCGGAGGTTCGCTGTCCAATGTGACGGTGACCATGGCGACGGATGCGCGCACTTATAGCGGTACCGTCAGCGGCGTGGTCCGCAACGCTCTGGGCAGCGCAGTGGCCGGCTGCTTTGTGGGCCTCTACCAGGTGACCAAGGACACCCAGACCGGTGCCACCACTGAAAAGCTGGTGGCCGTCACCAAGACCAATGCAGAGGGAAAGTATCTGTTCGGCGGTGTCAGCGGCGGCCAGTATCTGGTCAAGGCAAAGCTGGAGCAGTAAGCACCGCTCTGGAGCACACCTGTCCCTTCTGCCTGAAGGAGGGGGAGGAGGCGGCGTGTGACCTTTGCTTTTTCCCCAGGTTTTGTCTGTGCGGACTTCGGGTGTGGATCTGTTCCTTTGGCCCCTGGGATTGCCTGACTTTGCACTCGCTGGAGAGAGGGGACTGCTCTGCCCACCGGCTTTTGTGCGGTGGAGCCGTCTTTGGATTCCTCCAGCCTGGGAACTATGATCTGACGCTGGAGGGAAACCGGGGCGGGATGCGGCTGGAGCTGCGTCTGTGCCCTGGAGCCAATGTGGACCTGGTATTGGACCCGGTGTCCCACCGGGCCTTCTGGCGGCGGGACCCGTTCCACTATTTCTATAACAGTCCTGCGGGGACCTGAGGAGAAGCGTCTAAGTGTCCCATGAAAAAGCGGCGCCGTCCTTGAGGACGGCGCCGCTTTTCTGTGCGCAGAAAAATCAGGATTCGCTTTTCCCCAGGGCCTTTTCCAAAGCGGCTCCCATGGAGCGGTTTCCCGGCCCCTGGTTGTTGCGGCGGATGGTCTCGGCGATCTGGCCCTGAACCCGCTCCACCTCGTCGTGGAAGGCGGTGGCCGACAGCCGCAAGGCGCCGTGTCCCAGGATGATCAGCTGCTCAGGACCATCGGAGGTGGCCACCTTCACCCGGTGCTTCCGGCCAATCTCGTAGGTGGTGCGCTCGATGTAGGCGTCCGCTGTCTCCGCTTCCTTGGTGTAGACTACGTGGATGTTGTGATACTTCTCCACGGAGCCCTGGCCGCCCTTGACCTTGTAGGCGTCGAACACCGCGATGACCTCGCATTTGCGGAAGCCCTGGTAGTTGCTCAGCAGGTCGCACAGCAGCTTTCGGGCGGCGTCCAGGTTGTCCCGGGCCACTGCCTTGAGCTCATCCCAGGCGAAGATGATATTGTAGCCGTCCACCAGCAGATACTCCGGCCCCTCCTGTCGGGCCTGGATGGTCCGCTTTTCCCCACTCTCGGCTCTCGGCTCCGGCCGGGGGACGAATTCCCGCCGCTTCACCGGACCGTAGGTCCGCTCAAAGATGGCCTGGAGCTCCTTGTTCTGCTCAATGGAGCCAGAATAGGCGGTGACGGAGCTCCGTTCTGCCGGACGTTCCTCCTCCTGGTCCGGGGCGTCCAGGCGCAGGCCGCTGTCCACGTGCATGTGCTCCCGGACCTGGTCCCACTTCACCACTACACCGGCGCCGTGGGAGCAAAAGACGGAGTCCGCCGGATTGTCGGTGTCCCGCTCCGGATCATAGCCCAGAGCTTCCACCACTGCCTCCTGGTCGTGGCAGGGGGCATAGCCCCGGAAGGAGCAGTGAAGCCGGCCCTGTCCCCGGGTGTAGGCGGCAACCTCGGCGCTGTAATCCCCCAGGGCGGAGACGGGCACGGAGCCGGTGAGGACGGTCTCCTCGCCCTGGCTCTCCGGAGGGTCGGTCTGGCCGTTCATCCGCTGGAGGTCGCTGAGGGCCCGGCCCACGCAGGAAGTGGGCAGCTCCAGCCGGAAGTCGTACCAGGGCTCCAGCAGGATGGACTGGGCCTGCATAAGGCCCTGGCGCACCGCCCGGTAGGTGGCCTGGCGGAAGTCACCGCCCTCGGTATGCTTGACGTGGGCCCGGCCCGCCACCAGGGTGATCTTCATGTCGGTGATGGGGGAGCCGGTGAGAACGCCGGGGTGCTCCCGCTCCTCCAGATGGGTCAGCACCAGCCGCTGCCAGTT
>CDTY01019961.1_pt1 | contig 17112 bp, 19 predicted proteins | sample 557731 | NCBI WGS metagenome assembly CDTY01 (sample SAMEA3182101, study PRJEB8094) | gut metagenome | biome: human; feature: gut; material: Stool; isolation source: human stool | place: Canada | collected 2013-02-12
CGGATGGACAGGGAGATCTTCTGCTTCTCCTCATCCACAGCGGTGATCTTGGCGTCCACCACCTGACCCTCGGACAGCACATCCTCGGGCTTGTCAATGCGGCGGTCGGCGATCTGGGAGATGTGAATCAGGCCGTCCACACCGGGCACGACCTCGGCGAAGGCACCGAAGCTCATCAGCTTGACGATCTTGACGGAAGCCACGTCGCCCACATGATAGGTCTCCATGAACTTCTCCCAGGGGTTGATGCTGCGGTCCTTGACGCCCAGAGAGATCTTACGCTTCTCGGGGTCATAGGAGATGACGTACACATCCAGGGTATCGCCCACGGACACAACCTCAGCGGGGGTCTTGATACGGCTCCAGCTCAGCTCGGAGATATGTACCATACCGTCCACACCACCGATGTCCACAAACACGCCATAGGAGGTCATGGACTTGACCACGCCGGTGTAGTGCTTGCCCACCTCGATGTTGGCCCACACTTCGGCCTGAGCGGCCTTGCGGGCCTCCTCCTGCACGGCACGGATGGAACCCACCACACGGCGGCGGGCACGGTTGACCTCAGTGATGCGCAGCTGGACCTTCTGCTTGACCATCGTGGACAGGTCAGCACCCCGGGGCATGCCGCTCTGGGAAGCGGGGATGAACACCCGGACGCCCTTGACGGAAGCCACCAGGCCGCCCTTGTTCTCCTCGGTGATGATGCCCTCCAGGACAGTCTTGTCCTCCACGGCCTGCTCGATGTTCTCCCAGACCTTGACGGTATCCAGACGCTTCTTGGACAGCTCGGCGAAGCCCTCCACGTCGTTGACGCGGACGATGTAGGCCTCGATCTCATCGCCCACCTTCACCACGTCCTCAGGCTTGACGTTGGGATCGTCGCTGAGCTCGCTGGCCTTGATGTAAGCGGCCTGCTTGGCGCCCACGTCCACCTGCACCTCAGTGGGGGTGACGGCGGTCACAATACCGGTAACCTTTTCTCCTGTATTTAAAGTCTTGAAGGATTTTTCCAGTAATTCCTCAAAGGATTCCTCGCTGCCCTCGACGGCCTTGATTTCTTCACTCATGGTTGCATATACCTCCTTAATGATGCCCGCAGGCGTGGATGCGCCAGCCGTAAGACCCGCGACAGAGCAACCATCGAACCAATCCGGCGAGAGCTCGTCCGCCTCCTCGATCTGGTGGACTTGAGAACATCTCTTGTTGCAAATCTCCGTCAAATGTTTGGTGTTCGCGCTTTTACGGTCCCCTACCACAACCATCACGTCCACCTGGGCGGCGATCTGAGCCGCTTCAGATTGACGTTTATGCGTAGCATCACATATTGTATCAAATATTTTCACATTTGTACACAGTTTTTTTAGGATTTTTTCAGAAGCTTCAAAAAGCGACCGAATACAAGTGGTCTGTGCCACCACTGTCAGAGGAATCTCCCGGTGAGAAGGCTCCTCCATGGCCCAGGCCTGGGCCATCTCCGGTCCGTCAAAAACCAACGGCCGGCGGCACCAGCTGGCCACGCCCATGACCTCCGGGTGATGGGGCTCGCCGATGATGACCGGCCGGCGGCCCTCCGCTTCAGCCTGAGCCACCAGACGCTGGATGCGCATGACATTGGGACAGGTGGCGTTGACACAGGCCACTCCCTTCTCCTCCAGCCCCTCCAACACCGATCGCAGCTCCCCATGGGAACGGATCAGCACGGTGTCTCCGGCCTGCAAGGCGGCCGGGTCATCAGTCCGGCGGACGCCCATATGGTCCAGCTCCTCCACCACGTGGCTGTTGTGGATGATGTCGCCCAGCATCCAGCAAGAGCCTCTCTCCGCAGCGGTATCCCGGGCCAGCTTCACCGCCCGCTCCACGCCATAGCAAAAGCCGGCGCTTTTGGCAAGAAGTACCTTCACAGCGTCTCCCCTCCCAGCGCATAGGCCCGGCGAAGCACCTCATCGGCGATGTCCTGCATCTCCTCCGCTGTGCCGTGCCGTCCGGTATAGACCGGCGTCACAGGATGGCCAATAATCAGGCGCGTCCGGTGAAAGAGGTGCTTCTTTCCGTCCACATAGACAGGAACCATCACCGCCCCGGTGCGGACGGCAATCACCGCCACGCCGCTCTTGGCCCGCACCTGACCGGGATGATCCACCCGGGTCCCCTCGGGAAAGATCAGCAGGTTCTCCCCGTCTCGAATGGCACGGATGGCCGTCTTGACCGATTGAATGTCCGAATTTCCCCGGCTGACCGGGAACGCACCCAAACGGGAAATGATGGGACCCAGCAGAGGAATTCGGAAGAGCTCCTCCTTGGCCATGATACGCAGGTGATAATCAATGGGCGTGGTGATCGCCAGCAAAACAGGGTCCCAGAGGCTGCTGTGGTTGGGACAGAGCATGGCCCCGCTGGCCGGGAGATTCTCCAGCCCAGAGACCTCAAGGGGGTAGAAAAAGCGAAGAATGGGGCCCACAACTCTCCAGACAACGTGAAAAAAATGCTCGTTCATTGTCCCACCTTCTCCCGGATCACCTGCAAAAGAGCCTGACGGCTGCCTGCAAAATCCAATTCGCTGGTGTCCACCGTCACTGCATCCGCAGCCACCCGCAAAGGCGCCACCTCCCGGTGGGTGTCGTCCCAATCCCGCTGGCGCAGCTCCTCCAGCACCTGCTCATAGGGCTGTGGGGTTCCCCGCTGCTCCAGCTCCAGGCACCGGCGGCGGGCGCGGATCTCCGGCGAAGCGGTGAGGTAGATCTTCACGTCCGCCTCAGGCAGCACCACCGTGCCGATATCCCGTCCGTCCATCACCACACTGTGCCGGCGGGCTGCCTCCCGCTGCATCTCCAGCAGGAAATCCCGCACACAGGCGTGGGCCGACACAATGGAGGCGCACCGGGAGATCTCCGGCTTGCGGATCTCCTCCGTCACGTCCTTTCCATTGAGCAGCATGTGCTGTAAACCATCTTTACTATACATCATTTCCACCTGGATCTCCGGTAGAAGTTCCCGTACGGACTCCGCGTCTCCAGGGTCTGCCCCACGGCTGCGCACAAAATATCCGATGGTGCGATAGATAGCACCGGTGTCCACATAGACATAGCCCAGTTCCGCCGCCACACTCTTGGCCAGGGTGCTCTTGCCCGCCCCGGAGGGACCGTCGATGGCAACGGAAACCAACTTCTCCTGCTGCATGCTTTCTCTCTCCCTTTTATTCTCTCTCATTCCTGCTCCGCCGCGGCGGCCAGACCGGCAGCCCGGCCGGTGGCCCAGGCAATCTGCAGATTGAATCCACCGGTATAGGCATCCACATCGATGATTTCTCCTGCGAAGTATAATCCCTTTACAGCTTTTGATTCCATTGTCTTGGGATCGATTTCTTTTACCTTGACTCCCCCGGAGGTCACAATGGCATTCTCCACCGGCATGGGCCCTTCGATCTCCACGGGCCAGTGCTTGAGCAGATGCAGTATCTGGTGTCGCTCCTCCCGGGTGATGGAGTGGACCTTCTGATGGGCATCCACTCCGCTGGCCTCCACAAAGACGGGGATCAGCTTATGGGGCAGCAGATCCACCAACGCATTGCAGAAGTCGCTGTTGCAGTACTTTTCAAAGTCCGACAGCAACCGCCGGTCCAGCGTAGGCTCATCCAGAGCCGGCTTCAGGTCGATCTCCAGGCGATACTCCTTCTGGCCGAACTTCCGCATATGGGCGGAGGCAGACAAAATCAGGGGACCGCTGACCCCAAAGTGGGTAAACAGCAGTTCCCCAAAGTCTGTATAGATCTTTTTGCCGCTCTCCAGCACCGTCAGCTCCACGTTCCGCAGACTCAATCCCTGAAGCTGGGCACACTGAGTCCCCTTCTCCCGCAGCGGAACCAGAGAGCCCCGCAGAGGCGTCACCGTGTGGCCAACCTCTTGGGCCATCCGATGTCCGTCACCGGTGGAGCCGGTGGCAGGATAGGATACGCCGCCGGTGGCCAGAATGACCCGGTCCGCCGGAAGAGTCTCCCCTGCTCCGCAGCGCACGCCGCAGACTGTGCCGTCCCGGACCTCCAGATGTTCTGCCCGCTGCCGCAGGACCGCCACATGGAGCTGCCGGGCCCGGCGTTCCAGCGCGCCGCTGATGTCGAAAGCCCGGTCCGACACGGGAAACACCCGTCTGCCCCGTTCCACCTTCAGAGGCACACCTAAATCCTCAAAAAAGGCCATAGTATCCCGACCGTCAAAGCGGGAAAAGGCGCTGTACAAAAAGCGTCCGTTGTGAGGCACATTGGCCAGCAGTTCCTGACAGGAGGCATCATTGGTGACATTGCACCGGCCCTTGCCCGTGATGTTCAGTTTTTTGCCCAGACGTTCGTTGGGCTCCAGCAGAGTGACATGTGCCCCCTGCTCCGCCGCCGTGATGGCGGCCATCAATCCGGCGGCACCGCCGCCGATCACCACAATCTTAGACATCTTCCGCCTTTCCAAACACGCCGTACCGGTCCCAGATATCCTCCAACTCCTCAAAGGTCTCCGCCAGGTCCTTATTCATCCGGTTTCCCAGCGCCACGATCAGTGCGTTGATGAGGGAGAGCGGCGCCACCATGGAGTCCACAAAGGAGATCATCTCACTTCTGGCCAGCAAGGAGGCGCTGGCCAGCTGATAGAGCGGCGAGACCTCGCTGTCGGTGATGGCCACCACGTCACAGCCCCGGTCCGCGGCAAACTGGACGGTGTTGACAGTCACCTTGGAATAGCGGGGGAAGCTGATGGCCAGAATCACATCCCCCGGACCGATGCGGAAGAGCTGCTCAAAGATCTCCCCCGCCGCGTTGGATTGCACCAGCGTGACATTTTCAAAGAGCATATGCAGGTAAAAATGCAGATATCCTGCCACAAAAGACGAGGAACGGACCCCCAATATGTAGATATGGCGGGCGTTCATCAGCTTGTCCACCACCCGGTCGAAGTTGGCCTGGTCCATCTCTTCAATGGCAAGACGCAGCTTCTCCATGTCGGACTGCATCACTGCCGTGGCCAGATCCTGGCCGGAGAACTGGTTGTCCGCAGCCTGGATGCGCTGGATGGAGGTCAATTTGGTACGAATCATTTCCTGCAGGGCCTTTTGCATACTGGGATACCCGTCGTAGCCCAGCTCCGAGGCGAAGCGGACCACGGTGGACTCGCTGACATGGACGGTTTTTCCCAGTCGGCTGGCAGTCATGAAAGCCGCTTTATCATAATTGTCCAAAATGTATCGGGCTATGAGCTTTTGTCCCTTGGAAAACTCACTCATTCGTCCTTTGATTCTCTGTAAAATATGTCTTGACGCTGCGTTGCCCTTTTCCACGTTGTCTCTCTCCTACCCGTTGAAATATCACTTCATTCGGAGAATATTTTATCACGTTTTCAGCTGAATTCAACCATTCTTTCCCTTTTTTTAGAATTTTCCAGGGAATCTACGCCTGCTGAAGGTCCGCAATCTCCTCCTCGGTCAGATACCTCCATTTTCCAGGTGGAAGCTCTCCCAGGCAGAGGCTGTGCTCCCGCACCCGCTGCAGCCGTTTGACGTGTAGGTCGCAGAGGGCGCACATGCGCCTGATCTGGCGGTTTTTCCCCTCGTGGATGGTGATCTCCAGCTCCGCTGTCTCTCCGCCTCGACGCATGGTCTCTACCTGGGCAGGCCGGATGGTCGTTCCATCCTCCAGAGCCCTCACTGCCGCCAGACGCCGGGCAGCCTGTCCCACCGCACCGGCCACCACCACCCGATAGGTCTTGTCCACCCCAAAAGAGGGGTGCAGCAGACGCTGCATCAGGGCGCCGTCGTTAGTCAGCAAAAGCAGCCCCTCGGAGTCCATATCCAGCCGCCCCACGGGATAGACCCGGGCACCGCAGTCCTTCACCAGGTCCGCAACCGTGGGCCGTCCCTTTTCATCCTGAAGCGTGGTGACCACGCCTCTGGGCTTGTTGAGCATGAGATAGACCATCTTTTCCTGCCGCGTCAGCAGCACGCCGTCCACCCGGATCTCATCCCGGTCCGGGTCAGCCCGGTCGCCCACATGGGCGGGGGCGCCGTTGACGGTGACCTTTCCCTCCGCCAGCAGCGCCTCCGCATGGCGGCGGGAGCAGATTCCCGCCGCTGAAATCAATTTTTGCAGTCTCTCTTCCATACATCTCAATCCTGAAGCAGATTCAAAAGCCGCTGAAGCAGCGTCATAGGCTCCGGCAGCGTCACCGCCACATCCTCGCCGCACAGCAGCTCCACTCTGCCGATCTCTTCCCCGTTCAGCAAAAATACCGCCTGGCCTACCACCTGGCCTGCCGTCAGCGGGGCCACCAGGCTGTCAGCCACCTCCCACCGGGTCTCCACCTGCTCCCCCTCAGCCAGGGGCCAGGCAAAGTCCCCCGCCGCCAGAAGGGGCACGGAGGTGCCGTCACTGCCCTCCACCGGGACCTGACGGACCGTCTCGCCTCGGGTCAAAAAGGTCTTGGCCGGATAGGTCGAAAAGCCGTAGTCCAGCATGGCGGCATGGTCTAACCAGTCGTTTCCGTCCTGAAGGGTCACGGCCACCAGCCGCTGCCCGTTGCGCTGGGCGCAGCTGACCAAGGTCCGGCCCGCAGCCCGAGTGTACCCGGTCTTGAGGCCGATGCAGCCCTCCACCAGGCCCAAAAGCTTATTGTGGTTGGTCATGGTCCGGCCGCCGATGGTCACGCTGCGGGTGGAGAACATCCGCACCAGCGTCTCGTTCTCCACCGCTGCGGCCGCCAGCTTGGCCATATCCCGGGCAGTGGAATAGTGCTTTTCATCGTCCAGGCCGTTGGGGTTGGCAAAGGAGCTGTTGCTCATGCCCAGTTCCTGAGCTTTCTCATTCATCATCTCCACGAAGTGGTCCACTCCGCCGCCCACGTGGTCGGCGATGGCCACCGCCGCGTCATTTCCTGAACACAGCAGCAGCCCATACAGCAACGTCTCCAGCGTCAGCTGCTCCCCCGCCTTCAGATACATGGAGGAGCCCTCCGCCATATGGGAGCTCTTGATGGTCACCACATCGCTCAGCGTGCCGTTCTCCACGGCCACCAGGGCCGTCATGATCTTGGTGGTGCTGGCGATGAGCATCTTTTTATCAGCGTTTTGCTCATACAGTACCCGTCCGCTGTCCACGTCTATCAAAATCGCAGCAGTAGCGGATGTGCTGAGCGCCAATGTCTGACAAGTCAATATACTAAACAGCGCCACAGCGCACAAAAGAGAAGAGATCAAGCGTTTCAGGGCCATCGCCTCCTATACAGTCATCTCGCGATGCCTGTATAGTATACCCCTTCCTCAGAAATCTTTTTCCTTCTTTTTGTCGAAATATTTTTCCGCCTTATCGATCAGGTCCGGAACCATCTCCACGATGCGGTCCACGGTGGTGGCAGGGGGCATGGTCACCGGCAGGAGCCGGGTCACGCCGTCCCGGATGACCAGAAAGGCAACCGGGTCCATTTTCACGCCGCCGCCGGTGGCAAAGGTCAGGTTCTCCTTATCCGGCTGATGCTTACCATAGGTGCTGCCGCCGCCGTTTCCAAAGCCAAAGCTGACCCGGGAAATGGGGATCAACGTCACACCGTCGGGGGTGTGGATGGGCTGCCCCACCACGGCGTTGGAATCCGCCATGCCGTGGATCTGATCGATGGTGTCCTGCATCATCTGGTGCAAAGAGTTGCGTCCTTCCTTGTGTTCCACATGGTTGTTTTCCATACACAGCTTCCTTTCTATGCCGCCTGATCGGCTGTTTGAGTAGTTTTCCTGTCTTTCTGTTTTGCCCGGAGCCTCATCAGCCACTTCAGCGTGGGGATGCCGGCGCAGATTCCCACGCGGAGCAGCGTGCCAATTCTGGCAGACACTCCTACCTTCCCTTGCAGCTGGATCTTTTCACGGCTCAGATCCAGCTCCAAATGGATGCTGGGGTCCGGGATCACCAGCAGCGTCTCCAAGCGGGGCATCAGCGTCCACATGGCTGCGCAGAGCAGTCCATAGAGCTCCGCAGTGTCTGCGGGATCTTCCCCGCCCACATAGACGCACAGTTCCAGGGGCTGGATACGGATGGCTCTCCGAGTCTGTTCCAGAGCCCGCAGGCCCACGGGCAGCAGTGTGTCAAAGGCGTCCCGCAGGTCCTCCGCCGTGAGCTTCGGGAGCTTTTTCTTCAGCTCGGCCCCGGTGATCTCTTCTTTTTTCTTTTTTGGCTCCTTGGGCTTCTTTTCCCTTTTGGCATCCTGCCGGAAAGGGTCGATGTGAATGCGCAGAGGGCCAACCCGAATGGTGAAGGAGATGTGATCCTCCCAAAACACGGTGACTCCCACCCGGGCCAGGCACAGCAGCGCAGTCAGCAGCAATAGCACCGCCAAGATCCAGACAATGACCACTGTGCCTCACCTCCCGCTTATCTTTTGCAAATCAAGGCATCTCCTGGCCGCTCTCCATAGGTACCTCCGGGTCCACCACTTCTCCGTTCTCCCCCAGGCGCATCTGCCCATCCGCCGCCAGACCCGGCAGTTCCGGCAGGTCCTCCAGGGAGTTGAGATGGAATGCCCGGAGGAAATTCTTGGTGGTGCGGTACAGATGGGGCCGTCCCGGCACCTGGAGCCGGCCGCACTCCTCAATGAGTTTGCGCTCCAGCAGCAGCCCAACCGTGTAGGAGCTGTCCACGCCCCGCACCTGGTCCACATAGGCCCGGGTGGTGGGCTGATAGTAGGCAATGATGGTCAGCACCTCCAGGGCCGGCTGACTGAGCTTGGCGGGCTTTCGGATCTCAAAGGCCCGCCGGATAATATCCGCATAGTCCGGAGCCGAACACATCTGCCAGCTGTCCTCCAGCTGCAGCAGTCGGATGCCCCGGCGATCAAAGGCGTACTGGTCGCTGAGCCGGTGCAGCACCTGCTCTACCGTGGGACGGTCCATGTCCAGGGCCAGGCAGATGCGGTCAATCTGGACCGGTTCCCCCGAAGCGAAGAGAATCCCCTCAATGGCAGACTCGATCTCCTTCATCTCCATGTTTTCCATTGGTGTCTCTTTCCATCCTTACAACGTCAAATTTTCCGGCGAGTCCTTCTCCGGTGTCACCGTGCAGTCCGTAGCTGAGCCCGCCAGGCGGATGGCCTTGGACCGGCACAGCTCCAACACCGCCAGGAAGGTGGCCACCACCTCGCTGCGGCTGCGGCTGCCGCGAAAGAGCAGCAAAAACCGGGTCACACCGCCCCGGAACAGTCGGTCCAAAATCTCGTGGGCCTTCCGCTCCACAGGATAGGGCTCGTGCTGCACGATCTCCCGGAAAGCGGAGGCCGGCGGCGGCGCCATGCGCTCGCTGCGGCACAAGATCTCCTGCATGGCCAGGATGAGATCTCCCGGCTGCTGGTCATATTCATAGATCTTGCCCCGCTTCATCGGCTCCGGTCCCCGGGTGATGACGTTCCGGCCAAACTCGCCCCGGGGCGCCAGGTGCTCCGCCGCGGCCTTGACCCGCACGTAGGTCTCGTTCCTCCGGCGCTCCTCCAGGGCCTTCACCAGGGCGTCCATCTCGCTCTGGGCCTCCTCGTCCTCGATGGACAGCAGCATCCGGGTCTTAATGAACATGAGCTGGGAGGCCATGGTGATGAACTCACTGGCCACCTCCAGATCCATGCTCTGGCGCTTTTCCAGATAGGCCAGGTACTGGTCACAGATCAGGGAGATGGAGATGTCCTGGATCTCGATCTTATTCTTGCCCAATAGGTACAAAATCAGGTCCAGCGGCCCTTCAAAGTCCTGCATATCCTCTTCCCGCCGGTCCCGGACCACTTTTTCCAGCTTGTAGATGGGATTGTCCAAACAGGGGTCACCTCAAAAAATCAGATTCACCAGTCCGGTGTATACCGCCATGATGGCGCGGCTGAGCATCCCGCCGCCTATGTTGGTAAAGGACAGCAAGATCAGCACCAGCATCCCATAGCGCTCATAGCGCATCAGGGTGAAATAGGCCCGGTCCGACAGCAGCGCTCCCAGCACCTTAGACCCATCCAGAGGCGGCAGGGGGATCAGATTGAACAGCCCCAGGCCGATGCTCAAAACGGCGGTGTTCAGAAGGAATGTAAAGACCTGTTGCCACAGTGTAACATAGGAAGCGTGGTCATAGATCGCCCGGGCTCCCAGCATCAGCACCACTGCCAGGACAAAGTTGGACACCGGGCCGGCCAGCGCCGTCAGGGCCATGCCCTCCTTGGGCTTTTTGAAGTAGCGGGGGTCCACCGGCACAGGCTTTGCCCAGCCGAAGCCGCACAGCACCATCATGGCAAGGCCGAACCAGTCGATGTGGCGCAGGGGGTTGAGAGACAGCCGGTGCATCCGCTTGGCCGTGGGGTCCCCCAGGGCGTATGCTGCCACGCCGTGGCAGGTCTCGTGGACCGTCAGGCATAAAAAAACACTCACCAGACGCAGCACAAGGGCCCCCATGGAGGCAAAGTCCAGCTGCCGGAAGAGATTTTCCAGATAGTGCACGCAAATCGCTCCTTTTCCGGCCGCGGCCCATAAAATACAGAGTCAGTATAGCATTTTTTCCGCTTGAATACAAGTGATTCCTAGCCCTTCTCCGCAGGCGGGGATTCCGCGCTCCGGGACAGGATATCAGAAAAGCTCACATCCATCTTGTAAGTGCTGACAGCATCCTCTAAAATGCAAAACAAGGGCGGCGATTCAAACTGCAACCGCCGGTTGCGGAATTGCCAATCGCAGGAGATGGCGCTTTGCCGGAACATAGGGTATGCTGATTCCAAGGAGGTAGCTGGATGTTGTCAGAAAAAATCTATTCGCTCCGGCGCAGGAGCGGACTTTCTCAGGAGCAGCTGGCGGAACAGGTGGGCGTTTCCCGGCAGGCTATCTCGAAATGGGAAAGCGGGCTGTCCACCCCGGAACTGGAGAACCTCCTGGCCCTGAGCCGGTGTTTCGGCATCACGGTGGATCAGCTGACCAGTGAGGACTCCGATCCCCTTCCCCACGGCAAGGACCTGCCGGCAGACCATCCGCCTTCCCGGAAAAGAAGCCTCCGGTGGGGGCTCGGCCTTTGTCTGGGCGGCACCGCTGGTCTTGCAGCTGTGGGGCTTGCAATGATCCTGCAGCCCGCCCTGGCGTCTCGGATCAGCCAATCGTCAGTGGTGACCATCAACGGGATCGGGTGGCTGTTTCTGGCATGTATCCTGGCGATGGTAACGGGAATCTTTTTGATGTGGAGGAGGAAATAAGATGCGCAGGTATAAACGGCTCAGCGTGGCTTTTGCAGCCGCAGCCATTGTCCTCTCAGATGTCATGTGCGCGGTGGTGGCGTATTCCTACTGTTCCCTGCAATGGTGCAGACAGTGCAGCGCGCCGGCCCGCATCGCGTTCATTTACATCATCCCCTACGGGATTGGGATCGCCCTGTGCGCCGTCTTGTCCCGGTTTTTTCTGAAAAGAGAACAGGCGGAAAAACGTGCGAGAGACTAATTGAAAAGCGGGTGCCCTCTAACGGAGGGCACCCGCTTTTTTGATCGTTCCAGGATTCCGGCCAGGCCCGCATCCAGATGGCGGTCCGCCTTCTTCTCTGTTCCTCTGGGGCGAAAAGAGTGCCTTCGATCCCCCTGCCCCCTATTTTACACTCTTCCCTCAGTCCTCCTGCTTTCTGGCCCGGGTCATCAGCTCCCGCACCACGGACTGGGTGGATTTGTTCTGATAAAGCACCTCATAGGCGCAGCGGCAGATGGGCATCTCCACCTCCGCCTGCTCCGCCAGCTGGCGGACACTGTCGGCGGCATAGTAGCCCTCCACCACGGCACCGATCTCCTCCATGGCCTCCTGGGCACTCTTGCCCTGGCCAATGAGGATGCCGCAGCGGCGGTTCCGGGAGTGCATGGAGGTACAGGTGACGATCAGGTCGCCCATACCCGCCAGGCCCGCAAAGGTCTCCCGCCGGCCGCCCAGCTTCTCCCCCAGACGGCCCATCTCTGCCATAGCCCGGGTCATCAGCAGCGCCTTGGTATTGTCACCGTAGCCCATGCCGTCAATGACGCCGCAGCTGAGGGCCACCACGTTTTTCAAAGCCGCCGCCAGCTCTACACCTATAATATCAGGGCTGGTGTAGACCCGGAAGTACTCGTTCATAAAGGCATCCTGCACCAGCTGGGCAGCTGCCTCATCCGGGTGGGCCGCCACCACGCCGGTGGGGATACGGCGCCCCACCTCCTCTGCGTGAGAAGGGCCGGAAAGTGCAATTACTTTACAGTCTTTTTTGACTTCTTCTTCGATGATCTGGCTCATTAGATCGTGGGTATCCCGCTCCACGCCCTTGGAAACGGACACCAGCGGCGTGCCGGGCCGCAGGAAGGGCGCCGCCTTGGCGGCAGTGGTGCGGACCGCATAGGAGGGCGTGGCAAACACCACCAGATCCTGCTGTCCCAGCTGGTCCATGCTTCCGGTGAAGGTCAGCGCCTCCGGCAGCTTCACACCGGGAAGCAGCGGATTTTCCCGGGTCCGGGTCAGCTGCTCCGCCTTCTCCGGGTTGTGGGACCAAAGGGTGACAGTATGTCCATTGTCGCACAGCACCTGGCTCAGGGCCGTGCCCCAGCCGCCGGTGCCCAAAACAGTGATCTTCATGGTGAACCTCCGCTTATTCCTGTTTTTTATGATGGAAGCTGAATTTGTTCTCCGTCCCATGCATAAGGCGATGGATATTTCCCCGGTGCTGCCACACCACCAGTCCGCCGACCAGGAAGGCCAGCACCACGATCACCGGATCGGGGTAGCAATACCAGGAGACAAAGGGAAAGCTGCCTCCCGCCCACACGGAGCCCAGAGACACATATTTGGTCACAATGGCCAACAGCAAAAAGCCGCCCCAGACCACCACCGCAATACGCCAATCCATCATGATGGCGATGGTGCCTCCGGAGAGGATGCCCTTGCCGCCCTTGAAGCGGAACATGCAGGGGAACATATGGCCCAGCAGGCAAAAGAGGGCCGCCCAGTACTTGCCCAGGATCTCCAGCGTCCCAAAGCCAGTAAGGCTGAAGAGATACCGGCCCAGCAAAACGGCGATCACCGCCTTGAGGACGTCGCACAATATGACCACAAAGGTCAGCGCTCCGCCGAAGGTCCGGTAGAAATTGGTCAGGCCGGCGTTGCCGGAGCCGTGGCCCCGCACATCATCCCGCAGGATGTACTTGGAGACGATGACCGCGCCGTTGAAACAGCCCAGAAAATAGGCCGCCACCGCCACCACCAGCGCCCATAGAAAAAAGGCGGGCTCCACCTGGGACAGACACCAAATGACAGGATCTTCCATCGCTTACTCCTCCTTGTCGCCTTTTTCCCGGATGGAGAGGATGATGGGGGTTCCCTCCAGGCCGAAGGTACTGCGAATGCAGTTCTCCAGATACCGCTGATAGGAGAAGTGGAAGAGCTTTTTGTCGTTGCAGAACACCACAAAATGGGGCGGCCGGATACCCACCTGAGTCATATAGTAGATCTTCAGCCGCCGGCCCTTGTCCGTAGGCGGCTGAACCCGGGTCTGGGCATCCGCCAGGACGTTATTGAGCATGCCGGTGGTGATCCGGGTGGAAGCCTGCTCATGGACATAGTTGATGAGGTCAAAGAGCCGGTCCACCCGCTGTCCCGTTAGGGCGGAGAGGAAAAGGATGGGAGCGTAGGTCATATAGCTCAGATCCCGCATGACCTCCTGGCGCATCTTGTCCATGGTCTTGCCGTCCTTCTCCACCAGGTCCCACTTGTTCACCACGATGATGCAGGCCTTGCCCGCCTCATGGGCCAGGCCCGCCACCTTGGTGTCCTGCTCCGTGACGCCCTCGGTGGCGTCGATGAGGATCAGGCACACATCGGCCCGGTCGATGGCCATGGTGGCGCGGAGGACGCTGTACTTCTCAATGGCCTCCTCCACCTTGGCCTTTTTCCGCATACCAGCGGTGTCGATGAACACATACTTGCCCTTTTCGTTTTCGAAAGTGGAGTCGATGGCGTCCCGCGTAGTGCCGGGCACGTTGCTGACGATAGTCCGCTCCTGGCCCAGAATGCGGTTGGTCAGAGAGGACTTGCCCACGTTGGGCCGGCCGATGAGGGCCACCTTGATAGCATCGCTCTCCTCTTCCTCCTCATCCTCCGGCGGGAAATAGGCCACGCAGGCGTCCAGCAGGTCGCCGGTGCCGTGGCCGTGAACGGCGGAGACAGCGATGGGGTCTCCCAGTCCCAGGTTATAGAACTCATAGATGTCGGGGCTCATGCCCTGGTCCACCTTGTTCACCGCCAGCACGATGGGCTTGCCGCAGCGCAGGAGCATGTTGGCCACCTCCTGATCAGCGGCAGTGACTCCGGTCTTGACGTCGGTCAAAAAGACGATGACCGTGGCGTTGTCGATGGCAATCTGGGCCTGCTCCCGCATGAAGCTGAGGATCTGGTCATCGGTGCGGGGCTCGATACCGCCGGTGTCCACCAGGGTGAAGGTCCGACCGTTCCAGTCCGTCTCTCCGTAGATCCGGTCCCGGGTGACGCCGGGTGTGTCCTCCACGATGCTCAGGCGTTGGCCCACCAATTTATTGAAAAGCATGGACTTGCCCACATTGGGCCGCCCTACGATGGCGACAATGGGTTTCATCTTTGCTCACGTTCCTTCCTTGTAAAAATCGCGTCCACCAGACTGAAGCCATCCTGCTCCACCACGGTGACGGGACGGCCCAGGGCCTGCTCCACATCCTCCACGGTCAGATCGTCCAAAAACACGTCTCCCCCGTGGCGCAGCACGTTGGCCGGCAGCAGGATGTGGTCCCCCAGCTGCCGCTCTTTGAGCTGGGCAATGATATCCTGGGCAGTCAAAAGGCCGGCCACATCGATGGTATGGCCGAAAAAGTCGTTGCGGATGCCCACCACTTCTCCCTGAAGGGAGGGGCATTTCTCCTTGGCCTGGGCCACCAGGGCGGCGATGAAGGGCTGGGCCGACATTCCCGTGGCGCTGGTGAAGCTCAGGTACTCCACAGAGGGGTCCACATCCTCCAGGCCCTGGGAAAACTCCGTCATCAGGGACCGCAGCATCCCCACGCCGTTTTCCAGCTGGCCGTACTCCTCATAGTAGGACTCCGGCGGCAGTTCCCGGCCGGCCTTGATATACAGCTCATCGGCGCAGAAAAATCTCCGTGTCCCGTATTTTTCCAGGCAGATGGCACCGTATTCATCCACGATGTCGATGATCTCCCCGGCTTTCTGAGCATCCACCATGCCGATCTTGGCCAGGCCCTTGCGGTACTTGGTCAAGCCCACCGGCACGATGGAACAGCTGGCAAAGCCGATGTCCATCAGATCCTCAATGGTGCGGCGCAAGTGCACCCCGTCGTTCCAGCCGGGGCAGACCACGATCTGCCCGTTCATCTCGATGCCCGCCTCACCAAAGGCCCGCATATACTCCAGGCTCTTGTCCGCGTGGACATTGCCCAGCAGCCGCTTGCGCAGCTCCGGCTCCGTGGACTGGACGGAGACATTGATGGGGCTGATGCGCAGGTCGATGATCCGCTGGGCCTCCCGGGGCGTCAGGTTGGTGAGGGTGATATAGTTGCCCATGAGAAAGCTCAGCCGGGCATCGTCATCCTTGAAATAGAGCGTGTCCCGCATATTGGGGGGCATCTGATCCACAAAGCAGAACAGGCAGTGGTTAGAGCAAGGACGGGGCTCGTCCATCAGATAGGAGTCGAAATTCAACCCCAGCTCCTGGCCCTCCAGCTTGCGGATCTCCAGCTTCCGCCGTCCGCCCTCCGGCTCCTCCAGCTCCAGCTCCAGCACCGGATCATAGCAGTAGAACCGGTAATCCAGTACGTCCACGATCTCGTGGCCGTTGACCGTCAGCAGCTTCTCCCCCGCCTGGATGCCGGCGCGCTGGGCCGGACTGCGGTGGTCCACGGATGTGACGACTGTACTCATGGTCTTCCCCCTCTGCATATACGGCGCCAAAACCGCCCCGACTAGGGACGGAGACAACCGCTGGTATGTTTCAGTATAGCCAATTTTTCCAGGAATCGCAACTCAAAAAGAAAGGAGGGAAGATGCTTCTTCCCTCCTTACGGTCCTTACGGCTTTGTGCTTACTTCGCAACCACGGACTTCACAACCTTGACCTGACGGCCGTTGTAAGTACCGCATTCCTGGCACATTCTGTGAGGCAGATGCAGTGCACCGCACTTGGGGCACGCAACAAGGCCGGGAACCGCCAGCTTCCAGTGAGAGCTGCGCCGCTTGTCGCGTCTTGCTTTGGAAACTTTTCTCTTAGGTACTGCCATAGTGACACCTCCTTGGTCAAAAGGCAAAGGACGGGCCTTATCTGCCTTCGTGTTTACTGCTCGTCGGAACTTTTATTCAAAAGCTTTGCCAGGACGGCCAGCCGCGGGTCTACTTCCTTTTTACAGGAGCAGGGGCCCAGATTCAGATCGGCTCCGCACCGCGGGCATAGTCCCTTGCAATCTTCCGAACACAATGTCTTTGTGTCCATTCCCAGGATAAACGCTGTGCGGGCCAGGTCTTCGGCATCCACCGTACCTTCCTCCAGCAAAACGATGTCCTCGTTCTCCTCGTCCTCTTTTTCCTCTGCCAGAACACAGCTGAAGTCTACGGACTTGGGATTGCGGAATTCCTTGGCGCATCGGTCACAGACCGAATTCAGCGTGGTCCGGGCCGTCAGTGACAGCACCAGTACGCCAGCCTCGTTCCGCACCAAGCCTTCCACCTCCACCGGCTCTGCCGCAGGGAAATAGCCGTTGAATTCCACATCGGAAAGGTCCATGGAAAACCGGAACGGAAGCTCCGCTCCCGGGGTATTCAGGATTCGTTTTACATCTAAACGCATAGCATACCTCGCAATGACACGAGTGATATTATAGTGGATTCTCCGCCGATTGTCAAACATTTTCTTGCAAAAATCTGTAAAGACGCTAAAATAATACCTGACAAGGGCCCAGGCGACGGGCTCCAGGTCTATTTTTGACAGCCGGAGGCAGCTTATGCGGGAATTCACCATTGGAAAAAATGACGCCGGACAGCGGCTGGACCGCTTTGTGTCCAAGGCCTTGCCCCTACTCCCCCCTGCCCTGCTGCAAAAATACATCCG
>CDTY01033717.1_pt1 | contig 17046 bp, 16 predicted proteins | sample 557731 | NCBI WGS metagenome assembly CDTY01 (sample SAMEA3182101, study PRJEB8094) | gut metagenome | biome: human; feature: gut; material: Stool; isolation source: human stool | place: Canada | collected 2013-02-12
ATGGTGCTCCGCATCCACGCCATGCTCCACCGGTGTCTCAAAGACGCAGAACGGGATCACATCATCCCCTACAACCCCACAGACGGAACCAAGCTGCCCAAGAACAGCTACAAGCCCAAGCAGGTCCTGGACCGGGAGCAGATGGATGCCTTCCTGGCGGCAGTGGACAAGAACGAAACCTGGCGGGACTTCTTCTACACGGAGCTGACCACCGGCCTGCGCCGGGGTGAAATCTGCGGTCTCATGTGGAAGGACTTCGACGCGAGCACCGGGACACTGAAGATCCTCCGCTCTGTGAATGCCCCCAAGCGGGGCGAGCTGGAGATCGGCGAAACCAAAACGGAACGGGGCAGGCGCACCATCCGTCTCCCGCCCAGCACCATCCAGCGTCTGAAGGAGCGAAAGAAGCACTCCATCAGTCAGTGGATCTTCCCGGATCCGCTGGCACCGGAGAAGCCGGTGCGTCCCAGCGCCGCCTACTACTGGATGAAGGTACTGCTGAAAGAGGCGGGACTTCCTCACATCCGGTTTCATGATCTGCGGCATACCTTCGCCACCCACGCACTGGCCAGCGGTGTGGATGCCAAGACACTCTCTGGTATCCTGGGCCACACCAATGCCTCCTTCACGCTGGACACCTACACTCACGTGACGCCGGACATGCAAAAAGCCGCCAGCGACGTGGTGGGCGGCTTTCTGAAAGATCTGCTGGGAGAGGAGCTGAACCCATGGCAAGGAAACGAAAAAGCGGAACCGGCACCATAAGGCAGCGCAAGGACGGCCGCTGGGAAGGCCGTGCCGTGGTGGGTTACGATGACAAGGGCCTGCCCAAAACAAAAAACGTGCTGGCCAAAAGCAAGCACGAGTGTCAGGAAAAGCTCGCCAAGCTGATGGAGGCGGTAGGCAACACCAAGTCCGAGAAGATCCGTGCCGACATGCCCTTCGGAGAATGGGTGGACTTCTGGTATCAAACCTACGTCAAGTCCGGTCTCCGCCCCACCACGCAGCACACCTATGAGACCAACATCTACCAGCATGTCATTCCGCAGCTGGGCCAGATCCCGCTGTGCCAGCTGACTCAGAAGGATCTCCAACAGTTCTATGCCCACCTGAAAAAGGAGGGCCGGCTCATCCGCACTGATCTCTACGGCAAGGGTCTTTCCGACCGGATGGTGCGGATGTGCCATGCTAAATGCCGGGCAGCCTTAGACCAGGCGGTGCAGGAGAACCTAATCCGGACCAACCCGGCAATCGGCTGCAAGCTGCCGCCCAAGCGGGGCCGGGAGATGCAGGTGCTGTCCCGCCAGGAACTCCAGCGGTTTCTCATGCAGGCCAAGGCAGATGGATACTTCGAGCTGTTCCTGCTGGACCTGTCCACAGGACTGCGCCGGGGAGAACTGCTGGCCCTGCAATGGTCCGACCTGGATCTGGATGCCGGAACACTATCGGTAACCAAGCAAATCTATGAAGTGAATGGGAAGATGCAGATAAGCATCCCCAAAACCAAGGCCTCCATCCGCAAGCTGGTGCTGCCACCTGCGGTGATAGAGGTATTCCGGGAGTATCAGAAAACGGCCAAATGCCGCTGGGTGTTCCCCTCGCCCATCAAGGAGGATGCGCCGCTCACTCCCGGTTCCATGCTCCGGCGCCTCCATGTGACTCTGGAACGGGCACAATGCAAGCAAATCCGCTTTCATGATCTGCGCCATACTTTCGCCACCATGGCCCTGGAAAACGGCATGGATATCAAGACTCTCTCCGCCATGCTGGGCCATGTGTCGGCGGCGACCACGCTGGACATCTACACTCACATCACCGGCGACATGCTCAGCAAAGCCGCCGCCAAGATCGACCGGGGCCTTGGTAATGAGGTTGCGGATGACACTTCGGAGGCGACACAGAACCCCCTCGCCGACTTCCAGCCGGTCATGCGGCGCATCAGAAAGCCCGGCACTGGCTGCATCAACGAACTCAATGACCACCTCTTCGAGGGACGCTACTCCCCCACCTGGCCGGACGGCACGAAGCATTCTAAATGCGTCTACGCCCACACCCGCGAAGAGTGCGAGGAAAAACTGAAGGTGCTGATCCAGCAGATGAACGCAGAGCGGAAACGTATCCTGGATCGCCTGCGGGGAATCATCTCACCGGATAAGCTCACCAAGAAACAGAGGCAGATCTGGGAATACCTGCGGCTTCACCCGGACGAGACGGATTACAGTGAGATTGCCAGAGGTGCGAAGGTGAACCGGCATACCGTGGCCAAGCACTATGGGATGGTGCGGGAGATGCTGGGGTCCCAGTAAAGTAGAAATCCTGGTAGCCGACACGCAGAATGTCACCATTGAAAAAATTCCTCTCTGTCGCCAGCGATGGAAACCTCGCATTTTCCTTGTTTATTCGTACCGAATAGCATATAATATTTTTGAGGTGATGTGCTGTGGAGAAGCGCACTGCAAAAGTGAATATCAGTGCCGCAGGCGGAACTGCGGCAAAAGGATCCCGAACCTGCAAGGTCACGCTGCCTACTACCTGGCTGGAGGCCATGGGCGTCAGCGAATCCCAGCGGGAACTGGAACTCTCCTTTGACGGAGAACAGATCACCCTTTCACACCCGGGTGCCACCTCTGTCCCAGAACACGACATCCGCACCTTTCGCTTTTATGACGGCCAACGGCTTTGTACTATCATCCGGGCAGACTTCACGGCGAAAACTGTGTCTGCGGAAAATCACGTGGTTGACCCGGTAAAAACGGCGTTCGGCAATAATCCCCGCCCTTCCTGGGCCGACTTCCAAGCCTTCCTGGAAGAGCGTTGCATCCCCCGCCAGCGGGCCGGCTTGCGAGAATATCTGGAGACCATCGGCGTGGCGGAATATGATCCTCTGCAGATCATCCAAAAAACCAAAGGCCGTATGGCTGAGGATCAGCAGTGGCTAGAGGTGCTGCCATGAGTAACTCTCTGGTATCAAATCAGAAAATTGCAGAGACCTCCTCCAAGGGGAATCAGGAAAAATGGTACGACGCTGACACGGATAGCTGGTACAAGCTGGACCAGTTTGGGTATGAAGCCTTGGCGGAAACCGTGATCTCCCAACTTCTGGAGCGAAGCAATATCGAGTGCGATACTCCATTCACCTTTCTTCGCTACCGTATGGAAACTCTGCGTGTCCATGGGCAAGAGCGGACAGGCTGCGTTAGTTCCAATTTTCTGAAAGAAGGCCAGTCCATCATCACGCTGAACCACCTGCTGACCCGATGTTTGGGAATGCCCCTGCGGGGCAAGTTGGTGAGGCTCCCCAGTGACAAGCGCCGGATCGCCTACCTGGCCGAAGCCACGGCAGACTATACGGGCCTTACGGATTTCCCCCAGTATCTGACACTGCTCTTTGAAGTGGACGCGCTGTTCTGCAACGACGACCGACATCTCAACAACATCGCCGTTCTCCAGAAGAATGGTGTATACAGTTACTGCCCCATTTTTGACAACGGAGCTGGACTGCTCTCTAACACACAATTCTCCCGCATGGATATCGAGCCCGCCGCTCTGATCTCCTCTCTCAAGGCACGACCCTTTCTGACCACTTTTACCCGGCAGCGGAATACCGCCCGCAACCTCTTCGGGCCCCAACTCCAGATGCCGCTACTGAATGCGGCGGAGATCCGGGAGGTGCTCTCCCCCGCGCTGGAATTCTATCCGGCCAGAGATCGCGGCACCATCACTGACCGGGTTACGGCGTGTATTTTGTCGAGGCAGAAAGCGAAGTAGGTTTTATTGGCCAACGATCTACCTGAATGTAGTACAGTTTGGAGAAATCCTACACCTCTCACCCTGTTATAAAAAATGACAATCACATCATAAAAAGCGGATTTCATGGGAAGAAATTGCTACCAGAGAGCTTTGCGTGCCCACTTTTTGTTTCGATTAACAGTGCTGACTCTTTCAATCGTCGCCTGCGTTGCCTACCTGGGGTTTCATGCATATCGTCCAGTTGTCTATGGCATTATTTCGGGCCTGGCAGGATCCGCTCTTGTTTAGGAATTTGTGGAGTTGATAGACTTTTTCATCGAAACGTATGTTCAGTTTGTTGCTGAACGGAATCGGTTCTTTATCATGGTACGGAAATACTGGCGTCAACTGCGGCAGCTCCTGCAAAATAAGAAGAACACCACAGAAATTTCCTATTTGACTCAAATGCAAAAACAACGACTCCCGCTCTAAACTCCGCAGCCACACTGAGGTAGTCTCCAGAACAGTAAGCACCTGGCGTCCACTCGGCAATCCTCCGTGACTGAGATGTTGCCGCGCGCTGGAATAATAGGAATGGCCGCCCAGCGCAAGGACACAACAACTGTGTGTCGTATTTCTCAAAGAATTGCAGAGAGCGCATATCGTATGGTATCATAGTCCCATCAAGCAAAGGATGGGTCACCCATGGAAATCAGGAAAGTGGAAACCAACAAAAAAATGTATCTGGATTTACTTCTGCTGGCGGACGAGCAGGAAAACATGGTGGACCGCTATCTGGAGCGTGGGACCATGTATGTGCTGGAGGACGACGGCGTCAAGGCGGAGTGCGTGGTGACCGATGAGGGAGACGACATCCTGGAACTGAAAAACCTCGCCGTGGAGCCTGCCGCCCAGGGCAAGGGCTATGGAAAGGCCATGGTGAACTTCCTCGTCCAAACCTACAAGGGGCAGTATGCAGTGCTGCAGGTGGGTACCGGAGACAGCCTCTCCACTATTCCGTTTTATGAGGCCTGCGGCTTTCACAGGCACCATCTGATCAAGAACTTTTTCACCGACCACTATGACCATCCTATCTATGAGTGCGGGGTACAGCTGGTGGATATGGTGTATCTGCAAAGAGAGCTATGAAAAGGCGGAGTGTCCGAGTGTCGGACACTCCGCCTTTCGGTATTGTGTGGGGAGCTCAACAAATTCTACGCCCACCTGAAAAAGGAGGGCCAGCTGATCCGCACCGATCTCTACGGCAAGGGTCTCTCCGACAGGATGGGGCGGATGTGCCACGCCAAATGCTGGGCAGCCCTGGACCAAGCAGTGCAGGAGATCCTGATCCGGACCAACCCGGCAATATGCCAAAGCGGAGCCAGGAGATGCCGGTGCTGTCTCACTAGGAACTCCATCGGCTTCTCATGCAGGCCAAGGCGAGGGTACTTCGAGCTGCTCCTGCTGGACCTGTCCACAGGGCTGCGCCGGGGAGAACTGCTGGCTCTGCAATGGTCTGACCTGGATCTGGATGCCGGAACACTGTCTGTGACCAAGCAGATTTAGGAAGTGAACGGAAGAATGCAGATAAGCATCCCCAAAACCAAGGCCTCCATCCGCAAACTGGTGTTGCCGCCTGCGGTGAGAGAGGTATTCCGGGAGTATCAGAAAACGGCCATATGCTGCTGGCTGTTCCCCCCCGTCCATCAAGGAAGATGCTCCGCTCACACCCAGCTCCATGCTCTGGCGGCTCCATACGACCCTGGAGCGGGCCCAGTGCAAAGGTGACCCGGCATACCGTGGCGAAGTGGTATGAGATGGTGCGTGGGGTGGTGAATCACGCTGTATAAAATGCAGAAAGTATAAAGTATCACAACGGAGCATAAATTACACTTATTGCCTCATCTAGGTTGATTTTAAGTCTCCGGGTCTTTTATATACTGTTTTTCTAATCGGTATTCTTAAATTTCAAAATATTAGCGCTGGAAAATTGCGTCGATTGCAGAATAGGAAGAGTCATTGGAATTCTTGTTATCGTCAGGTTCATAGTGACCAGAGGGATCAGACAAATATTCTTGAACAAGGTCTTCCGAGCCCTCCACGATGATGTCATACTCCTGTATATCATCAGCAAGATGTCTGAGACATTCGGGAAGCTTGGCGATGATACTTTGAAACTCATCAAAAGCTTCTTCTTGAACGCACTCATCCAGTGCAGCAATAGCCTCATCTTCATCAATATAACAGTCATCAGCGGAGCAATTTTCGGCAGAAAGAATGGCTGATTCTACATCAATACTATCTTCATAGTCAGAAGCATCTACCGTACAGAATTCATCAATGGCTTCAGAAAGATATTTTTCCACCTGCTGGATATAAAAAATCCGTCTTTTCCCATGCAAATAGTCATCTACAGCACCAATAAATTCAACGCCATCAGAAAGATGATAATGCTTCAAAAATTTGTAAAGGTGATCGTTCTCTTCAAAGAATTCTTTTAAATTATAAAAACTCCATATATTTGTGTTCAAAATTTGTTTCTGCAAATTATATTTCCCCAAAAGTGATGAATAAAACCAGGAGGACGAGTGATTCCAATATAGAATATATGTTAAAAGCTCAGAACGATATCGAGCAATACAAAGATTAGAAGCTAAAATACAGTGCCCAATTGCTATAGATCTATCTATCGGATTTTTAAAAATGAATTGATCAATCTTTTCTGTTTGTAGCAAATTAACAACATATGGAATGCGTTCTTTCTGGGGGATCAAACGAAGTTGATTGATTGCACAAATAGAGGAAATAAGCTCCGCTCGTTCCGCATTATTAGGAACAAGTCTTGCAGCCAAGAAATCGTTTACAGAGGGATTTTGCATGGAAATCTCTTTTATACCTTGATTATCTAATATTTTAACAAAGCCTTTATTTAATCGTCCCAAGGCTCTGCTAAATTGATCTACAGTTTTATCAATAGTTGGAATTTGAGCGATTCGGTGTTCAAAGCACTGGCGAACGATTTCTGCATTGACTGTAGTGTTAGTCAATGAATAGACTGTTTGAAGAAGAATTCGATCTTCTGGTTTCAAACGCTCATCGTATTCATCCTTCCAAGTCTCCATGGGATTGTTCAAATGTTTTTGAATAAAATTATAGAATTCATTGGGTAAAACAGTACAATATCGTTTTGGATTACATACGAATTCAATAATTCGTGGATTATAATTTCTATGATTAATAATATTGCGGTATCGGTGATCTACTTTGATATTCTCAAAATAATCATGCGGAATACCAGAAAAAGCCAAATGATTATATAGTATTTTAGCTTTTTCTTCACTAGAAAGTTTATTAATGTTTAAAACATACACCTTGAAGTCCTTATGTTCTAAACAATACACTAGCTCCCTTTCACGACGCTGGGCCTCTTGGAAAATAGTAACCCTGGAATTAAGGATCAGAATTTTATTTGGGCGTCTCCTTACATACCTAATAAGAGATATGAGTTCAGAGCTCTGAGTATATCTCATCTCAAAATATGCTTGTCCAAAACAATCATCCAGTAAAATGACTTCTTTTGACTCAGGATCACTTCGTAAAGATGCTTTCAAAGTTCCTAAATCTGATACATTTGAAGTGTATCGAACCCGATATCCTTGAGAAGCATAATAAAGTACCAACATTTTAGATGTAATGGTTTTTCCTATACCTGGATCGCCAATAATACAAAGGGTATATTCATTTTCTAAAGCATGCAGCGCCTGATCAAATGCGTTAGTTTGGACAAATAGCTTATGAAGATTCTCCGCATCATCCAAAAACGCCTCACAATCTATAAAAATATCATCGTTGCCAAGCTCTTGCAAAATGCCAGTGTCATCAAGCCAAAGTTTATAATGCTTTTTTAAGATATCACGATTCTCTGATTTTTTCAGAAAATCATCAATTTCCAAGATTGTAACTATGTTATCTGAAGAAACCATATAAGCATTGAAATGTAGATACAACTCCTTAACATTTTCTACGCTTAGCTCCCTAGAACAGCAGATATAGTATCGCTGTGGGGCAAGTACTGCCACTTTCTCCAGTTCATTTTTGAGCGAACGAATTAGCTGGGTAGTTGTACTATTGGGGTAATGCTTGATCTGTACAACGATATTTTTTTTATTTGCATCATCTGTTAAATCAACACCACCATCCCTGCCGGGGCCAAAACGGCGCAGAGGGACACCCAGCTTCCGTTCCATAATATCCCTACAGAGTGCTTCAAACTCCACATCATTCAGATTGGCATAATTCAGCATAATATCACCTGTTTCGAATTATGGAAATATTATATCATGAATTATAGCTTTCGCCCACCAAGATCACCACAGACCAGTAAGAGACCATACAATCTTTTTTCATTGCAACAATTCCACCTAATAAGACAAGCCATGGTATACTCCAACAAATCACCAACTTATTCGTCTCTCCCTTTAAAAACATATTATTATGCACCATAAGAGAGGTCTAAGGAAAATTCAAAGTCAGATTACAAAATTATGATTTTATCAATGTATATTGCGGCCAATCCTTCAAATATAGGTGAAAATGTCCTAACAGTGACTCATAATACATATGGACATTCTCCTCGTCGATCATATTCTGGGGATTGATAATAAGCTCTGTGCCTTTCTTCATACTATAAAGCGCTTGTTGGCAAAGTTTAGTCCGACGATATCTTCGAATACCATTTAGTGATGTGTCGATTTACTCAGTAGTAAGAATTAGAGAGAATCTCTTTCACGACTTTCCTGATATAAATCTAACTGTTACTTTGAGCTATCTGCAAAGCCTTCATTGCCGAAATCCATACACAAGGAACTCCCTGGTTAAACCAAGTTCCCAACACTGAAATACTCTAATACTAACAGTAAGTCAAAAGCAGTAAATAACGAACTTTCTAAAGGGTCCACAGATACAATTTGATGTATCTGTGGACCCTTTTAGAAATCGATAAGGACAAAATCTTGACCGTGCCAACTGGTTGGTGGTTTTTACATTAGCCACTCGATTGGAACAAGTTTAACATTATTTCTCCATTTTTCAACCAAATGGATACTGGAATCTGGTATGTTGCCCCATATATCATCATCAGCATGCTCAGTAACAATAATCTGAATGTCAAAGCCTGCATTCTTCACAAAGGAGGATAAACTTTCGAATATTTTTCTAACCGCATTTTTATCATCATCATTTAATTGCAGTTTATCTTCATCTGCAGAATGCCCTGTGCGCGGAAAGTAGACTTGGCTTGGCTGATCAAAAACGATAAAGTTTGGAACATTCACACTCGACTTGGTTTGGAAAAAACGTTGCAAGGCTAATATCAACGCTATGTGATAAGATAGCCAATTGGATGCGCTGCCAATCTCCCATAAGTAATCATCCCGTCCTGTTTGGCTTTTAACCCGCACAGTCAAATCTTTTATAACAAATTCCACGGGATCTTCGGGATGCTCAACATCCAGATGAGAAAGAATCTTCCCCATCTCTGTCTTTAAAAAGCTCAGCGCATATTCCAGTTTGTGCTGTATTGCAGTTTCATTAACTTCTTTTTTTAATTGCGCTATGCGCATGTTTACCTCGTCGAGCTTAGATTGAAGTTCGCTATCTGTGCCAATACGTTCGTAAGTACTTATTGCGGCATCTATGCGTCCAAGAAAACGAGAAATCGATTCCAGGGTATAACTTTCTTCGCGCTGGGTAGCAAGCGATTGAGACTCAACCCTAATGCGCTTTTGAACAGCTTCCAATTTATCTGTCAGCTCTTGTATTTGTACCTGAACATTTTGAATCTCTCTCTCAAAAGCTGCTGGAACAACCGCCATCTCAGTTGTGCTACGCTCAATCTGTTCGAGCGCAGTGCACAAAGCATTTACATCATCCATGACATTTTCATGGCTTGGCTGGAAAATAGGAAGTATATTGTGTTCCGTCATGTTGGAGCGTATCCAAGTTGATATATCAAGGCGGTCAAGCTGAATTTGCAGTGATTTATCATATTTGCCCATGGATTGCATTAATTGAAGCATATCTGTGTGGCGTTTCCGGGCAGAAAACAATTCACTGGATATCTGCTGTTCTTCTTGCCGCAATGCTGCAATGTCCTTGGACAAATCTGCAACATGTTCAGGGGAAACTGAGGCATCTGTAATTCGTTTTTGCGAAATAACGCGCAGTTCATCAACCTGACGGGTAAATTCGTCAGTACTGTTAGGAATATAATTAGTTAAGCCATATTCATGTGCTTGGGTCAACCAACCAGCGACTTCCTGTTTCCATCCTTCAGCAACGGTTTTGATTTGATCAAGATCTCGCTGAAGACGGTCAGATAGCTTTGATAATCTTTCCATTTCTTTGCGTTTGGCAAGGATTTCAGGAGTTACAGCCCCGAGCGCATATGGGAAGACGTCAATGAGTTTTTTGCGGTGTTCCATAGTGTCTGCTTTGTAAAATAGGACATCTGCATTAGCAACAATATTTTGTGGCTGAAAAAGAAATGCCATAAAATCGCGATATGAAGGGTGAAATATGCTTGCGTTGGAATCAAGGTCAAGAAAGGACATCGCAAATAGCTCGTTTAGCATATCCTTAATAGATTCAACATTTGCGTTTTTTTCTATGTATTCAGGAAGCGCTATTTCTTTGCCACGAAGGATGAACATATCCCCAGTGGACGCTTTATCTCCAGGTTCACGTCGGCAAAGTAGAATTTGCTCTCCTTCCATATCAAAAAGCACGCCAAACCATGAGCACGCATTACGGATAACATCCACAGGAATAGTACATTTATCAGAACCAAGACAATAGTCAATGATTGGAATAAGAGCTGATTTGCCAGTGCGCGAAGCACCAGTAATTATATTGACTGCCCCGCTTTTAAACGGCAAGATACGAGGAGAATACTCTCGCTTTCGGGGCCATAAAATGACAGAGTTTATTGTAAAATTCATTTCAAAACCTCACTTTTAACCATTTCTCAATTTCGAGAAGTGTGAGTTCTGAGCACCATCCTCCAAGTTTTTCGGCTGCTGTTATCATAATTTTGCAGTCTCCTTTAGGGACATATTTGCGCATAGTTGTAAGCAGTGGAAATACTGTTGCGGTTTCAGTGGAAAGTGACATAAGATTTGCCTCAACTGCGATATTAAATGCGTCAAGTGTTAATGCACGCATTTGTATCGCGGTGTTATTTACATAATGAATGCTGTCGTTTCGCTTATCTGAGAATAATTTTTCTGATACCTTTGGCAAACCACTTGCTTTTTGCGTGCTTTTAATTATAGAACACAGGTCTTGACGAAACACAATGGGCAAAACTACGAACAGCAACGGGAAAGGGACCGGCTGATTTTTGTTAGCATAATACCCGCAAACAAACCGCCAAAGCAGAGCTGCACCAATCGCTGGATTCTGTACACACCTTACATCTATATCAAAATTTCTCATATATTATTCTCTTTCAATAGCTTTATATACTGTGGGTGCCATCCAATTTGAGGCGCATTAGCAGGATTATTTGCCATTAACTGCAAGGTGCCACTACCGAAGAAAGGAGGGGCCTCGATACCCTGTAATTTTAGATGTCCAGAATCTTCTCTACATCTAAAGTAAACTGCTGTCCCACAAGAAATGGGATCTGTTCTATATTGCAATCCCATAATATGCTTTTGATTCACCCACATCCGATAAAGCGCATCATAATAATCGTCAAAACTTTGTTCATTCACAAGTCCACGCTGTGCCCACTCTATCTTATCAATTTTTGCGCGTAAAAAATCACTTGCAGCATCAAAGAGAGTGGAATCATCTGCTTCTATCAGCTTTAGTTGCCTAATGTAAGTGTCTAAGCGTTCAACTTCACCACTTTGCTCAATATGTGAAGGAGGTGATGAGATGGCTCTAAGAACGGCATTTGTATTGCATGCTCTAATTTGCAGGGTTAGCGCTTTCCGGTAATCTTTTGATGAAATGTAGGCAGGCATGTTCCTTTTTGTAAAGGACAGCACTGTCTGCGTAACCCAACCAAGCATATCTGCCAGAAGTAGATCAGCATATTCAGATGGAAGTCCCGGTTGATTGCTGAACCGCAGCAAAAGATCTTCGTTATAGCTATCATTGTGTATTTCGATTTCTATGGATTTAATAATGTTGCAGACAATTTGAGATCTGGCATCATCAAAAAGATATTTGATGTAGTCTCTATATGACTCCGGTAAAGTTTCATATATATCAACATTATCGGAATCTTCCGTAGATGTATGAAGGATGGTTTCTTTTGCATATATTAGCGCTCTTTGTGCCTCATCATCAGTATGAGCGTCCATAAAAATCTTTTGGATACTGCCAGGGGTAACTGTACTATTTGAAACGACAACGAAACGCAAAATAGCATTGGGTGGCAAAGAACCATCTTCAATATAAGTGCACCAGTTATAAAGTGTTTTCCAGAAGACAGAGGCTCGATCGGCTATTGGGTTGTTAGCTGATGTGACACTTTTTAATTGTTCGGCAATAACCCTTCCATCAATCTCTACAGCTACATCATCCAGCTTCTCGATACTTACAACACGGTCATCGACAGAAATGAGTTCATAGAGCATATGTATTACTTGAAGCAAATACCCATGTAGTTTATCGGGAACCAGAGTTTTGTTTGACATATGAACCCCTCCAATTTCACTGTCATAGACCATAAACTTCTAAAAATATTATAAAAGCCGCATGGGAATACACCCACACGGCTACCTTGGTGGCCCAAAGGCTCACCGTAGAATTATTATAAAGGATAAAGTTGGAAAACTCAAGAATTCGTTGTATCTGCAATAAGAACACACTCTTCCTTACAAAGAGGAAACCGATTGATTAAGAATTTGATGGCTTCAGCTGCTATTCTCACCCAAGAGCTCGCTGCTTCTCCGTGAATCGAATTACCGCTGAGTAGCAATCGTTAACACCGCGAAAATTAAGGCCAATGCAAAGAAAAAGTCCGAGTGGGGAGACTCGAACTTCTGGCATATTGATTCTAAAACAGACGGCAAGCTAAATAGCTTGCCGTCTGTTTTCTGTCATCCCTAACCGGTGGATAACCGTTTAGAAATGCAGATATGCTCTGCATGGTTTTTAGATCACTCAGGCATAAACATCAAACGCATACTGAGCAGGGGCGGGAACAGAATTGACCATATCCTGGATGAGAGAAATTGCCTGACTCTCTGCGTCATCCATCGTTCTCTTCATCAGGGAAGTGCTGTAAGCACTCTGAATCTGAGCGGTCTGCATTCCCATGATAGACTCTATCACAGCAATCACCCTTTCTCATGAAATGATCGTCCCCGTTGTTTTTATCGACCGGTTCATTCTGTTTGATAAGGGACGTACAGCGTAAAATGCTGCACAGATCACATAAAGGCGCTAGGCAAGGGGTGAAGCAGGTTCTCTGACGTCGCAGGCTGCTCCTTACGCTCTCACATCGATGGCGTCCCCGCTGGTGAGGGTCAGCGTCCGGCCATCCGCGGGGACGATCTGCTGCTCCATAGACTGCCTGGTCACGCCGTCCAGGATGCTGGGATCAAATCTCTGCCCCGGCTTCCAGTCGGGATTTGCCGCTTTCACAATGTTATAAAAGGCTCGCTCATAGCACCGCTCATACTGCTCCAGCGTCCAGGTACCCGTCAGACGCTCAGATTTCTCCACGCTCAGCTGATAGCGGGTAAAGACGGCGGTCCGGTCCGACTCCCCGCTGCCCATGCCGTTGAAGTGGATGTACTCCTGCAGGGTCGTGTCGAACATGTCCTGCCGGGCGGCTTCCGGGATATCGATGAGCTTTTGGATGGTGGCAGGGTCTTTGCCTGTGATATCCATGCCGGCCACTCCATAGCAGTTGATGCGGTCTCCGTCCTCGTCCAGCTGCCCCATGAGGTTGCGGATGGCCATCTCTTCGTCTCCCTCGTAGAGCTTCAGCAGTTCGTCCACGGAGGAGGTATCCTTCCCCAGCATACGCAGCAGCATACGGAGTTTCTCCAGCTGGGTTTCGCTTTCGCTCTGGGCCTCGGACTTTTTCATCTTCCCTTCATCCAGCATGGCCTTCGCCGCCTGATAGCGTTTGCTGCTGGTGTCGATCACGCCGGTATAGGGGTGAAAAGGAATTGCTGCCATTGCCATAAAAATTACCTCCTCTTCCTGGCCGCTCAAACAGCTTTCTTATAAGATTCATCGACCGAAACCGCAGAATCTTTAAGCGGAAAAGGACAGGGGCAGTATTTGACGGCATACATTTTCCCGAATCAATCACGCCTTTTTCCGCGTCAGGAAAACACCTGCCAGCGCCGCTATCAGGGCGAAGGGGGCCAGGCGGGCAAAGCCCCACTCAAAGGCGTGGAGGGCCGTACCCATGACAGCTGTTTCCGGGTTGCTGAAATCCCAGCCCAGGTACGGGCTGCTGACCACGGCCAAAGCCGCAAATCCGGCCACGAGAAGTGCGCAGAATGCGATCAGGGACCAGTGGAGAACCTCTCTTCGAAAAGCCTTTCTCCGGGCGAATTGCAGATTGATGATCTCCAGCTTTTCTGCGAGGGCTTTGACTGTGTCTGCCTCCGTCTCTGCCACAGTCTCCCCCAGCAGCGTGCTCACGGGTATCTCCAGGGCCTCCGACAGGGCAATCAGCAGATCAGAATCCGGGACAGACAATCCCTGTTCCCATTTTGAGACGGTCTGCCGCACCACATTCAGCTTGTCGGCAAGGTCCTGCTGGGAAAGCCCCTTGGATTTCCGGAGTGTTTTGATGTTTTCATTGAGCATATGGACTCACTCCCTTCGACCTTCAGTGTAGACAAAGCGGCCCGTTGCCGCAAGCAACGCAGATTAACACAGCCCGATAACCGGGTCAGCTTTTGTAGAGGAGCGGCGGTTTCAGCCAGTCTTTGCCCAACGAAAACAGCCTTTGCTCAGCCGGTGTAGGCGTCGTCTGCCGTGTTCTTGAAATTCTGCTTTTCGAGCCATTGTTTTTCTTCTTCGGTTTCCGGGATGTCGATCCGCTCGATTTTGAAAATCACCGGCCTGGTCCCATCGTTGCAGCAGGCAATCATCATCCGCTCGTCGTTGGTCCACTTGTGCATGATCGACCCACCCTGCAAGGCGGTGTAGACATACCGGCTGATGGCGTCCCACGCCTCTCCACAGAATTTCCCGTTCATCAGGTGATAAAAATCATCCTGCTCGGCGGTGCGTTTAAGCAAAAAGGTATCTCCCTTCTGAAAGCAGGGACAAGGGCCCGACTTGGGATCTGCGAGATACTTCTCCTGGTACTCCGGAAACACCTTGGTAATCTCGTCGTACCGATTATTCATGCGCATTCTGTATCTCACCTCTTAGCTAAACTGGAATTATATCTTCAAATCTGATTCAGCCTGCATTCCGGGAGTTCCCCGTTCATCACTTTCTTGATATTGCTGATAAAGAAATCATAGCGCTTTTTATGATACTTCACGCCATCCGGAAGTCCGGCCGTATGGGGAGTCAGGATGACATGATTCAAGTCCCGCAGAGGATTATCCATACTTAAGGGTTCATCCTCATATACATCCAGACAAGCTCCGCCAATACTGCCCTGTTTTATTGCCAGTATCAGTTGATCCTGGTCAATGACCGCTCCCCTTGATGTGTTGATCAAGACTGCGTCAGATTTCATTTTTTCGAACGCATGAGAATCGATCATATGCCGCGTGCTTTCATTCAAAGGAATATGAATACTGACGATATCACTCTCACGGTAAATGCTATCCAGATCTTTTTGCTGTACACCGGCAATGTCAAACGGCTTATGGCTATAGCCCAGGACGTTCATATGAAAGGCATTACAATACGCCGCAACCTTTTTTCCTACATTTCCGAGGCCAATGATTCCGATCGTTTTTTCAGAAAGCTCTGCTCCCTTGTATTGCAGTTCTCCTTCATCCCGGTGAGCCTTTAGGAACGAATCGAGGTATGTGATGTTTTTATACCAGCAAAGAATGAAGGCCATCACATGCTCGGCAACCGCATTCGCATTCACGCCGGCAGCATTACAGACTTGAACGCCGTATCTGGTACAGTCTTCAAGATTTACATTGTCATACCCCGCACCTGTTTGGATCAGTTTTAGTCTGGGCGCTTTTTCCAGCAACGCTGCGTTGATTTTGATATGCTCCGGTATGAGCACGTCTGCGTCTCTTAATTCTTCTTCTGCTGCGTCATAAGGATGCAGAATTCTTACTTCCCACGCCTCCGGAAACCTATTGATTATCTGTTCTTTTGCTGCGTGAGGAAAACTTCCGATGATTGCGATTTTCATACAGCCACCTCCACAACTTCCGATTTGTTTGATTCTTTATGCCTTAATCTCGCTGACACTTTCTTTCAAAGCGGGGCTTTTCGAACCGACCACTCGCTCAATGCGTTCCTTTGAGGTATAGGGATCAAAGGTATATACAGTGGTCCATTCAAAGGGGACAATCTCCTCCAAAGTGATGCTGTCACAGTCCAAAGCGGATAGTGTTTTTTCCAGTTTGGCGTTATTGAAATAAATCCTCGGATCTCCGAAAATGAGATAAAGAGCAAACAACACCCCGGCAATTCCGAGAATTATACCGTGCCACAGATTTGAGCGTTTCCACGCTTTCTCGTCTTCTGCGCTTAAAATCCCTGTACCCCACTCACCGTTTTTCATGCGCAGCCGTTTATGCTTTGAAACATACCAACTGAACCAGATAGCATATCCCACTGCAATCAGCAAAAGTCCAATCAGGGTGGCTCTAAGCAGCGTTGTTACGGAACAGACCGAAGCCAAAAGGCCCGCTAAAAGAATCAAAAGAATCGGGACATCTGCTGCAATGTATGCGAATTTGCCAAACAGGTCACGGTACAAGACCTTTCCCTGCTGTGCCTGCCTTATATCCTCATCATAGGCTTCCTGGGAAAACGCTGTAACTATGGCTTTAACGGTCAGGTATCCGATGAATATGATCCAAAACATATCTACCAGCCCGTCAAAAGTCATCACTTTCATAACAACAAATGTGCAACCCAGCAACGATGCCAGCAATGTTTTCGGACTGACTAATTTCATGAGAACACCCCCTCCGCAGATTTTGTTCCACTATCATAAATTCCAATTTGTTCTATAAAAATATGATAACAGCAGGGAAAATAAAAAGCAAGGGCAGGAATGTTTCTCCTGCCCTTGCTTGTCATATTACATTGTCGAAAGAAATGATAAATCCGAACACATTACCC
>CDTY01048765.1_pt1 | contig 16955 bp, 9 predicted proteins | sample 557731 | NCBI WGS metagenome assembly CDTY01 (sample SAMEA3182101, study PRJEB8094) | gut metagenome | biome: human; feature: gut; material: Stool; isolation source: human stool | place: Canada | collected 2013-02-12
GGTGCTGCTGGACCGGGAGCGGCAGGTGCTGCCCTTTGACAGCAGCCGGGACTTTGCCTTCTGCACCCGGGAGGAACTGCGGGGCAGCGACCGGCGGGAGGAGTACCGCACCTTTCTGAACGCCTGGCGGGGGGACTGCGTCTATGAGACCATGCGCCTGTCGGCGGAAACCACCCCCTTTTCCACCCTGGAGCATATCGCCGGCGTCCACCACGTGGCCATGACCATGGCCCGGGAGCTGCGGGCCGCGGGCGGAGAGGTGGACCTGGCCATGGTGTCCGCCTCCGCCGCCTGCCATGACATCGGCAAGTTCGGCTGCCGCACCGGGGAGCGGGTGCCCTACCTGCACTATTACTATACCGACCAGTGGTGTACTCGGCGGAACCTGCCCGACGTGGGCCACATCGCCGCCAACCACTCCACCTGGGACCTGGAACTGGAGAACCTGTCGGCGGAGAACCTGCTGCTGATCTATGCCGATTTCCGGGTCAAGCAGGAAAAGGACGACAGCGGCCGGGAGCGGACCCATATCTACACCCTGGAGCAGTCCTACGACGTGATCCTGAGCAAGCTGGACAACGTGGACGATGCCAAGCGCCGGCGCTACGCCTTTGTGTATGCCAAGCTGTGCGACTTCCAGGAGTATTTGCAGGACCTGGGGGTGGACGTGACCTTGGAGGGCCACCCCACGGCGCCGGTCCGGCGGCCCGACGCGGCGCTGCTAAGCCATGAGGAGACGGTGCGGGCCTTCCGGCTTTTGGCAGTGGAGCACAACCTCCACCTGATGCATCGCTTCAGCCATGAGCGGCTCTTTGCCAACGTGCTGGAGGCGGCCCGCAGTGAAAAGGCCTGGAGCCGGGTCCGGGCCTACGTGAGTATTCTGGAGGAGTATTTCACCTACCTCACCGCCGCCCAGAAGGCTCAGAGCCTGAGCTTTCTCTATGAGCTGTTGATGGACCGAGAGGGCGACATCCGCCGCCAGGCGGCGGCCCTCATCGGCCGCATCATCGCCTGCTTCAACGCCGGCTATCAAAAGGAGCTGCCCAAGACGGCGGCCCCCTCCTCGGCCCAGCAGACCCAGTTTGCCCTGTGGGCCCGGTATCTGGATCTGATGATCTACCCGGATCACAAGCTGACCGACCCCCAGAAAAGCCACATCCACTACACCATGAAAATCACGGTCCAGACGGTGCTGACCGACTGCTCCCCGGCGGACGCGCCCCGGTTCATGGAGGGCATCCGGCGCTATTACGACACGCCGTGCCTGACGGACCGGGAGGCGGCCCTGGCGCTGACGGATACGCTGTGCTACCTGCCGCCGGAGCTGTGCGGAGAGGACTGGGAGCGGCTGACGGAGTTTGCCGCGGTGCAGCTGGGCCGGAACGACCTGGTGCTGCAGGCGGCGGCCATGCGCTTTTTCCATCGGGTGGTCCAGGCGCTGCCGCCGGAACATCCGGCGGCGGTCCGGGCTGGTGCTCTGGCCCGGGAGCTGGACTGCAGCGGAAGTCCCGCCCTGCTCTATCTCCAGGCCTGTATCCTGCGGAGCCTGGGGGAGAGCGGCGAGGCCCAGATGGAGCAGCTGTCCCGCCGGGAGGTGGTCAGCGACATCTTCGTGGACAACCTGAAAAACGCCACCCACTGGGTGCTCAAGGCCGTGAACATCGAGCTTCTGACAGAGCAGGTGCTTCGGGGCGAGCGGGAGAACCTGCTGCACATCGCCGCCCACTTCGGCAACCTCTTAAAGGTCAGCGACGCCATCGTGGTGCGCTACAACGCCGGCGGGTCCCTGCTGCAGATCGCTGACCGCCTGAGTTTTGACCAGCGCAACGAGGTGGCGGTGGAGATGGCCAAGGGCCTGGAGGTGGGCCAGTACGAGTACTCCAAGTACATCCCCCAGTGTCTGGGCGAGTTCATTTTGCACCTGCGGCCCACGGAGCTGGACGAGATGCTGGACCGCCTGGCCCATCTCATGGGCAACTCCAGTGACACCACCGTCTCCGCGGCGCTGACCACCGTGGGCGTTTCCCTGGAGCACTACGGGGTCTACGGAGAGCGGTTCGGAGAGACACCGGAGGTCCTCAATGCCCGTCGGGAGCGGATGGCCGGCATGCTGCTCAAGGGCCTTTCCTCCTACCGGGAGACCGTGCGGCAGGAGGCCATGTGGGTCATCGGCCGGGAGCTGTTCGGCTCCCAGACGCTCACCTTCTGGGAAAAGACGGAGCTCTTCACCCTCATGGCCGACAAGATGCTCTTCCTCTTTATCGAGCACCGGGAGGGGGAGCTGACCTACTTCTACCGGGCGGCGGCCCTGTCCCACATCTACCGTTTCATTGTGGAGCATCAGATTCTGGAAGGACCCTTCCGGTTTGAAGAGCGGCTGCCGGTGGCCTTCTTCCCCGGTACCTTCGACCCCTTCACCCTCTCCCACAAGGGCATCGTCCGGGAGATCCGGGACCTGGGCTTTGAGGTGTATCTGGCGGTGGATGAGTTCTCCTGGTCCAAGAAGGCCCAGCCCTCCCTGATCCGGCGGCAGATCGTGTCCATGTCCGTGGCCGACGAGTTCCATGTCCGCCTCTTCCCCCTGGACATCCCGGTGAACATCGCAAACCCCCAGGACCTGCTGCGCCTGCGGGCGCTGTTCCCGGGCCGGGAGCTGTATCTGGCGGTGGGCTCGGACGTGGTGGAGGGTGCCTCCTCCTACAAAAAGCCGCCGGAGCACGGCTCCGTCCACTCCCTCAACCACATCGTCTTTCGCCGGGCCAGCTCCATCCACGGGGACAGCCGGGGAGACGAGGTGGACCTCGGCTGCATCACCGGCAAGGTGCTGCAGCTGCGCCTGCCCACCCACCTGGAGGACATCAGCTCCACCCGCATCCGGGAAAACGTGGACATGAATCGGGACATCTCCAACCTCATCGACCCGGTGGTGGAGGAGTTCATCTATCAAAACAGCCTCTACCTCCGGGAGCCCCAGTACAAGCCTTTGATGGAGGGCAACCCCCTGCGCTTCCGGAAGGTGGAGCGGCCCACGCCGGACCTGCTGCGGCGGCTGGGAGCCGCCGTGGGCCTTTCAGGCCGGCGGGTGGAGGCCATCAGCCGGGAGTATCTGGGCTTTGCCACCATCCTGCGCACCACCGGGGACAACCCACAGACCCTGGGCTTTGCCACAGGCCGGCTCATCAGCTCCACGGAGCTTCGCTCCGCCCTGGGGAGTCTGCGGCTGGCGGACTATGTGCGCAGCCGCACCGCGGGCCGCATCCTGCTGCTCAGCGGGATGTACGCCGCCCGGGAGGCGGGGGACTGGGACGTCAAGCAGCTGCTGCTGACGGAGGTGCTGTCGGACTCCATGGCCCAGGACTGCACCTATGCCCTCTACTGTCCCGCCGACGGGGAACTGACGGAGGAGGCGGAGGACGCCCTCTGGCGCCAGGGCTTTTTGCGCATCCCGGACATGGAGGACGAAAAGCCGCTGCTGCTGGTGGATATGCGCTCGCCTGTGGCGGTGATGCAGAACATCGAAACCACCATCAAGCCCCCCTTCTCCACCGCGCCGGCGGTGCTCTCGGCTATCCGAAAGGCCTACCGCCGGTTCCAGGAGGCGTTGTGCACCCTCTATCCTGGCACGCTGATCTTGTCCCTGAACACCACCGTCATCCACCACCGGCTGGTGGAGCGGATCACGGAGCGCAACGGTGTGCCGCCCATGCCCACCCATCCTCGGACCCTGGGCCCGGAGATGTGCGTGCCCTTCGGCAAGCTCCTGCGGGGCCACGCGGTGCCCAACACTGTCACCAAGACCATCCACACCGACAAGGTCTATTCCCCGGACCTCCATGAAAAGACCATCGAGGCCTTCCCCTACTACGCGCCCCTGGAGAGCCAGGTGCGCACGGTGCGCTCCTTTGAGCGGCCGGTCATCCTGGTGGATGACATGATGCACACCGGCGACCGCATCCGGGTGCTGGAGCCCATGGCCCGGGAGGCGGGGGTGCACATTAGCCAAGTGCTGGTGGGGCTGCTGTCCGGCCGGGGCCGGGACCTGATCGATGAGCGGCAGCTGCCGGTGGACGCCATCTACTTCGTGCCGGACCTGCGGGCCTGGTATGTGGAGTCGTCCTTCTATCCCTTCATCGGCGGCGACACCGTCCGCCGGGACCAGTGGTCCGTGCCGGGCCTGCTGCCCTCCATCAATATGATTTTGCCCTACACCTGCCCCCGGTTCCTGCGGGTGTGCGGCCGGGAGCCCGCCTTCCGGTTCTCCCGCACCTGCCTGGAGAACTCCCGGGATATCCTGCTGGCCCTGGAGGCGGAGTACCGCAGTCAGTTCGGCCGGAACCTGACCCTCAGCCGCCTGAGCGAGGCGGTGATCCTGCCGCTGTGCCCGGACAAGGGCAGCTGCATGTCCTATGACCCCAACCTGGCGGCCTCGGTGTATCTGGAAAATGACCTGGCAGCCCTGATGCGGATGCGGAATCTCTTTTTGGAGGAGCTGTAACAAATCCGGCCGCTCCCATGGGAGGAGCAGCCAAAGGAGGAGATCGTCATGTATTATTACGGACAGGATGGGGCGGTTTTCTGCGCCCTGGAGGAAAATCTGGCATTGCCCCGGTGCCCGGCACCGACGGAGAAGGTGCCTCTGACCTTCCTCTTCTCCGCCCCGCCGGAGGGGCGGCGGTGCTCCTTTGCCGTCACCGACCCCCGGCAGCTGACGGCGGAGGAAGGGGTGGCCTGGCTGGACAGCCGCCGTCTGCCCGATGCCCCGACCCTGGACGCTCCGATGGCCCGGGCCATTGAGAATGGCGGATTGCGGGCGGTGAACTACCTCCACCCCTTCTGGCGCCGGGCCCCGTTGGTCACCGGCCGCAAGATGGGAAAGAAGCGGCTGCACCTGCTGGCAGTGGGCGACGTGGGCAGCACCATGCTCCTGGGACTCAAGCTCCTGGGCGGGGATGTGCTGGACACCATCGGTATCTGCGATCTGGACCCCAAGGTGACGGAGCGGTGGGAGTTCGAGCTCAACCAGGTGGTGACGCCGGAGGATCCCCAGGCGCTGCCTCAGGTGGAGGTGGTGGCGCCGGAGCAGCTCTTTGCCTGCGATGTGTTCGTCTTTGCCGCCTCCAAGGGCGTGCCGCCTCTGGGCGCCAAGGGCGACGTGCGGATGGCCCAGTTTGAAGCCAACCGGGGATTGGTGGAGCACTTCGCCCGGCAAGCCCGGGAGGTGGGCTTCTCCGGCCTCTTTGCTGTGATCTCGGATCCGGTGGATCCCCTGTGCAAAGCAGCGTACCTGGCCAGCAACCGGGGGGAGGACGGCCGGTTCGACGGCCGGGGCCTTCTGCCAGAGCAGGTCCAGGGCTACGGCCTGGGGGTCATGCACGGCCGGGCGGCCTACTATGCCCGCAAGGACCCCCGCCTGGCCGACTACCTCACCGATGGCCGGGCCTTCGGCCCCCACGGGGAGGGACTGGTGATCGCCAACTCCATCAGCCGCTATGACGATGCGCTGTCCCGGGAGCTGACGGAAAAGACAAAAACTGCCAACCTCCGGCTGCGGGAGCTGGGCTTCAAGCCCTATGTGGCCCCGGCTCTCAGCTCCGGAGCGCTGAGCCTGCTGGCTACCCTTCGGGGCCAGTGGCACTCCGGCTCTGTGTACCTGGGCGGCGTGTACTTCGGGGTGCGCAACCGCTATACCCCCGCAGGCCAGGAGGTCGAATCCCTGGAGCTGCCCCAGGCGCTGATGGAGCGTCTGGAGGAGACCTGGGAGGACCTGGCGAGAATCCTTTAATCCTTTGAAAGAAGGCGGTTTTCCATGGAGGACCTGGTGCTGATCCGCCCCCGTCGGGGGCCCGCTCCCCGGCTGGACGACGTGCTTTCCCATGCCTTAGCGGGTCTTTCCGTTCGGGAGGTGGGGACGGCGGAGGAGCTGTCGGACCTGGAGCAGCGGCGGCTGCTCTTTGCCCTGGACCTGGGTCAGTGGGGCGTGAACCCGGCCTGGGGACCCATGCTGGAGCGGCTGCGGCGGGAGCCGCAGCTGCTGGAGGGGGCCGTTGCGGGGCTGGTAGTGGACGCCCAAAGCGAGCTCTACACCAAGGCTGCTGCCCGGGAGCTGGCTTTTGCCGCCAACCGCTGCGGTTGTGCCTTTGTGGGCAAGCCCCTGGTGGAGGGAACGGCGTCTCTGGCCAACTTTAAGGTGCTTGCCCAGTTGGGAGGCACCGATCTGCCGGGAGCCTACCGGGCCTCGGCGCGGGACCTGGCGGAGCGGGTGGCGGACTTCGTTCCCCCAAGACACCGCCGACCCCGGCTGCTGGTGCTCCATGCCTCCAGCCACAAGACCTCCAATACCATGGCCCTGTGGGAGCGCATCCGGCAGCGCCTGGAGCCCCGGTGCGACATCACCGAGGTGGGGCTGCGCAACGGTGTGCTGGTGGACTGTTCCGGCTGTCCCTACCAGATGTGCCTTCACTTCGGCGAGCGGGGCAGCTGCTTTTACGGCGGCGTCATGGTGGAGGAGGTCTATCCCGCCCTGCGCCAGGCCGACGCCCTGGTGCTGCTGTGCCCCAACTATAACGACGCGGTCTCCGCCAACCTGACCGCCTGTATCAACCGCCTCACTGCCCTGTTCCGCACTACCCGCTTTGATGACAAGGCGGTGTACGGCATCGTGGTGTCCGGCTACTCCGGCGGTGACATCGTGGCGGAGCAGATTCTGGGGGCCCTTTGCATGAACAAGGCCTTCTATCTGCCGCCCCGCTTCGTCATGACGGAGACGGCCAACGACGCCGGCACGGCGGTGCACCTGCCGGGCATCCAGGAGCGGCTGGAGGCCTTTGCCCGGCAGATGCTGGACCAGCTGGCGGAGGAGGCATGAGAGAGCAAGAAACGGGGAAGGAAGTGGCGCAGGTGGCGCAGAGAGAGGAAAAGCGGCAGCGGGGACTGGATCTTTTGCGGGTGGTGTCCATGTTTTTGGTGGTCATCCTCCACCTGCTGGGCCGGGGCGGCGTGCTGGCGGCGGCGCCCTATGGCTCCGGGGCCTATCAGGCGGCCTGGCTGCTGGAGTGCGGGGCCTACTGCGCAGTGGATTGCTACGGGCTTCTCTCGGGCTATCTGCTATGTCGCTCCCGGTGCCGGAGCGAGGGGCTGGTGCGGCTGTGGCTCCAGGTGCTGTTCTGGTCCGCCGGGCTGACGGCCCTCTTCGCCCTGGTGTGGGAGCCGGTGAGCGGGAAGAGGTTCCTCGTCTCCTGTCTGCCGGTGGTGACGGAGCAGTACTGGTACTTTACCGCCTACTTCGGCGTCTACGCGCTGGCGCCCTTTTTCAACCGCCTGATCGCCCATCTCAGTGCCCGGTCCTTCCAGCGGCTGCTGGCGGTGGGTTTCGTGCTGCTATCCCTGCTTCCCGCTCTGGCGGGGCAGGACCCCTTCCAGACCGAGGGGGGCTACAGCTTTTTGTGGCTGGCGGCGCTGTATTTCGCCGGGGCCTATCTGCGACTCCACGGTCGGGCCTGCCGTCATCCCCTGTGGTATCTGGCGGGCTATGTGGGCTTTGTGCTGGCCGCCTGGGGCTCCAAGTGGGCACTGGAGACGGTGTCGCTGCTGCGCACCGGTACTGTTTCCGGCGGCGGTCGCTTCCTCACCTATCCCTCCCCCCTGATCCTGGGAGCGGCGCTGTGCCTCTTTTTCGCCTGTTCCGGGCTGAAGCTCCGGGGACGGCTGTGGGGTGCGGTGCTGGGCTTTCTGGCCCCCGCCTCCTTTGGCGTCTACCTGATCCACGTCCAGCCCTTCGTGTTCAACCGCTGGCTGGATGAGTCCCTTGCCTGGCTGCCGGCCCTGGGGGGCTGGCGGGTACTGGTGACGGTGCCGGCCCTGGCCCTGGGGCTGTACCTTTTGTGTACGGTGCTGGAGTGGGGACGAATTTTGCTCTTCCGTTTGCTGCGGACGTCCGCTTTGGAGCGCCGGGTGGGGGTGTGGCTGGACCGCTTCCGCCTGCCGGAGCTGGAGGAGCCCGCCGGGAAGCCCTGAGATAAAAAAAGACCGCGGACGGCGTTTTTTAAGAACGCTGTCCGCGGTTTTCTGCATTTTCTGAGAAAAGAGGTTTTCCTTTACAGCCGGGTCACCACAGGGATGATCATGGGGCTGCGCTTGGTGGTCTTGTAGAGGTAGTTGCTGATGGCGCTCTTCACCGCGCTGCGCAGTTCGCCGTCATCCCGGCGCCGGCGGGACACGCCCTCGGCGGCCTCGGCGGCCACTCGCTGGAGCTCCGCCATCATCTCCTCGGACTCCTTGACATAGATGAAGCCACGGGTGACGATCTCCGGCGGAGCCAGCAGATCGCCGTTGTGGGAGGAGATGGGCAGCACCACGGTGACCATGCCGTCCTCAGCCAGGCGCTTGCGGTCCCGCAGCACCACGGCACCCACGTCGCCCACGCCGGAGCCGTCGATGAACACCTCGCCGGCAGGCACAGAGCCGTTGATCTTCATGGTCTTGGTGGTCAGCTCGATGACGTTGCCGTTTTCCGCCACCGCAATGTGGTTGCGGTCCATGCCCATGGCCATGGCCAGGTTGGTGTGAATCTGGAGCATCCGCTGCTCGCCGTGGACGGGGATGAAGAAACGAGGCTTCACCAGGGCATGGAGGATCTTCTGCTCCTCCTGGCAGGCGTGGCCGGAGACGTGGAGCATATCCGAGCGGTTGTAGAGCACGTCCACGCCCTTGCGGTAGAGCTCATCCACCACCCGGCTGATGGTCTTTTCGTTGCCGGGAATGGCGGAGGCAGAGATGATGACCAGGTCGCCGGGCCCCAGCTCCACCTGCTTGTGGGTGGAGAAGGCCATGCGGTACAGAGCGGACATCTCCTCGCCCTGGCTGCCGGTGGTGATGATGACCTGCTTGTTCTTGGGCAGGCCCTTGATCTTGTTTACGTCCATAAGGGTGTTGCGGGGCACCTTCATATAGCCCAGCTCTGTGGAGACCTTCATGATGTTCTCCATGCTGCGGCCGGTGACGGCCACCTTCCGGCCGTTTTCCACGGCGGCGTCGATGACCTGCTGGATGCGGTGGACGTTGGAGGCAAAGGTGGTGACGATGATCCGCTTGTCGCAGCCCGCGAACCGCCGGCGGAAGGTCTTGCCCACCTCTTTTTCGCTCATGGTGAAACCGGGACGCTCCACGTTGGTGGAGTCGGAGCACAGGGCCAGCACGCCCTCCTTGCCCAGCTCGCCGAAGCGGGCCAGGTCGATGACCTCCCCGTCGATGGGGGTGGAGTCGATCTTGAAGTCGCCGGTGTGGACCACGGTGCCCATCTTGGTGTGGATGGCGAAGGCCACGGAGTCGGCGATGGAGTGGTTGACGTGGATGAATTCCACATTGAACTTGCCGGCCCGGACGGTCTGTCCTGCCTCCACGGTGGTCAGCTTGGTGGAGCGGGTGAGACCGTGCTCCTCCAGCTTCAGCTTGATGAGGCCTGCGGTCAGGCGGGTGCAGAAGATGGGGATGTTCACCTGCTTGAGCACATAGGGGATAGCGCCGATGTGGTCCTCGTGACCGTGGGTCAGGAACAGACCCCGGATACGGGACCGGTTCTTCACCAGATAGGATATGTCGGGAATCACCAGATCGATGCCGTACATATCGTCCCCGGGGAAGGCCATGCCGCAGTCCACGATGATGATCTCGCCGCCGTATTCATAGACGGTCATGTTCTTGCCGATCTCATTGAGACCGCCCAGGGGGATGATTTTCATTTTCTCTGCCATAGAGTCACTCCTTAAAAAATCAAAAGTAAAGGAGACAAAACTTCTCTTTGGGAGGCAGGAGGGCGCAAAAAGACGGCTGATTCCGGGATTGCTTTCCCGCCTCAGCCCGCACAAAAGCAAAGACGCCCGTACTTGCCCCTCGGCCCCGTTTCGCCGGCGGCTGGCACGCAATGCGCCCGATCCTGCATCCTGTGGAATTTTGTCATATATTATTTGACTGGGATGGAAACGCGGTCCGTCTCAGTAAAATACAAAAGAAATGGGGGTATCGGAGATACTGCCACATATAAACTTAACCTATTATAACACGCTAGGCAGGGTTTGTATACCTCTTTTTTGGGAAAAAATCCGATTGGGGTGGGGGAAGGAAAGGCGGAAAACCGGGAAAAAATTGAGCGGCGCACTGTTCAAACAGGGAAAAACCTGCTATACTGTAATAATCTATCGACACGCGAAGGAGAGAGAATCATGAACAAACGGATTTCCCGTTTGCTGGAACCAAATATGAAGCTGTACTTCCTGGTGTTGGTGCTGTTTGCCGCGGCGGTCATCCCGGTGAAGCCGGCTCTGGGTGCCGTGGGTTGTGCCGTGGCGGTGGCGCTGTACTTCTATTTCCGCAGCAGCAACCGCAAGCGCAAGCAGGGCATCATTCAGTATATCGACAGCCTCACCGGCAGCGTGGACACCGCCAGTAAGAATACGCTCATCAACTCCCCTCTGCCCATCATGGTTTACCGGCCGGATACAGGGGAGGTCATCTGGAGCAACGAAAGCTTCCTGCAGCTGGCCGGCGTCCGGGAGCACCTCTTTGAGATCCGAGTGGGGGATGCAGTGCCCAACCTGTCCTCCCGGTGGCTGCTGGAGGGCAAGCAGGAGAGCCCCGAGCGGGTGGAGATGAACGGCCGGCGCTATCGGGTGTTCGGCAGCCTGGTCCGGGCGGCGGGCAAGGGTGCGGGCCAGAGCCTGCTGGCTACCACCTACTGGGTGGACACCACCGCCGGAGACGAGGCCCGGGAAAAGGTGGAGGCCACCCGTCCGGTCATCGCAATTTTGACTGTGGACAACTATGACGACCTGATGAAGGCCTGCTCCGACGCCAGCCGCAGTGCGGTGCTGGCCCAGATCTATGAGAAGCTGGACAAGTGGGCCGCCCCGGCCCACGGACTGCTGCTCAAGACCGATCGGGACAACTACCTCTTTATCTTTGAGGAGCAGTATTATGCCCACTTTGCCGCGGAGAAGTTCTCCGTCCTGGACGCGGTCCGGGAGATCACCGTGGGCGACGGCGTCCACGCCACGCTGTCCATCGGCGTGGGCAAGGACGGCGAGGGGCTGGAGGAGCTCTATAAGTACGCCAATCTGGCGGTGGAGATGGCCCTGAGCCGGGGCGGCGACCAGTGCGCCGTGCGCAACCGGCTGGACTTTGAGTTTTACGGCGGACGGGCCAAGAGCACGGAGAAGCGCACCAAGGTCAAGTCCCGGGTTATGGCCAACGCCCTGGGCGAGCTGATGGCCGACGCCAAACAGATCTATATCATGGGCCACGCCAATCCGGACATGGACGCCATGGGCTCCGCCATCGGCCTTTGCTGTGTGGCCCGGAAGCGGGGCAAGCGGGCCCAGATCGTGCTGCCCCAGGGCCGCAACGCCGCCCAGCCTTTGCTGGACCGGGTGAGGGATCTGCCGGAGTACGCCGGGGTCTTTGTCCCCGCCAGCGACGCCTTTTTGAAGGTCCAGCCCGGGGCGCTGCTGATCGTGGTGGATACCAACCGCCCCGACATCGTGGAGAGCCCCCAGCTGCTGGAGGCCTGCAACCGGGTGGCGGTCATCGACCACCACCGCCGGGCATCCAACTACATTGAAAACGCGGCGCTGAATTTCCACGAGCCCTATGCCTCCTCTGCCTCGGAGCTGGTGACGGAGCTTTTGCAGTATCTGGTGGAGCCCTCGGATCTGCTGCGGGCGGAGTCCGAGGCGCTGCTGGCGGGCATGGTGCTGGACACCAAGAACTTCACCATGCGCACCGGCGCTCGTACCTTCGAGGCGGCGGCCTTCCTGCGCCGTGCCGGCGCCGATACCTATGAGGTCCAAAAGCTCTTCCAGAACGATCTGGACGAGATGGTCTCCCGCTACGGCATCATCCGCCTGGCGGAGAAGTACCGGGGCAACATTGCCATTGCCTGCACCGGGGAAAACGGCGTGGATCGGGTGACGGCGGCCCAGGCGGCCGACGAGCTGCTGACCCTCAAGGGGGTGGAGGCCTCCTTTGTGGTCTATCCCCAGGGGGACGGCGTGTCCATGTCCGCCCGGTCGCTGGGCGATATCAATGTCCAGGTGATCCTGGAGGCCCTGGGCGGCGGCGGCAATTCCACCACCGCCGGCGGCCATGTGGAAAACAGTACGGTGGAGGCGGTGCGGGAGCAGCTGGTGGCTGCCATCGACCGCTACTATGAGAAGTAAACCAAACCCATCCGGCCCCAGGGGCCGAAAGACTGACATAAAAGGAGAACGACCATGAAAGTGATTTTACAGCAGGATGTGAAGGGCCAGGGCAAAAAGGGCCAGATGGTGGAGGTGTCCGAGGGCTACGCCCGGAATTTCCTTCTGCCCCGGAAGCTGGCCATCCTGGCTACGGCGGACGCCATCAACACCATGAACCTGAAGGAGAAGGCCCGGAAGGCTGAAGAGGCCCGGCTCAAGGCCGAGGCCGAGGCCACCGCGGAGAAGCTCAAGGAGTGCCAGGTGAAGCTCACCGCCAAGGCGGGCGCTGGCGGACGGCTCTTCGGCGCCGTCACCACCAAGGAGATCTCCGAGGGTTTGCAGAAGCAGTTCGGTCTGGACATCCCCAAGCAGAAGCTGGTGCTGGATGAGCCCATCAAGGCCTTTGGGTCCTATCAGGTGAAGGCCAAGCTGGGCTTTGAGGTGACGGGCACCGTGTATGTGGCCGTCTGCGAGGAGAAGTAAGAGAATAAGACCGGGAGCAAAGCGGAGAAAAAGGGGGAGGTGAACCATGGCAAACGAGGAACTGCTGCTGCGCCAGATGCCCCACTCTCTGGAGGGAGAGCAGGCGGTGCTGGGCTCCATGCTCATTGACGAGCGCTGCATCAAGGACGTGATGGATAAGCTCCAGCCGGACGACTTCTATCTCCGGCAGAATCGGGAGATCTTTGACACCATCTACTCCATGTTCGTCTACTCCAAGCCCATCGACGGCATCACCGTCTGCGAGGAGATGCAGAAAAACGGCACCTATGACGAGCAGACCACCCGGTCGTACCTGGCCCAGCTGATGGAGATCACGCCCACTTCCGCCAACGTGATGGAGTATGTGGAGATCGTCCGGGACAAGTCGCTGATGCGCCGGATGGCCCAGGCCGCCGCGGAGATCACTGCCATGGTCCAGGAGGGCGTGGGCGAGGCCCACGACATGCTGGAGGCCGCCGAGCAGAAGATCTACGCCATCCGCCGGGGCCGCAGTGCCCAGGACATGGTGCCCATCTCCACGGTGCTGCCGGACGTGCTGGACCACCTCAATGAGATGAGCGAGCGGGAGGGCACCAAGATCGCCGGCCTCTCCACGGGCCTTTCGGCAGTGGATGCCAAGATCTCGGGACTGAACAAGTCGGACCTGGTGCTGCTGGCGGCCCGGCCCGGCATGGGCAAGACCTCCATGGCGCTGAATGTGGCGCTGAATGTAGCCAAGGATACCAAGCAGACGGTGGCCATTTTCTCTCTGGAAATGTCCAAGGAACAGCTGGCCACCCGCCTTTTGTCCAGCGAGGCCCTGGTGGAGAACACCCGTCTCATCAACGGCGACCTGCGGGAGACGGACTGGGTGAAGATCGCCGACGCGGCCTCTGCCCTGAGCCGCACCGACATCCGCATCGACGATAACCCGCTGCTGACGGTGGCGGATATGAACGCCAAGTGCCGCCGGCTGGACAATCTGGGCCTGGTGGTCATCGACTACCTCCAGCTGATGACCTCCGCCGGCGGAAAGCAGGCCCACTCCGGCGAGAGCCGCCAGCAGGCGGTCAGCGACATCTCCCGTATGCTCAAGATCATGGCCAAGGAGCTCAACGTGCCGGTGATCTGCCTGAGCCAGCTGAGCCGTGCTAACGAAAAGCGGGACGACAAGCGGCCCATGCTCTCGGACCTGCGTGAATCCGGCGCCATCGAGCAGGACGCGGATATCGTCATGTTCCTCTTCCGGGAGGACTATTACAGCCCCGACAGTGAAAAGCGTAACATCGCCGAGTGCATCGTGGCCAAGAACCGCCACGGCGAGACCGGCAAGGTGGAGCTGCGGTGGATGCCGGAGTACACCACCTTCGGCACGTTGGAGACGAGATACGACGATGAATAATGAGCTGCTCTCCGCCTGGCGGTTTCTGCGGACCCATTTCCCCGAAGGCGGGCGGGTGCTGTGCGCCGTCTCCGGCGGGCTGGACTCCATGTGCCTTCTGCACTTTCTGACCACCTGGGGCCTCGACCGCGGCTTTTGCGCCGCCGCGGCCCACTTTAACCACGGCCTCCGGGGCCAGGCGGCGGACCGGGACCAGCGGTTTGTGGAAAACTGGTGTGCCCAGCGAAGCATCCCCTGCTTTACCGGCTCCGGGGACACCCGGGCGCTGATGGAGGGGGAGGGCCTCTCTCTGGAGGAGGCCGCCCGGCGGCTGCGCTACGCCTTTTTGGAGGAGACGGCCCGGCGGGAGGGCTTTGACGCCATTCTTACCGCCCACAATGCCGACGACAACGCCGAGACGGTACTGCTGCACCTGGTTCGGGGCACCGGACTCAAGGGCCTTTCGGGCATCCCCCAGCGGCGGGGGAATATCCTGCGGCCCTTTCTGGAGATCACCCGGGCGGAGCTGGCGGAGTACGCCGCCGCCCACCACATTCCTCACGTGGAGGATGAGACCAACGCCGACCCGGAGGCGGCCGCCCGGAACCTGGTGCGGCTGCAGGTGATGCCGCTGCTGCGGCAGCTGAACCCCCGGGCCGTGGAGCATATGGCCGCAGCCGCCGCCCGGATGCGGGAGACGGAGGAGGGCCTGGAGGACCTGACGGAGCGGTATTTGCGCCGGGCCTTTGTCCGGCCGGGACGGGTGAGTATTTCCCTGAGCGTTCTGGCGGAGGTGCCCGAGTTTTTGCTTCCCCAGGTGCTGCTGGGGATGCTGGAGCAGCTGGGCGTGGGCCGGAAGGACGTGGGCGCCGCCCACCTGGAGGCCATCCGGAAGCTTTGGAACAGCCATGGAAACGACGCCCGCATCAGCCTGCCCCACGGCGTGACGGCCCGTCTGGCCGCCCGGCGGCTGGTGCTGGAGACGCTGCCGCCCCCCCTGTCCCGGGCGGAGCTGGTGCCCGGCTGCCCCCTGCGGTGGGGGGAATACACCGTGACGCTGCTGGACCGCCGGCAGGGGGAGGGCCTTGCCCTTCGGCCTGGGCCGGAGGGGGAGACGGTGGCCGTGGCCCCCTGTGATCCGGGGGCGCGGCTGACGCTGCCGGGAACCCACGGCGGCGCTCGGAGCGTCAAGCGGCTGTGCCTGGACCGGCGCATCTCCCTTGCCCAGAGGGATGGGCTGCCGGCCATCTATGTGGGAGCGCGCCTGGCGGCGGTTTGGCCTTTGGGCGTAGACAGAGAATTCCTGCCGGAGGGAGAGCCCTGCCGGTTTATCCAGATCATCAAAGAAGCGGAGGAGCGCACATGAAAAACGAGATGGAAAAGGATATTCTGAAGGTGCTGTACAGCGAGGAGGAGATCCGCGCCCGGGTCCAGGAGATGGGCAACGCCCTGGGCGAGCAGTTTCAGGGGAAGAATCCCCTGTTTCTGGGGGTGCTGAAGGGCTCCTTCGTGTTCATGTCGGACCTGGTCCGGGCCTGTCAGGTGAAAAGCGATGTGGAGTTCATCGCCGTGTCCTCCTATGGCAACGGCACCGAGTCCTCCGGCCGGGTCAAGATCGTCCATGACATCCAGCAGGACATCACCGGCCGGAACGTGATCGTGGTGGAGGACATTCTGGACTCCGGCAACACCCTGGCCTTTTTGAAGGAGTACTTCCTCACCAAGGGGGCCAGCGCCATCACCATCGTCACGCTGCTGGATAAGCCTTCCCGGCGGAAGAAGGCCATCACAGCGGACTACGCCGGCTTTGTGGTGCCTGATGAGTTTGTGGTGGGCTACGGCTTGGACTACGGCCAGAAGTACCGGAACCTGCCCTACATCGGGGTGCTCAAGCCCGAGGTGTACGCGGACTAAGAACCCGAGCGAAAAAAGGGGGAAACCATGCCGACGGTCGGCCTGGGGGCCGGAGAAAACGCCGGGGAAGGGGAAGAATCTGTGAAAAAATCTTCAAATGTGGGGCTGCTGCTGTTGCTGCTGCTGGCGGTCCTCAGCTTCAGCTATCTGTGGAACACGGGGGAGAATCCCGTGTCTCTGGAGTGGTCCCAGGTGGTGGAGCTGTTCGAAAACGAGCAGGTGGAGAGCTTTGATGTGGACGGCACCAAGCTGACCATGAACCTGCGTGAGGCGGTGGATGGCAGCAAGACCGTCACCTATGAGCTCTATGACTTCGATCTGTTCTATGACGAGCTGGGAGAACTGGTGAAGGTGCAGGCCGACAGCGGCATCATCACCCGGTACAATTACTACGCCGATCACTCGGTGAACTGGTTGGAGCTGCTGCTGCCCTACCTGCTCATTGCCCTGGTGCTGGGCGGACTGTGGTTTTTCATGATGAGCCGGATGAACGGTGCCGGCGGAGGCGGGGACAAGATGGCCCGCTTTGGCGCGGCCCGGGTCAAGACCGTGGATGACCGGGGCAAAAAGGTGACCTTTGCGGATGTGGCCGGTGAGAATGAGGAGAAGGAGGAGCTTCAGGAGATCGTGGAGTTCCTGAAAACGCCCCAGAAGTATATCTCCCTGGGCGCCCGAATCCCCAAGGGCGTGCTGCTGGTAGGCCCTCCGGGCACCGGCAAGACGCTGCTGGCCAAGGCCGTGGCCGGCGAGGCTGGCGTGGGCTTTTTGTCCATCTCCGGCTCCGACTTTGTGGAGCTGTATGTAGGCGTGGGCGCCAGCCGGGTCCGGGACCTCTTTGACCAGGCCAAGAAGAACGCCCCCTGCATCGTCTTTATCGACGAGATCGACGCCGTAGGCCGCCAGAGAGGCACCGGCCTGGGCGGCGGCCACGACGAGCGGGAGCAGAC
>CDTY01002716.1_pt1 | contig 16924 bp, 23 predicted proteins | sample 557731 | NCBI WGS metagenome assembly CDTY01 (sample SAMEA3182101, study PRJEB8094) | gut metagenome | biome: human; feature: gut; material: Stool; isolation source: human stool | place: Canada | collected 2013-02-12
AAGGCCCCCTCCATGGAGCAGATCAAGGCCGATTGGGCCTCCTTCCGCGGCCGGGCTCAGGAGCTGGAACTGCCCTCCGCCCCCAAGCAGTTCCTGCACTACTTTGAGGAGCCCGACCGTCCCCAGACCCGGCTGGACCGAAATCTGGAAAACGGCATGGCGATCTCCCTGGGCCGTCTGCGTCCGGACACCCAGTACGACTATAAGTTCGTGGGCCTGAGCCACAACACCCTCCGGGGCGCCGCCGGCGGCGCAGTGCTGCTGGCCGAGCTGCTGTGCGCCGAGGGGTACATCGAGCCCGTCTGCTGATCCAGCGGCCTTTCGAGGCGTCAGAAAATTCTTCTACAAAAGACAGGTACGCGTTTCCATCGGAGACGTGTACCTGCTTTTTTTGTCAAAGTTGCAGGTGAAAACAGGGAAAAGGAGTGGATTTACTGTGAAGCATCCGATCTTTACAGGCTCTGGTGTAGCAATTATAACGCCGTTTTCTCAGGAAGGGGTGAACTTGGAGACCTTTGGCCATCTGTTGGATGCCCAACTGGAGGCAGGGACCGACGCTATCATTGTCTGCGGCACCACCGGTGAGGCCTCCACCATGACCTACGATGAGCGGATGGCGGCGGTGGAGTTCTGCGTGAACCACGTGGACGGGCGGGTCCCGGTGATCGCCGGTACCGGGTCCAACAACACGGAAAACGCCATTGCACTCTCCCGGGACGCTCAGAGGGCCGGTGCCGATGGGATTTTGGTGGTGACTCCTTATTATAATAAGGCCACCCAGGAGGGACTGTACCGCCACTATACCGCTGTGGCCGATGCGGTGGAGGTGCCCATGATTCTCTATGACGTGCCCTCCCGCACCGGCGTGGCCATTCAGCCGGAGACCTATGCCCGATTGTCCCAGCACCCCAATATCGTTGGCGTCAAGGAGGCGGGCGGAAACTTTGCTCAGATGCAGCGGACCCGGAACCTGTGTCCGGAGGATTTTTACATCTGGTCCGGCAACGACGATGAAACGGCGGCCATCTGCCTTTTGGGTGGGGTGGGGGTCATCTCCGTGGTGGCCAATGTCCTGCCGAGTGTGATGCACCAGTTGACGGAGCTGTGCCGTCAGGACCGTTTTCGGGAGGCGGGGGCATTGCAGCAAAAGCTTCGAAAACTGACCGATGCCCTTTTCTGCGAGGTGAATCCCATTCCTGTCAAGACGGCTTTGCAGCTGATGGGCTGGGAAGTGGGACCTTTGCGTCTGCCTCTTTGCCCTATGGGGGAGAGCCATTTGCTCCAGCTCAAAGAGGCGCTGGAGGAGTGGGTACTTCTGTAAGAAAAAAGCGCATCCCGTGTGGGATGCGCTTTTTTACTGTGCTTTTTTTCGGGAGCGGGAGATCGTCCAGCAGATGGCATCCTGAGGACAGGCGCCGCGGCAGACACCGCAGCGGATGCAGTCGGGACTGTTGGGATGCTGATGGACAGGAATGTCCATGGGACAGGCCTTTTGACAGGCGCCGCAGCTGGTGCAGCGGCTGCGGTCGATGGAAAAGCGCTGAAAGGCAATGGGATTGAAGAGGCCGTAGATAGCGCCCAAGGGACACAGGTACCGGCAGAAGGGGCGGTATACCATCAGGGACAGCACCAGCAATACCACCAGCAGCGCTGCCTTCCAGGTGAAGAGCCAGCCCAATGCCGCCCGCAGTCCGGGATTGGCGGCCAGCAGGGGAATGCCGCCGAAGAGAGTTCCGGAGGGGCAGATGTATTTGCAGAACCAGGGCTTGCCCTGTCCCACTATGTCCAGCACCGTCAGGGGCAGGACCACCACAAAGCCCACCAGGATGAAATACTTCAGATATTTCAGCCATCGATCCCCGGGCAGCTTTTTCCGCTTGAGAGGGAAGGGGATCCGGTGCAGCAGATCCTGAACCAGACCGAAGGGGCACAGCCAGCCGCAGACAAACCGGCCGAAGAGGGCACCCACCACCAGGAGAAACCCGGCCACATAGAAGGCGAAGTGGTAGTTCCGGTCCGACAGAACTGCCTGAAAGGAGCCGATGGGACAGGCCCCCAGAGCGCCGGGGCAGGAATAGCAGTTCAGCCCTGGGACGCAGAACTGTTTGGAAGCGCCTTTCCAGATGGTACCTCTGGCAAAACCGGCGGCGTAACCGTTTGTCAGAGCGGTGAAGCAAAACTGTACGGCGGTGCGCAGATGTCTGCGCAGGCGGTAAAGCAGCTTAGCCAAGGCCGATACACTCCATGCAGAGATTGGCCGCCTTGCGCAGGACCACTTCCGCCTCCCCGCGCCCTACGCCGATGGCCAGGAAGGCGGCGCCCAGCCCCAAAAGCAACAGCGCTGCACCGTACTTTTTCCAGACACTCATTCCTGCGCCTCCGCTAGTACTTCGTCCAAAATCTGGGACCACTGGGCCTGATCCATGGCACCGGAATAGGCATAGCCCACCTGGTTCCCTGTGCTGTCCACAAAGAAAGCGGTAGGCGTGCCGGAGATCTGGGCGGCGATATGATACAGATCCTCGGAGAGGAGCAGCTGGGTGTAGTCCGCTCCGGCGGTGGTAACAATGTCCTGGGCCAGATCCAGCTGGCCCTGATTATAACTGCCGTCCTGGTCCATCACATCCAGCACCAGACCCAGAACCTGGACGCCCTGGTCTGCATACTCCTGGGCCAGGGCACTGAGCTCGGGCATCTCCTGGATGCAGTAGCCGCAGGAGGTGGTCCAGACGTTCACCATGGTCAGCGTGTGATCGGACAAAATGGATTCGTCCACTTGATTGCCCTCCAGGTCTGGAGCGGTAAAGCTGCTGAGGATGCCCGGGGTGCTTTCCGACTCTGGGGAAGAGGAGGGCGGTGCCGTCTCGCTTCCGGAGCCGCAGGCGCTCAGGCTTAGGGCCAGGAGCAGTGCGGTGCCGCAAAGGCAAGAAAAACGTTTATGCATGAAAATCCTCCGATCTACCGCTGTGGGCGGCATAGTCATATTTTTAATGTCTGTCATCCGATACCTCTTGGGTTGGAAACATCCCAAGATCCGAAAGGCCGATTGTGTGGCCATTGTATCCACTGGCAGGAGGGCTGTCAAGGGCGTTTTTCTGCATCAGCCGCAGAAGTTGGAAAAGAGTTGCCAAACCGGGCGGATTCGGGTATAATCGCTTCTGGACTGCGTCTTGCCTGCCGGGAAGCGCCGTCCCCTATCCTGAGCAGGAGGCAAGAGATGTTTACCGTTGTCAAAACCCAGGGTCGCGCCCGGCGCGGCACCTTTACCTGTGCCCACGGCGGCACGGTGCAGACACCTGTTTTTATGAATGTGGGCACCCAGGCGGCCATCAAGGGCGGTCTCTCCGCCCATGATCTGGAGGCCATCGGCTGTCAGATCGAGCTGTCCAACACCTATCATCTGCATCTGCGGCCGGGAGACGATGTGGTGCGGCAGATGGGTGGGCTGCACAAGTTTATGGACTGGAAGGGCCCGATCCTGACGGACTCTGGCGGCTTTCAGGTCTTTTCCCTGGCCTCTCTGCGCCAGATCAAGGAGGAGGGTGTCACCTTTGCCTCCCACCTGGACGGACGGCGCATCTTTATGGGCCCGGAGGAGTCCATGCAGATCCAGTCCAACCTGGGCAGTGACATCGCCATGGCCTTTGATGAGTGCGTGGAAAATCCGGCCACCTATGAATACGCCAAGGCTTCCTGTGAGAGGACGCTTCGGTGGCTGGAGCGGTGCCGGGTGGAGCATGACCGACTCAATGCCCTGCCGGACTGCGTCAACCCCGGCCAGATGCTCTTCGGCATCAACCAGGGCGCCACGTTCCCGGACTTGCGGGTGTGGCACATGAAGGAGATCGCCAAGATCGACTGTGACGGATATGCCATCGGCGGCTTGGCAGTGGGGGAGCCCACTGAGGTGATGTACGAGATCATTGAAGCGGTGGAGCCCTGGATGCCGGCGGATAAGCCCCGGTATCTTATGGGCGTAGGAACCCCCAGCAACATCATCGAGGGCGTGGCGCGGGGCATCGACTTTTTCGACTGCGTCATGCCGGCCCGCAATGCCCGCCACGGTAAGCTTTTTACCTGGAGCGGCACGCTGAATCTGAAAAATGAAAAGTACAAGACCGACCCGCTGCCCATCGACCCAGAGTGTGACTGTCCGGTGTGCCGTCATTTCACTCGGGCCTATCTGCGGCATCTTTTCAAGGCAGAGGAGGTGCTGGCGCTGCGTCTGGCAGTGATGCACAACCTCTACTTTTATAATCAACTGATGGCCCGCATCCGCCAGGCCCTGGATGAGGGGACCTTCGAGGACTTCCGCGCCCGGTACAGCGGCCTTCTGGACCAAAGAATGTGAGGAAACCAGCAGTTCTTTCCAAAAAGGCTTGCAAATAGAGGCGCTTTTGAGTATAATGACACTATTACAATTTGAAAAGGAGCTATCAACCAATGAATGGTACCAGTAGCATTATCATGCTCGTGCTGATGATCGCAATCTTCTACTTCCTCCTGATCCGTCCGGAGAACAAGCGGAAAAAGGCTGCCGAGCAGATGCGCAACAACCTGAAGAAGGGCGATACGGTGACCACCATCGGCGGAATCGTGGGCAAGGTCATTGCTGTGAGCGAGAACACATTGGTCATCGAGACCAGTGAGGATCGCGTTCGCATGGAGCTCACCAAGTGGGCTATCTCCACCGTGAACGGCCAGACTGAGCCTCCCAAGGAGAAGAAGGAGAAGGACAAGAAGCAGGAGGAGCCTGCTGAGGTCACCTCTTCCCAGAAGGATGAGCTGCCTGAGGATGTGGTGGATGAGATCCCCGCTCCCGAGGACGATGAGCCCAAGGACTGATCCCTTTATTGCTTGGTGCTAAAAATACCTCCCCTGGAATATGCTTGCATAGGCATATTCCAAGGGAGGTTTTTGTATGGGAAAAAAGAGGAAAGCTGGCCCTGCCTGGCGCACGCTTCTGGAGGCGCTGGGCCTGTCTCTGGGACTTTATGTCGCAGGAATCCTGCTGCTCTCCCTTTTGCTGGTGCGGAGCATTCTGGGGGAGGGGCAGGTACTTCCCATCATGACGGCTGTCTGCGGGCTAGCTGCACTGGCTGGGGGCGTGTATGCCGTCCGGAGGTCGCCAGAGCTGGGCGCCTTTACCGCCGGTGCGCTGACGGCTCTGTGCTATGCCGGCGTGCTGGCCGTCCTGGGACTTGGCATTTGGGGGAAGCTGGCCATTCCCGGAGAGGGGCTTTGGCCGATGCTCTCGGCCATCGTCGGAGGGCTCTTTGGTGGTCTGTTGGGCCGGCGCAAAGGCGGCCACCGAGTCCAGCGACGCAAAACGACGCCCCGACCGGTGGCGCGCAAGGAGTGAAATTTCTGCCTTTTGTACAAAAGGGGTAGGAGATAGCGGTGAATTTGCCCGGCGGGGGAGGGAGGGCCTTCATTCGGCTTCCGACGGAGTGATTACCTACATTTGGTGCGCCAAAACGGGAGCAAGCCCCCATATCTAGCTTGTTCCCAGGCCCTTCGCCCCTCTTTTGCTGCGCTGGTTTATTGAGTTTACATAAAATACTTTACATAATAATTTGTCATAATTTACAAAAATTGAGAAGTTTACCAAAATTTCTTGCGGAATCAAGCAAATTGCAATATAGTTAAAAGAAACAAGGTTACGTCAACCTCTTCTGTTTTGCCTCCTTCGTGCATAGGATGTTCCCGAGGTGAGGGACATGAAGCAGGCACGGCAGCTCCGGCGCAGTGAATTGGGCGAGCATTTTATCCCCTGTCTGGCTGTATTGGCCATCTGTTTTTTTCTGGGCATCGTTTTGGGACAGGTCTGCGCTCGCCGGGCGGCTGCGGAAAGTGGTCCGGAGCTCTATCGCTATCTCAGTGATTATTTCCAGTCCGGTGTCGAACCCGATGGCCCGGCTGCTTTTTTATCAGCCCTGCTGTTGTATTACCGGTACCCGGTTTTGGCATTCCTGTTGGGATTTGCCTCCGTTGGATTGGTGGGTCTTCCGCTTTTGTCCGCGGCATTTGGCTTTTTCCTGTCCTTTTCTGTGGGATGTTTTGCCTCTGCCTTCGGCGGAAGCGGCGTGCTGCTGGCATTTTCCGCCATGGGGCTGCGCTGTATTTTGACCTTTCCCTGTTATTTCTGGCTGGCTGTGCCGGCTTTTCAGCATTCCGTCTCTCTGGCTAGGTTTTCCTTTGGCGGTGGGCGGCGTGCTTGTGCTGTGCCCTATGGTTCGGCGTATTTTCTGCGTTTTGCTGTGTGCAGCGGAGCGCTGCTCCTTGGCGTGATCGCCGAGCTATATGCCGTACCGTATTGGGTCGAGCTGGTCTGCGGCCGCATTTTTGGCTGAACAGATGGCCAAGGATGAGACCGTAACAGAAAGGGGGAGGGAATCTTGGCAGACGATATCGAGGCCTATGGCGCCTACTTGGCAGACACCAAGCACTCTTCTCAAAACACCATCAGCTCCTACCTGCGGGACCTGCATCAGTTTCACGACTATGTGCAGGATACCCTGGAGGTAGACCTGCGTCAGGTAACTACGGAGGAGATCCAGGCCTATGTGTCCTGGATGCTGGGAAAAGGGAAATCTCCCGCTTCGGCCACCCGGTCTGTGGCTTCCCTCAAGTCCTTCTATGGTTATCTGGTCTCCATCGGTGCGCTGAAAATCAATCCCGCCAAGGGGGTTACAGCGGCCAAGGTGGAGCGAAAGTATCCCCAAATCCTCACCAGCAAGGAAGTGGAGCTGTTTTTAGAGCAGCCCAAATGCGTGGACGCTAAGGGCTATCGGGATCACGCAATGCTGGAACTGCTGTACGCCACCGGCATTCGGGTCAGTGAGCTGATCTCCCTGAACCTGTCTGACCTGAATCTCTCCGCCAGTCTGCTGCGGTGCGAGAGCCGGGGAAGGGAGCGGGTCATCCCGCTGTACCACACTGCGGTCAAGGCGCTGCAGGACTATGTCAAGGACATCCGTCCCCAGATCATTGCGGATACGGAGGAGCAGGCATTGTTCGTCAACATGAACGGCGAGCGTATGAGCCGTCAGGGCTTCTGGAAGATCATCAAGTACTACCAGGAAAAGGCGGGCATTGAAAAGGACATCACGCCCCATACCTTGCGCCACTCCTTTGCCGCCCATCTGCTGGAGAACGGAGCGGATCTGCGCTCCATTCAGGAGATGTTGGGCCATGCGGATATCTCCTCCACCCAGATCTATACCCACGTAGTAAAAAAGCAGCTGAAAGACGTATACAACAAGGCCCATCCCAGAGCTTAAAAATTCGATTTGAAAGGCCGGCGCGGCAACTGCCGCGCCGGCCTTTTGTGTTCAAAACGAGAGATGCAGACACATTCCCGCTCCAGACCATTGCCCCTTGCGCATCCAGTCTGGATTTGCTATACTGATTGGGAATGTAAACATGGAGGAACAGCAATGCGCATCTTGGGGATCGACCCAGGCTTTGCCACCATCGGCTTCGGCCTGGTGGAGGCCCAGCGGGCACAAGTCCATATGGTGACCTACGGCGCTATCACCACGCCGGCAGGCCTGCCTCTCTCCAGACGGCTCCTCCAGATCGGAGAGGATATGGAGAAGCTGATCGGCCAACTGAAACCGGATGTGATCTCCATTGAAGAGCTGTTCTTCAACACCAACATCACCACCGGCATCGCTGTAGCCCACGGCCGGGGCGTGATCCTGTATGCGGCAGAAAAGTGCGGCGTACCGCTGTATGAGTACACCCCTTCCCAGGTGAAGCTGGCTGTGACGGGCTATGGAAAGGCGGAAAAGCGGCAGGTTATGGATATGACCCGCCGTCTGCTCAAGCTCCGGTCCGTTCCCCGCCCCGATGACGCGGCGGACGCCCTGGCTCTGGCCCTGTGCCACGCCAGAAGTGCCACCTCGCGGCTGCCGCAGAATGGGGATACGCCGCAGACCATTTAGGAGGCATATATGTTCTATTACGTGGAAGGCACTGTGGCGGAGCTGCAGCCCTATCTAGCCGTCATCGACTGCGGCGGTGTGGGCTACGCCTGCATGACCACCAACAACACCCTTTCGGCGTTGAAAAAGGGCCAGAAGGCCCGGCTCTATACCTATCTGCATGTGGCGGAAAACGCCTTTGGCCTGTATGGCTTCAAGACCCAGAGTGAGCTCAATAGCTTCCGGATGCTCATCGGCGTGTCCGGCGTGGGCCCCAAGGCGGCCCTGGCCATCTTGTCCGTGGGTACGCCGGAGACATTGGCCATGGCCATCGTCACGGGGGATGAGAAGGCGCTGACGGTGGCGCCGGGCATCGGAAAGAAGATCGCCCAGCGCATCATCCTGGAGCTCAAGGACAAGATCGCCAAGGAGCAGGCGGCTTCCGGCCTGCCCATGAGCGGCGGCACCGGCGGTCAGGTATCTTTTTCCAGCAAGGCCACAGAGGCAGCAGCCGCCCTGGCGGTGCTGGGCTACTCCAGCCAGGAGGTGGCCACGGCTATGAAGGGCGTGGATGTGGAGGCCCTCCCCCTGGAGGAGATCATCCGCCAGAGCCTGAAAAAAATGGTCAAATCGTAAAAGTTCAATACACCACACCACCGACGAAAAGGAGGCGCGTATGGCAAAATTTGAAACCTGGCTGACGGGAGATTTTGACCGCACTCTAGACTATTTTGACCACGGCATTCTCAGCGGCAGTATGTCTGCCAGTTATGAGGACGGCAGCGACTGTACTCTGGGCACCACCCGCTGTGCCGTCCGGGTCTATGAGCGGTACAGCTGGTCCGGCGGCAACCGGGTGAGTTTGCAGCTGACCTTGGTGGGGGAGGGAGGAAGGCTGTTCCTTTCCGCCATCACCTCTGGCGGCAGCCAGGCGGTTTTGTTCAAGCTCAACACCTGGGGCGAGGAGGCCTTCCTGGACTGTGTCCGGGATTTGGCTGCGTCTTTGTGAGCGGGACCCATCCGGCAAGGAGAGTAGTATGGACGAAAAAAAGTGGTCCTTTGCCAACATAGCGCTTTTCTGGATCTTGATCGGAGCAGTGCTGGGCATGGTGATGGGTGTGCTGCGACTGTGCGGGGCGGCGAAACAGGATCTGGGCCTATACCGGCTCGTCCAGCTGGGCCTGGGGCTCCATCTGCTGTTTTGCCCTGTGGCGCCTATAAACCTGCAGATCCAGTGGGGAGAGCAGAAGAGTCAGAACTTCATGCGGGCTCTGGCCATTCTTGTGCTGCTCTCCCTTCTGCTGAGCCTATTTTGATTTCCGAACAGGAAGTGAGCATTTGAGCATCGACTTTGGAAATGACATCTATGAAGAGCCGCTGGTGACCACCTCCTTTTTGCAGGAGGATACCGGCGAGGTATCCCTGCGTCCCAAAACGCTCAAGGAATACATCGGCCAGGAAAAGGCCAAGGAGAACCTTTCCGTGTTCATCGCCGCCGCCCGGAAGCGGGAGGAGGCCCTGGACCATGTGCTGCTCCACGGTCCTCCCGGCCTGGGCAAGACCACCCTGGCGGGCATCATCGCCCAGGAGATGGGCGTCAACATCCGCATCACCTCCGGCCCGGCCATTGAAAAGCCCGGAGACCTGGCAGCGCTGCTGACCAACCTCAACGAGGGGGACATCCTCTTTGTGGACGAGATCCACCGGCTCAACCGCTCGGTGGAGGAGATCCTGTATCCCGCCATGGAGGATTACGCCATCGACATCATCGTGGGCAAGGGGCCCAGCGCCAACTCCATTCGCCTGGACCTGCCCAAGTTCACCCTGATCGGCGCCACCACCCGGGCTGGGCAGCTCTCCGCCCCCCTGCGGGACCGGTTCGGTGTGACGCTGCGCCTGGAGCTCTATACCCCGGAAGAACTTTCAGAGATCGTCACCCGCTCGGCGGGCATTTTGAACGTGGACATCGTCCCTGAGGGCGCCTACGAGATCGCCCGGCGCAGCCGGGGCACGCCCCGTATCGCCAACCGGATGCTGCGGCGGGTGCGGGACTTCGCCCAGGTGAAGGCCGACGGCGTCATCACCCGGGCTGTGGCGGACCAGGCCCTCTCTGCATTGGAGATCGATCACTTGGGCCTAGACCCCATTGACCGGCGGATGCTTCGGGCCATCATTGAGAACTACGGCGGCGGCCCCGTGGGTCTGGAGACCCTGGCGGCCACCATCGGGGAGGAATCCGTGACACTGGAGGATGTGTACGAGCCCTATCTGATGCAGCTGGGCTTCCTGACCCGGACGCCCCGTGGCCGGTGCGTCACCCACAAGGCCTACCGGCATTTGGGCCTCTCTGTACCCGGGGGACTACCGGATGAGGAGATGGACCAGCTGAGCCTGTAAAGGAATTTGAACGTGCGAAAAGGGGAGAGGGGAGATGGAACCATCCTACCTGGTTTCCGTTGCGCTGCGCCGGCAGCTGCCGGAGGACACCTATCTCCGTGCCCTGGGCCCGGTGCGATATCTGATGGAGGGAAATGTTCTGTCCTTTGACCGTTCGGTCACCTTTCTGGTGGGGGAGAACGGCAGCGGAAAGTCCACGCTCCTGGAGGCTATTGCCGTGGCTTCCGGCTTCAATCCCGAGGGCGGGACCCGGAACTTCTCCTTTTCCACCCGGGACACCCATTCCATTCTGGGGCAGTATCTGACCCCTGCCCGGCGGCGCTATGCGAAGGACGGCTTTTTTCTCCGGGCGGAGAGCTTTTACAACGTGGCCACCAACATCGACGAGATGGACGAGGGACCTTCCTACGGGCCAAGACTCATTGACAGCTATGGAGGCATTTCCCTGCATCATCAGTCCCACGGGGAGAGCTTTCTCCGCCTGGTGCAAAACCGGTTTGGGGGCCATGGTCTATACCTGCTGGATGAGCCGGAGGCAGCTCTGTCTCCTGGGAGACTGCTGACACTGATGGGTGAGATGCACCGTCTGGTGCAAGAGGACTCTCAATTCATCATTGCCACCCATTCCCCGATTTTAATGGCCTTTCCCAACGCCCGGCTGTACCTGTTGGACGAAGAGGGGATTGCCCCGGTGGACTATCGGGAGACCGAGCACTATCAGCTGACCCGCCGTTTTCTGGAGAACCCGGAACGGATGCTGCGGTACCTCTTTGAGGAGGACTGAGATGAGGGTGTTTTTCTGGTGTTTCCTGCTGGTGATGGTTTTGCTGCTGCCGGGAGTCATGCTGTTTTTCGGCAACGAATTTCTCCGCCGCCCGGGAGCAATCAATGGCGGCTACGGCTACCGCACCAAGCGGTCCATGGCCAGCCAGGAAGCTTGGGACTTTGCCCATCACACCTGTGGGAAGTTATGGAAGAAGCTGGGGCGCTGGATGCTGCCCTTGAGCTTTCTGGCCATGCTGCCCGCTCTGGGCTTTTCCGTGGAAGGGATGGGCATATGGTGCCTAGGTCTTATGGGCATCCAGCTAGTTGTGATGTTGGGGACCATCGTGCCGGTGGAGCGGGCCCTGAAACAAAATTTTGACCAGTGGGGCAGAAGGCTCCAGTGAGCGGGCTGCTCCACAAAAGTAAGAATTTAAACTCATGCAGTCACTGCATCTGCCGGTGGACTGCCGTAAATATTTCAGCGCCAAGGGGCGCGTATGGAGGTTTTTGAGTATGGGCAAGTTATTTGGAACTGACGGAATCCGCGGCATCGTAGGCGAGACCCTGACCGCGGCCGAGGCCTTTCGCGTGGGCCAGGCCATTGCCGTGGTACTGAAAGAGGAGACCGGCCGCCGTCCTGTGGTCACCCTGGGCAAGGATACCCGGGTCTCCTCGGATATGCTGGAGTCCGCTCTCATGGCGGGCCTTTGCGATCTGGGTGCGGATGTGATGCCCCTTGGTACCATTCCCACGCCTGCCGTGGCCTATCTCACCGTACTGCAGGGGGCGGATGCCGGCATTGTCATCTCCGCCTCCCACAACCCCTATGAGCACAACGGCATCAAGGTGTTCAACAGCCAGGGCTACAAGCTCTCCGACGAGCTGGAGCAGCGGGTGGAGGAGAAAATCCTCTCCGACGCGCCCATGAAGTCCTGTGTGGGCGGAGAGATCGGCCGCCGCCTGCCGGGAACGGAAAAGCTCCATGCCGCCTATATCGACCACCTGGCCAGCACCATCTCCTCTGACCTGAGCGGTCTGCGCCTTCTGGTGGACTGCGCCAACGGCGCTGCCTCCGCCACTGCGCCGGAACTTTTTGCGCGCTTCCAGGCCAAGACGGACTTCATCCACACCCAGCCCGACGGCATCAACATCAACAACCACTGCGGCTCCACCCATCTGGAGGATCTGGCTGCCTCTGTGGTGCGGGGCGGCTATGATCTGGGCATCGCCTTTGACGGCGACGCCGACCGCTGCCTCCTGGTGGATGAGAAGGGACAGACCATCGACGGCGACAAAGTCATGGCCGTCTGCGCCACCGACATGAAGCGCCGGGGCCATCTCCAGGGGGATGCCATCGTGGCCACCGTCATGTCCAACCTGGGCCTTCATGAGTTCTGCCGCAACAACGGCTTCCAGCTGATCTGCACTGCCGTGGGCGACCGGAACGTGCTGGAGGAGATGCTCCGCCACGATTACCGCATCGGCGGCGAGCAGTCCGGCCACACCATCTTCACCGAGTTTGCCACCACCGGCGACGGCGAGCTGACGGCCCTGCAGTTCCTGCAGGTCTTCAAGGCCTATGGCGGCCCCGCTTCCGAGCTGGCCTCCTGCTGCGCCACCTATCCCCAGGAACTGATCAACGTGGAGGTCTCCCATGAGCGTGGCGCCAAGGAGCGCATCATGGAATCCGATGCCCTGCAGGCGGCCGTGGCAGAAGAGGAGAGAGTGCTGGCAGGGGAGGGCCGGGTCCTGGTCCGCGCCTCGGGCACAGAGCCCCTGATCCGGGTCATGGTGGAGGCAAAAACCACCCAGCGGGCCAAGGAGGTTGCAGAAAAACTGGCATCCTTCGTGAAAACGCTAAAAATTTAACAGGATATTCCAGGATTTTTTGATATTTTGCTTGACATTTCCCTGGATACACAGGTATAATACAATATGTGCAATCGCATTGAGAATGACAACCCCACATTGGACCAGCGTTCCGACGAAGCCCTCTGCCAGGCGGTGTCGGAAGGCAGCCGGGAGGCGGAGGAGATTTTGGTCACCCGCTACAACCGGTTGGTGCGCACCTGTGCCCGTCCCTATTTTCTCATTGGAGGGGACAGCGAGGACCTGATCCAGGAGGGGATGGTCGGTCTAATCAAGGCGGTCCGGGAATATGATCCCCTGCGGGATGCGTCTTTCCGGACTTTTGCGGAGATTTGCATTCGCAACCGGCTGTTCTCCGTACTGCGTGCTGCTTCTCGCGACAAGCACGCGCCTTTGAATCAGTCGGTTCCCCTGGATACACCCTTCTTTGATGGTAATTCCTACACCGCGGGTATCCGTGACATGGCCCAAGGCAATCCCGAGGATCTGATCCTTGATCGGGAACGTGCCGAAAGCCTTCTGTCCGGCGTCCGAAAGCAGTTGTCTGAGTTCGAAACGAAGATTTTGGGGTACTATTTGGACGGTCTTTCATGTCGGGAAATCGCCGAGGCAGTCGGCAAATCCCCAAAGTCCGTGGACAACGCTGTACAGCGTGTCCGGCGCAAAGTTGCAAGGCAACTTTCTTTCGGCGATTTCAGCAAGAGCTGATACGCAATATATTTTTCTTTATCTGAAGAGAGGGTAAGATCATGTACGAAGACAAGACTTTAGTGTGCAAAGAGTGTGGTCAGGAGTTCGTGTTCACCGCCGGTGAGCAGGAGTTCTACGCCGAGCGCGGCTTCCAGAATGAGCCCCAGCGCTGCAAGGCCTGCCGCGACGCCCGCAAGAACGCTGCCCGCGGTCCCCGCGAGTACTTCACCGCTGTTTGCGCTGCCTGCGGCGGCGAGGCTCGGGTTCCCTTTGAGCCCAAGAGCGATCGTCCTGTTTACTGCAGCGAGTGCTTTGCCAAGATGCGCCAGAACGGCTAATCTTTGCCACTTTGAAAGCGCCCACCCAATCGGGTGGGCGCTTTTTTCTTTTTTAGGTCTGCACTTCGGGCGTGCTTTGGGGTAAAATGGGCGTTTTTAGAGAGGGAAGGGCACCTTTTTCGCTGCCATTTTCCGTTTTTTTCACTTCTTCTATTGAAAAGCGCGATGGGATGGGGTATACTATTTTCATTCCATTTTCCGAAAACGGAGGAGAACCATGATCGAAATTAAGAAAGACACCATCATCGGTGATATCCTGGATGTGGCCCCCCACACTGCGCCCATCTTCCTGTCCATCGGCATGCACTGCCTGGGCTGCCCCTCTTCCCGCGGCGAGACCGTGGAGGAGGCCTGCATGGTCCACGGCATCGATTGTGACAAGCTGCTGGCTCTGGTGAACGAAGAGGCCAACAAGCCCCAGGAGTAAGCCAGACAAAGACGCGAAGGACGCATACGGAAGGCTCTTCCGTATGCGTCTTGTGCGGCTATCAGGGCTGTTGCCCGCAAGAGGGGAGGAACGCCTGTGGGGGAGAAGAAACTGGAACTGCAGCCCCGCCTGCAGGCGCTGGCCGATTGGGTCAGACCCGGTGCCCGGCTCGCTGACGTTGGCACGGATCACGGTTATCTGCCGGTGTGGCTGCGGCTGCACGGAATCGTGGAGCATGCCATTGCCAGCGATCTGCGGCCGGCTCCTCTGGATCACGCCCGGCGCTCTGCCGCTGCATACGGCGCATCGGACATTGAATTTCGCCTTTGTGACGGCCTGAGGGGCATTGCCCCGGAGGAGGCGGACACCGTGGTGGTGGCCGGAATGGGCGGCGAAAATATTGCCGCCATTCTGGAAGCCTCACCCTGGTGCATGGATGGAGCACATTTTCTCCTGCTTCAGCCCATGAGCCGCGACCAGCAGCTCCGGGCCTGGCTTCCCCTTCACGGAGGCCGGGTGCTGCGGGAACGCCTGGTGGAGGACAAAGGTACCTTGTATCCGATCCTGGAGGTGGTGGGCGGCACCATGTCCCCAGCCACGCCAGCACAGTGCTATGGCGGCTTTGCCCTCAGCGGCGACCCGCTGTGGGGCGCCTATCTGGAGGAACGGATCGTCAAGCTGCGCCGGGCCGCCGAAGGCCTGCGCCGCAGCTCCAGCGAAGAAGAACAGCTCCGGGGAGCGGAGCTTGAAAAACTCGCAGAGGAACTCTGCGTGCGGAAAGGGGAGTGGGAACATGCCAACTGTGGCGGAGATTGAAAAGAGTCTGTATGAATTGGCCCCCGGTTCGCTGAAAATGGACTGGGACAATGTGGGACTGCTGGTGGGTGACCCGGACCGTCAGGTCCAGCGGGTCCTGGTGGCTCTGGATGTAGTGCCTTCCGTGGTGGACGAGGCTTTGGCCGGAGACTTCCAGCTGATCGTGGCCCATCATCCGGTGATGAACTGTAAGTGGCTGCCGGTGCAGACCCTGCGGCAGGACACACCTCAGGGCAGACTTTTGCGCAAGCTGGTGCAGTCTGACCTGGCTGCCATCTGCATGCACACCAATCTGGATGCTGCCCGTGGGGGCGTCAACGACGCTTTGGCCAATGCCCTGCGGGTGATCGACCCTGGGCCCCTGGATGAGAGCCAAATCGGCCGGTGGGGCCATCTGGCCTCTGCCGTGCCTTTGAAGCAGTTTGTGGGTACGGTTTGCCGCACCCTGCACTGCAACGGCGTTCGATACGCAGACGCCGGCAAGATGGTCAGCCAGGTGGCAGTGGGCGGCGGAGCCTGCGGCGACATGATTCCCCAGGCCCTGGCCCTCGGATGTGACACCTTTGTCACCTCTGACCTGAGCTATCACCAGTTTTTGGATGCGCCGGCTATGGGCATCAACCTCATCGACGCCGGCCATTTCCCCACGGAGGATGTGATCTGCCCTGTGTTGGTCCAGTTCCTCCAGACGCGCTTCCCCCAGCTGACCGTCCAAAAATCCGCCTCCCATTGTGAGGTCATCCAGTATTACGTAGAAGGAGAGAAATAAGCATGTCCGGACATTCCAAGTGGCATAATATTCAGAAAACCAAGGGCGCGGCCGATGCCAAGCGCTCCCAGATCTTCACCAAGATCGCCCGTGAGATGATCGTTGCCGTCAAAGAGGGCGGCGGCAGCGGCGACCCCAACAACAACTCCCGCTTGGCCACCGTTATCGCCAAGGCCAAGGCTGCCAATATGCCCAACGACAACATCAAGCGCACCATCGACAAGGCTCTGGGCGCTGGCAACACCGATAACTTTGAGCCCGTCACCTATGAGGGCTACGGTCCCTCCGGTGTGGCTGTCATCGTGGAGGCTCTGACCGACAACCGCAACCGTACTGCTCCTGAGGTCCGTCACTATTTCGACAAGTTCGGCGGCAATCTGGGCGCTCCCGGCTGCGTGTCCTGGTCCTTTGACCGCAAGGGCGTTATCGTCATCGACAACTCCGAAGGGGAGCTGGACGAGGACAGCGTGATGATGGACGCTCTGGATGCCGGCGCTGCGGACTTTGAGGCCGACGGCGAGGCCCTGGAGATCACCACTGATCCCGATGCATTCAACGACGTGGTCAAGGCTCTGGAGGCCAAGGGATACAGCTTCGTCAACGCCGAGATCGAGATGGTTCCTCAGAATTACGTCACTCTGGAGAAGGAGGACGACGTGAAGAATATGGAGAAGCTCATCGAGTTCCTGGAGGATAACGACGACGTCCAGAACGTCTGGCACAACTGGCAGCAGAACTGAGTCTTTCTCTTACATTCATTTATCGGACAGCGGCATTATCTGCCGCTGTCCGATTTTTTATTTCCTATATTTCAACAAAAGTTTGCAACGGTGTACAAAGGGAACATAATAAAAAACTTAATAATGGACTGCCAATCTTACACAAAGTACCGCCCAAACGAGACTACGGGCGGTATTTTTGTATC
>CDTY01043615.1_pt1 | contig 16893 bp, 17 predicted proteins | sample 557731 | NCBI WGS metagenome assembly CDTY01 (sample SAMEA3182101, study PRJEB8094) | gut metagenome | biome: human; feature: gut; material: Stool; isolation source: human stool | place: Canada | collected 2013-02-12
GAGCCCAACGGCTATCTGCACATCGGACACTGCAAGGCTTTGACCATCGACTTTGGCATGGCGGAGAAGTTCTGCGGCATGTGCAATCTGCGGATGGACGACACCAACCCCACCAAAGAGGACACCGAATATGTGGACGCCATCCAGGAGGATATCCGCTGGCTGGGCTTTACCTGGGACGACCGGTTTTACTATGCCTCCGACTATTTTGATAAAATGTATGAGTGTGCCGAGGACCTGATCCGAAAGGGACTGGCCTATGTCTGCGAGCTGACTCCCGAGCAGATGCGGGAGATGCGGGGCGATCTGACCCACCCGGCAGTGAGTCCCTACCGGGACCGTCCTGTGGAGGAGAGCCTGGATCTGTTCCGCCGCATGAAGGCCGGCGAGTTTGAAAATGGCCGGATGACCCTCCGGGCCAAGATCGACCTGGCCTCCGGCAACTTCAATATGCGGGACCCGGTGATTTACCGCATCAATCACATGACCCATCACCGCACCGGGGACAAGTGGTGCATCTATCCCATGTATGACTTTGCCCACCCCATCGAGGACGCTATGGAGCACATCACCCATTCCCTGTGCTCCCTGGAGTTTGAGGCCCACCGTCCTCTGTACAACTGGGTGGTGGAGCACTGCGATTTGCCCGCCAAGCCCCGGCAGATCGAGTTCGCCCGGCTGGGCATCAACTACACCGTCATGAGCAAGCGCAAGCTCCGTCAGTTGGTGGAGGAGAAGTATGTCTCCGGATGGGACGATCCCCGGATGCCTACCCTCTGCGGTCTGCGCCGCCGGGGCTACACCCCTCGCTCCATCCGCAATTTCTGCGAGCGCATCGGTGTGGCCAAGGTGGACTCCACTGTGGAATACGCCTTCCTGGAGCACTGCCTGCGGGAGGATCTCAATGAGACGGCTCAGCGGACCATGGCGGTGATCCGGCCGGTGAAGCTGACCATCACCAACTATCCCGAGGGACAGAGCGAGACCGTCACGGTGGAAAATAACCCCGTGGACCCCACCGCCGGCACCCGGGAGATCTCCTTCTCCCGCAACCTGTGGATCGAGGCGGACGACTTCCTGGAGACCCCTGTGCCCAAGTACAAGCGCCTGTTCCCCGGCGGCCCCGAGTGCCGCCTGAAGGGTGCCTACCTTATCACCTGCACCGGCTGCGTTAAGGACGAGAACGGGAACGTCACCGAAGTCCTGGCCACCTATGATCCGGACAGCCGGGGCGGCGACCCTGCCGACGGCAGAAAGGTAAAGGGCGCCACCATCCACTGGGTGGATGCCAATACCGCTGTCAACGCCGAGGTGCGGCTGTATGAAAACCTCTTCACCGACCCCGACCCCGATGGAGCGGACAAGAATTTCCTGGATTATGTCAATCCCAAGTCCCTGGAGGTTCTGACGGATTGCAAGGTGGAGGCGGGCCTGGCCGATGCCCAGGCACCCAAGAGCTATCAGTTCATGCGTCTGGGCTACTTCTGCCTGGACAACAAGGATTCCCGTCCGGGACACCTGGTGTTCAACCGGAGTGTGTCCCTGAAGGACAGCTTCAAAAAGTAAAGCAGGGAGAGAGGCCGCTGTTTCGGCCTCTCTTTTCCCTTTGGTCATGCGCGGAAGAAGGAGTGGATTCATGTTTGAAATGCCAAAGAGCGCGGCACTGATGCTGCAGGGCGGTTCGCTGCGGTGCCTGTTTACCGCTGGCGTGCTGGATGTGATGATGGAGCGGGAGATCACCTTCCCCTGTGTGGGCGGTGTCTCTGCCGGCTCCCTGTGCGGCATCAATTATGTGTCCCGTCAGCCGGGGCGTACCGCCCAGGTGAACCTGGATTATGTCAACGACAAGCGCTACATGGGCCTGGAGAGCTTCGTGAAGCACAAGTCGGTGTTCAACTTTGACTTCCTCTTCGGCGAGCTGAGTCAGGAGCTGTTGCCTCTGGACTATGACACCTTTTACAATTCTCCCCAGCGGTATGTGGCCTTTTCTACCGACTGCCGCACAGGGGAGCTGGTGGCCCATGAGAAGGGTGTCTCGGAGGACATTCTGATGGCTGCTCGGGCCTCCTGCAGCATTCCGCTCATGTCCCCCATGGTGGAGGTGGACGGCCGTCATTGCCTGGACGGCGGCGTGGCCTCCGCAGTGCCGGTGGATTGGGCCATAGAGCAGGGATACGAGAAGATCGTAGTGGTGCTGACCCGTCAGAAGGGCTATCGGAAGAAACCGGTGGGCCGGACCATGCTGCGTCTGTATCAGCAGAAGTATCGGGATTGGCCGCTGCTGGTAGAGGCGCTGCGGCTGCTGCCGGTGCGCTACAACGAGCTCCACGCCCAGATCAACCGCCTGGAACGGTCGGGCCGCATCTTTGTGATCCGACCCAAGGGACCGGTGCAGGTCTCCCGGGTGGAAAAGGACGTGGGAAAGCTTAAAGCCCTGTATGAAGAGGGACGGCGTACGGCGGAGGAGCAGCTGCCGGCCATGCTGGAATATCTTAATAAGTGAGTGCAGACCCAAGAGGACGCCTTTTAGGCGTCCTCTTTTTTATCTGTGGGCTGGGCGTTGCATGAAAGAATACACCATTGGCCCCTCTGGGCGCCTACAAAGGGGAGTGCTCTCCGGTACGGCTGTGGCTGTGGCGGCATAGGATAGACGGAGCAAAGAGGGGCTCTGTCCGGGCTTGGCCCGACAGAGAAAGGGGAAGGACCAGGCTCCAAGGCTGGCGGAGAGAGCAGTGCTGGGGAAGCACCCCCATTTGAACGGAAGAAAAGGGAGGAGTTTTGAAATGAAAACCAACGACATCATTCGAGCCTACACCAAGGGAGAACTGACCGCCCAGGAGGCTAACGCCAAACTCAAGGCCATCGGCGTCAACGTCCGCCTGGTGGAGGGCAAAAATCAGCTGACTGCCCAGGAGATTGCCGCAACCCTGGTGGGCGATACCCCTCGGGAGGCCAACGGCTGGGGCCTTTTGGACGTGGGCGTCGGCGGCTTTGAGAAGGTCCGCGTGGTGAACGGTGTCACTGTGGACTACGACAACGGCGCCGACACCAACTACGCCCTGGTGCTCATCGGCGGCAAGATGTACAAGATCGTCGACCACAACAAGCTCAGTGAGCTGTAAAGGGGGCTTTTCATGGAGCAGCTGAAAAAGCGGGTGGCAAATCTGCTGTCGGTCAAGAGTATCGTCACCATTGCGCTGACGTCGGTGTTTGCCTATCTTTCGGTGGCAGGCCATGTGTCTACGGATCAGTTTCTGACCGTGTTCACCGTGGTCATCGCCTTTTATTTTGGTACCCAGGCGGAGAAAAAGAGCTCCGCAGGCAGCGGTGAGGGCAATGGCTGAGCAGTTTGCAGGCACCATAGCTCTGCAAGATATTTCCCGCTTGCAAATCTACCACAATACGGCCAGATACCCGGAGCGGGAGATGGAAAAGATCCTTCAGGAGACCGGCGGCAGCTTCCTCTTCGGCGGGCCTATCTTTCTCTCCAACCTTCAGGCCTGCTGCCACCTGAAAGGGGACGGCATGACCTACTGCGCCCCGGACTATCAGGTCTGGGGCATGGCCTGGAGCCGGGATGTGCAGGACTACGGCTGTGCCCTGCTGCCGGACGGCAGGGACAACTGCGTGGAGTGCGTGGCCCTGATCGTCAACGGCAAGCCGGTAGAGAAGCCCCACTACAACCCGGACATGGGGGGCAGCCGTCCCCGCCAGGCCATGGGGAGCAAGGCCGGGCGCTTTGCCTATCTGGTGACAGAGACGGCGTACACACCTGAGGCGCTGCGGGATGTGCTGGCGTCCGCTGGCTGGGACAGCGCGGTGATGCTGGATGGCGGCGGCTCGGTGTGCTACCGGGACCGCCAGGGGCAGGGCTTTGTCTGTGATGCGGACCGGGTGCTGCCTTTTTATCTGGTGGTCCACGAAAAGGAGGAGAACCCATTGAGTGAGAAAAAGACGGTGTGTCTGGACGCGGGCCACGACGCCGGGAACCTGGCCAACAAGAGCCCCGACGGCACCTATTATGAGCACGAGTTTGCCCTGGACATGGCCAAGCGCATCCGCTCCCATCTGGAGCGCTGCGGCGCGGATGTGACAGAGACCCGGCCTGACGGCAAGGCGGTGAGCCTCCAGGAACGCTGCAAGATCGCCAACGGCATCCAGGGCCTTGACCTCTTTGTGTCGCTCCACTCCAACGCGGCAGCAAGCAGTGGCTGGAGCAGTGCCAAGGGCTGGAGCTGCTACCTCTATGGTGCGGGCGGCGAGCGGGAGAAAGCAGCTCAAGCCATTTTGAAGCAGGTAAAAGCCACTGGCATTACCGTGCGCACTTCGGCTCTGGTCTATGACCCGGCGCTCTATGTGCTCAAGAATACGGCCGCACCGGCGGTGCTCATCGAGCATGCCTTCCACACCAACCAGGAGGACGCAGCCAACCTCAAGAGCGAGGAATGGCGGGCCAAGGTGGCCCAGGCGGAAGCCAAGGGTATCGTGGCGTATCTGGGCCTTTCCTGGGTGGCGCCATCCAGCGGCGTTCCGCAGGAGCCGGCGGAACCGGCAGAGCCGGAAAAGCCCTCGGTGCCGGCGGAACCTGTTCAGGAGGACGAAGATGCGGAGCTCAGCGCCGCCGTAGAAAAACTGGCGGCGGCAGGTATCCTGGACAGCCCCGACTACTGGGCGGCAGGGAAGTACAGCGCCGCCACTGTGCGGCTGCTGCTCATCAAAATGGCCGCGGCTATGAACTGACCTGTCTGCGGGTTCAAAAGACACAGAGGAAAGCCCCGTCCCGAATTTTTCGGGACGGGGCTTTTTCTGTGCCGGTTCCACAGCCTTGCGCAAAGCCGTGAGCCAGAGTGCAAGCCACTTTGAGGAACGGCCGTTTTTCCGCCTCCCAAGATCACACATGGGGAAAAGAGCGCATAGCAATAGAGTGGAAATCATAGAGGGAAATTTTTAGCTTGACAGGGCATATATATTTTAGTATATTCTAATATATTAAAATACTAATGAATTTAAGGAGGAGTTTTATGGCGTCGAAGCGATACGCCCAGGTGGGAGAGCACTGTGTGGCATGCGGCTGCTGCGTAAAGGTGTGCCCCCTGGGGGCCATCCAGGTGTGGAAGGGCGTGGCGGCCCGGGTGGATACCGACCGCTGCGTGGGCTGCGGCAAATGCGCTGGGGAGTGCCCGGCGGGGACCATTTCTTTGAAAGTGCGGGAGGAAACGGTATGAAGGGGAACAAGAAGCACTGGTACGACTACCTCTGGATCGTCACGCCCATCTATCTGGGACTGGGATTTTTCAATATCCTCTTTGCCTGGCTGGGTATGATCTTCTTCTGCCTGCCGCTGCTGATCTCCATTTTCGGCGGCGGAAAGCTCTACTGCAACCGCTACTGTGACCGGGGGCAGTTCCTGAGCCTTCTGGGCGGTCGGCTGAAGCTGTCCCGGAACCGGCCCACGCCCCGCTGGATGCGCTCCCAGGTCTTCCGGTACGGCTTTTTGATCTTCTTTTTCATCATGTTCTTTCAGATGCTCTGGACCACCTATTTGGTGGGCGCCGGAGCCCGGGACCTGGGGGAGTTCGTCAAGCTGTTCTGGACCTTCCGTCTGCCCTGGCACTGGGCCTATCACGGCACGCTCTTTGCCCCCTGGGTGGCCCAGTTCGCCTTTGGGTTTTACAGCATCATGCTCACCTCCACCCTAATCGGTGTCATCGTTATGGTCCTTTTCAAGCCCCGGAGCTGGTGCGTGTTCTGCCCCATGGGTACCATGACCCAGCTGATCTGCCGCCTGCGGGCGGGAAAGCCTACGGAGGAAGGAGAGAAGATTCATGGAGGAGAAAGCAAAACAGGTAGCGGAACTGCTGAAGCTGTTGGCCAATGAGAACCGGCTTTTGCTGCTGTGCGCTCTGCTGGAGCGCCCCATGACAGTGGGGGAGCTGGGAGAGCGCACCCCCAACATCGGCCAGTCGGCCCTGTCCCAGCATCTCCACGCCCTGCGCTCCGCCGGACTGGTGGCGGACCAGCGGAAGGGCCAGTATGTGGTCTATTCCGTGGCGGATGAGCGGGTGCGGGTGCTGCTGGCAGTGCTCAGGGAGCAGTACTGCCGGGAGGAATGAAAAAAGAGAGCCGCCTCACTCCAACTCGGAGTGAGGCGGTTTTCTTTGCGTTTAATCGTCTGTGCGGTGGCCCAGACGAATCTCCCGGATGTCGTAGGGGGCGGTCTGGTAGACAAAATAGTTCAGCCAGTTGGCATAGAGCAGATTGGCGCAGGATCGCCAGGTGACAGGGGGAGATTGGGTGGGGTCGTCGTTGGGAAAGTAGTTTTTGGGCAGCTGGATGTCGACCCCGGCCTCCACATCCCGCAGATACTCCTTTTTCAGGGTGTCCCGGTCATATTCCGAGTGGCCCATGATGAAGATCTGGCGGCCCTTGTCGGTCTTGATGGCGTAGATGCCCGCCTCCGGGGAGGAGGCCAGGATCTTCAGCGCCGGCACCGCCTCCACATCGGAGCGGTCCACGGTGGTGTTCCGGGAGTGGGGGACCCAGAACTGGTCGTCAAAGCCCCGGAAGAGCATGAAGTTGGGCTCTTCCACCGTGTGGCGGAACACGCCGAAGAGCTTTTCAGGCAGCGGACGCTTGGGGATGCCGTAGTGGTAGTACAGTCCCGCCTGGGCGCCCCAGCAGATGTGGAGGGTGGAGTGGACGTTGGTCTTGCTCCACTCCATGATCCGGCACAGCTCCGGCCAGTAGTCCACCTCCTCAAAAGGCATCTGCTCCACCGGCGCGCCGGTGATGATGAGGCCGTCGAAGGTCCGGTCCTTCACCTCGTCAAAGGTCTTGTAGAAGGCCAGCATATGCTCCTGGGAGGTGTTCTTGGACACGTGGCCGGTGGGGGCGATGAGCTCCAGCTCAATCTGCAGCGGCGTGTTGCCCAGGACCCGGGCCAGCTGGGTCTCCGTGTCCACTTTGGTGGGCATCAGGTTCAAAAGCAGGATCTGCAGCGGGCGGATGTCCTGGGTCATGGCCCGGGTCTCGGTCATGACGAAGATATTTTCACTGCGCAGCGTCCGGGTGGCGGGCAGCTGATTGGGGATTTTGATGGGCATGGCGTGCTACTCCTTGTCTCGGTTTGCTTTTTTAGATGGCGTCCAGCGCCTGGGCGATATCTTCGATCAGGTCCTCCTTGCTCTCCAGGCCGCAGCTCATCCGCACGAGGCCGGCGGGCACGCCGGCGGCGGCCAGCTGTTCATCGGTCATCTGCCGGTGGGTGGAGGAGGCCGGGTTGAGGCAGCAGGTACGGGCGTCGGCCACATGGGTCTCAATGGCAGCCAGCTTCAGGTGCTTCATGAAGATGCCCGCTGCTTCCCGGCCGCCCTTGAGCTCAAAGGACACCACGCCGCAGGAGCCGTGGGGCAGGTACTTCTGGGCCAGCGCGTGGTATTTGTCCCCGGGCAGGCCGCAGTAGTTCACCTTCTCCACCTTGGGATGCTTGTCCAGGAACTCTGCCACCGCCTGGCCGTTTTCACAGTGCCGGGCCATACGGACGTGGAGGCTCTCCAGTCCCAGGTTCAGGTAGAAAGCGTGCTGGGGGGACTGGATGGCGCCAAAGTCCCGCATGAGCTGGGCGGTGCACTTGGTGATGAAGGCGCCCTCCTTGCCGAACTTCTCAGCATAGGTGATGCCGTGGTAGCTCTCATCGGGGGTGGTGAGGCCGGGGAACTTGTCGGCGTGGGCCATCCAGTCGAACTTGCCGGAATCCACGATGGCGCCGCCCACGGCAGTGCCGTGGCCGTCCATGTACTTGGTGGTGGAGTGGGTGACGATGTCGGCGCCCCATTCAAAGGGGCGGCAGTTGACAGGAGTGGCAAAGGTGTTGTCCACGATCAGAGGTACGCCGTGGTCATGGGCGGCCTTGGCAAGGCGCTCGATGTCCAGCACCGTCAGGGCGGGGTTGGCGATGGTCTCGCCGAAGACGCACTTGGTGTTGGGCCGGAAGGCGGCGGCCAGCTCCTCGTCGGAGCAGTCAGGCGCCACAAAGGTGGTCTCCACGCCCATCTTGGCCATGGTCACGGAGATCAGGTTGAAGGTACCGCCGTAGATGCTGGAGGAGGCCACGATGTGGTCCCCGCAGGAGGCGATGTTGAACAGGGCGAAGAAGTTGGCCGCCTGACCGGAGGAGGTGAGCATGGCGGCGGTGCCGCCCTCCAGGGCGCAGATCTTGGCCGCCACATAGTCGTTGGTGGGGTTTTGCAGGCGGGTATAGAAATAGCCGCTGGCCTCCAGGTCGAAGAGCTTGCCCATATCCTCGGACGTGGCGTATTTGAAGGTGGTGGACTGGATGATGGGGATCTGGCGGGGCTCGCCGTTGCCCGGCGTATAGCCGCCCTGGACGCACTGGGTCTCAATACGATAGTTGCTCATGTTTATTTACCTCCGTTGTCTGAATTGGCGGGGCAAAAAGAAAACTCCCGTCTCAAAGAAAAACTTTGAGACGGGAGATGCTCCCGCGGTACCACTCAAATTGCGCGCCGGTCCCGGCGCACCTCTCACAGGCTCCAACAAGCCCTCTGCCTTAACGCGGCGACACGGAAGGGCCTAATCCGTCTCCGGTCTCGACCCTCCGGCTCAGAAGCCATAGGCATTGAAAGCGTTTCCCCGCCGTCTCGCACCAACCGCCGGCTCTCTGCAAGGTTCCGCGCCTTCGCCCTCTTCATCACAGCCTTTTTTGTATTGGGGTCATTGTAGCACAGCTCCGGGAAATGTCAAGAGTGAATTTTTAATTTTTTGTCCCGGAGACCCAATGGGGCAGGGGAGAGACGACACCATTCTTCACAATCTGTTCATTGACGAAAGGTGCCGTTGGGGAGTATAATAATTCGATAATGTGTGATTTTTTGTGAATCTGGAGGGCGTCTTATGTGGATCGCGGATAAATGGCAGGATTATGAGCTGCTGGACTGCGGCGGGGGAGAGAAGCTGGAGCGCTGGAGCCGGCAGGTCCTGGTGCGGCCGGACCCCCAGGCCATCTGGGAGACGCCCCATGCCAATCCCGGCTGGCGGCAGGCCAACGCCCGGTATCTCCGCTCCCGCACCGGCGGCGGCCACTGGGAGAAGAACAAGCTGCCGGAGAGCTGGACCGTTCGCTATGGGGAGCTGACCTTCCAGGTCAAGCCCATGAACTTTAAGCACACGGGTCTCTTCCCGGAGCAGGCGGTGAACTGGGACTTTGCCATGAACAAGATCCGCTCCGCCGGCCGGCCCATCCGGGTGCTGAATCTGTTTGCCTATACCGGCGGTGCCACCGTGGCCTGTGCCGCAGCGGGGGCCAGCGTGTGCCATGTGGACGCGGCCAAGGGCATGGTCCAGTGGGCCCGGGAGAACGCCAAAGTCTCCGGATTGCAGGATGCCCCCATCCGCTGGATTGTGGACGACTGCGCCAAATTTGTGGAGCGGGAGATCCGCCGGGGCAAGACCTACGACGCCATCATCATGGACCCGCCCTCCTACGGCCGGGGCCCGGGGGGCGAGGTGTGGAAGCTGGAAGAGAACCTGTATCCCTTCGTGAAGCTGTGCGCCGGTGTGCTGTCGGACAAGCCCTTGTTCGTCCTCATCAACTCCTATACCACCGGCCTGGCCCCCTCGGTGCTGGGCTATCTTCTGAGCCTGCTGGTGAAGGAGAAGTACGGCGGCCGCTGCTCCTGGGACGAGCTGGGCCTGCCGGTGACGGAGACGGGCCTGGCGCTGCCCTGCGGCGCCACCGGGCGCTGGGAGTCTGAATAAGCCCCGGGCCGGACGAAAATCCCCAAAAGGAAGATTTTAAGATTATGTCAACTATGCTGCAGACTGAGCAACTGGAGTACGCCTACCCGGCGGAGGAGGGGAAGCCCCCTCGTCTGGCGCTGGGGGGCGTGGACCTGAACATAGAGAAGGGCAGCTTTGTGGTGGTGCTGGGGCACAACGGCTCCGGCAAGTCCACCCTGGCCAAGCACTTCAATGCCGTGTTGCTGCCCACTGGAGGCAAGGTGTGGGTGGAGGGCATGGACACCGCCGACGAGGCGCTGCTGCTGGAGATCCGCCGCCGGGTGGGCATGGTGTTCCAGAACCCGGACAACCAGATCGTGGCCAATGTGGTAGAGGAGGACGTGGCCTTCGCCCCGGAGAATCTGGGCGTGCCGCCGGAGGAGATCCGCCGCCGGGTGGATGAGGCCCTGGCTGTTGTGGGCATGGAGAAATTCGTCCGCCACGCGCCCCACCTGCTCTCCGGCGGACAAAAGCAGCGGGTGGCCATTGCCGGTGTCATCGCCATGGAGCCGGAGTGCATTGTTCTGGACGAGGCCACGGCCATGCTGGACCCCATGGGCCGGGAAGAGGTGCTCTCCACCGCCCACCGGCTCAACCGGGAAAAGGGGATCACCGTGATCCTCATCACCCACCACATGAACGAGGCGGAGGAGGCGGACCGGGTCATCGTGATGAACGACGGCCAGGTGGCCATGGACGGCAGCCCTCAGGAGGTCTTTTGCCAGGTGGAGAAGCTGCGGGCTCTGGGATTGACGGTGCCGGACACCGTGGAGCTGCTCTATGAGCTGCGCCAGAGCGGCTGGGACGTGCCGCTGGACGCGCTGACGGTGGAGGCCTGCGCCGACGCCGTGGCGGCGGCCATGAAATGACGGAAAGGAAGAACGGGACCATTGGAACCGATTTTACGAGTGGAGCATCTCACCCATACCTATGGGAGCGGGACGCCCTTTGAACGCAGTGCCGTGCAGGATCTGTCGTTCCAGGTGGAGGCCGGGGAGTTTCTCGGCGTCATCGGCCACACCGGCAGCGGCAAGTCCACCCTGATTCAGCACCTCAACGGCCTGCTGCGGCCCACCAGTGGCCATATTTATCTGGACGGCACCGATATCTGGGCCAAGCCCAAGGAGATTCGAAAGGTCCGCTTCCAGGTGGGACTGGTGTTCCAGTATCCGGAATACCAGCTTTTTGAGGAGACGGTCTACCGGGACATCGCCTTCGGCCCCACCAACATGGGCCTTACACCGGAGCAGGTGGACCGGGCGGTGCGGGAGGCGGCGGCCTTTGCCGGACTGAGCGAGGAGCTGCTGGACAAGTCGCCCTTTGAGCTCTCCGGCGGGCAAAAGCGCCGGGTGGCCATCGCCGGCGTTATCGCCATGGACCCCAAGGTGCTGATTTTGGACGAGCCCACCGCCGGACTGGATCCGGAGGGGCGGGAGCGTCTGCTGGCCAATATCCGGGCCTATCATCAGGCCAAGGGCAACACCATTTTGCTGGTGAGCCACAGCATGGACGAGATCGCCCGGAACGTGGACCGGATCCTGGTGCTCAAGGACGCCCATGTGCTCATGAGCGGCACCCCCCGGGAGGTCTTTGCCCGGGCAGAGGAGCTGGAGTCGGCGGGTCTGGATGTGCCCCAGGTGACCCGGATTGCCCGGGCCCTGCGGGACCGGGGACTGGCCATTGACCCGGCGGTCTATACCACCGAGGAGCTGACGGCGGCCCTGCTGGCCCTGAAGAAGGGAGGGAGCGCCGTATGCTGAAGGATATCACCCTGGGGCAGTATTTCCCCGGCGACACCTTGGCCCACCGGCTGGACCCCCGCACCAAGCTGATTTTGGTGGTGCTGTATATCGTGGCGCTGTTTTGCGCCAAGTATTTCTGGACCTACGCCCTGGTGGCCCTGGTGCTGGCCATCTGCGTGCGCATCTCCCGGGTGCGCCTCAAGGCCCTGGTCCGGGGCCTGAAGCCGGTGCTGATCATCATCACCTTTACGGCCCTTTTGAACCTGTTTTACACCAAGGGCGAAGAGCCATTGTGGCACTGGCACTTTCTGAGCATCTATCCCGAGGGCATCCTGGCAGCTATTTTCATGGTGCTGCGGATCACCCTTTTGATCATGGGCACCTTCCTCCTGACCTACACCACCAGTCCCATCCATCTCACCGACGGGATGGAGAGCCTGATGAATCCTCTGAAGAAGATCCATGTGCCGGTCCATGAGCTGTCCATGATGATGTCCATCGCCCTGCGCTTTATCCCCACCCTCATCGAGGAGACGGATAAGATCATGTCGGCCCAGAAGGCACGGGGCGCGGACTTTGAAAGCGGCAACCTGCTCCAGCGGGCCAAAGCCATGATTCCGCTGCTGGTGCCGCTGTTCATCAGCGCCTTCCGCCGGGCCGACGAGCTGGCAGTGGCCATGGAGTGCCGTTGCTATCATGGCGGCGAGGGCCGCACCAAGCTCCATGTGCTCCACTATGCTGCCCGGGATTATGCGGCTATGGTACTGGGCCTTGCCTTTGCGGTGGGCATCTTTGTGCTGGGGAGAATGGGGCTGTGAATGGGACGGCGGTAAAGCGGACAGGCGGGAAAAAACGCCTGATCCTGCTGACTGCACTGGCGGTACTGCTTCTCCTGTTGGTACTCGCCCTGGACAGCCGCCTGGCAGTGCGGACCTATACCCTGGAGACAGACGAGGTCACCGCGCCGGTGCGCCTGGCGGTGGTGACGGACCTGCACAGCTGTGCCTACGGGGAGAACCAGGAGGAGTTGGCATCGGCGGTGCTGAATCTGGATCCCCAGCCCGACGGCGTGCTGCTGGTGGGCGACATCGTGGACGATCAGCTGCCGGAGGAAAACGCCTGGACCGCTGTGTCCCGCCTGGCGGAGTTCTACTGCTGCTTCTATGTCACCGGCAACCACGAGTGGTGGAGCGGTGAGGCGGAGCGCATCTGCCGGGAGATGGAGCGCCTGGGTGTGACAGTGCTGCGGGGCCAGAGTGTGTCCCTGAGCACGTCCCAGGGCCAGACAGTGGAAGTGTGCGGCATCGACGACCCGGATTCCGGAGCGGAGGGCCAGCTGGAACAGGTAGGCAACAGTGTAAATGAAGATACCTTTACTATCCTGATGGCCCACCGTCCAGAGATGATTGACGAGTATCGAACCTATCCCTTTGACCTGGTGGTCAGCGGCCACGCTCACGGCGGGCAGTGGCGCATCCCCGGGCTTTTGAACGGACTCTATGCCCCCAACCAGGGGCTGTTTCCCCAGTATGCCGGCGGGCAGTATGACTGGGAGGAGACCACGCTGGTGGTCAGCCGGGGCCTGGCCCGGGAGAGCACTCGGGTCCCCAGGCTGTTCAACCGGCCGGAAGTGGTGGTTCTTGATATCCTGCCGTCCTAGGAGACGGCAAAAAGGAGTGTCCCATGCGCAACATTGCCTTAAAACTCATGTATAACGGCACGGCCTATCACGGCTGGCAAGTGCAGAAGAACGCCGCCACCGTCTGTGAGACGCTGCAGAAGGCCATTGAGAAGATCACCGGCGCGCCGGTCCATCTCACCGGCTGCGGTCGTACCGACGCCGGCGTCCATGCTGAGGCCTATGTGGCCAACTTCCGCACCGAGGCCCGCATCCCCACCGACCGGCTGCCCTTTGCCATCAACACCCATACCCCCGAGGACATTGTGGTGAAGGAGGCCTATGAGGTGGCCGAGGACTTCAACGCCATCGGCTCATGTCTGCGGAAGGAATATACCTACCGGATCTTTAACTCCCGGATCAAAAATCCGTTTTATGTCAATCGAGCTTACTTCTACCCCAAGCACTTGGACGAGGAGTTTTTGAACCGGGCGGCGGGGATGTTCGAGGGGACCCACGACTTTGCAGCGGTCCGCTCGGTGGGGACGGATGTCAAGTCCACTGTCCGCACCATCTATTACTGCTACGTCACCCGCAGCGGGGATCTGCTGGAGCTAAAGGTCTGCGCCAACGGATTTTTGTATAATATGGTCCGGGCCATCACCGGCACGGTGCTCTATGCGGCGGAGGGAAAATTCACCCCCGAGGACATCCCCGGTATTTTGGAGCGGGGCGAGCGGACGGCCGCCGGCCCCACGGTGCCGCCGGGGGGACTGTACCTGACAAAACTTTGGTATGAGGATGAGCGACTCAATGGCTGAAAATCGAGACGACATTTGGAATGATGACGACGAGGAGCCGCCCCGGCAAACGGGCAGATGGAAGCGCTTTTTGCTCTTTACCCTGACACTGGTGGTGGTTTTGGCGGTGGTGGTCCTGGCTGCCTGGCGGGACGGCACCGGCTTTGATGTGCTCCGCCGCTGGTTCAGCTATGGCAGCGGCGGGGAGGAACAGACTGCCTTCGACTATGATTCCGACCGCAGCAACCGCTTTGCCTCTGTGGGGAACAGTCTGCTGGTGGCTTCCAGCACCGGCGTGGAACTGCTGAGCAGCAGCGGAGAGAAGCTTTACAGCGAGACGGTGCCTCTGACTGCGCCGTCCATCTCTGAGGGCGGCAGCACGGCCGTGGTGGTGGACTCCGGCGGCACGTTTTTGTCGGTGTTCAATGAGAAGGGCGTGGTGTATCAGCTGACTGCCGAGAGCGGAGAACCCTTCATCTCTGCCACCATGAACGAGTCCGACTGGCTGGCGGTCACGTCGGAAAAAACCGGATATAAGGGCTGCGTCAGCGTCTATGACCCCGGCGGGGAGCTGGTCTTTGCCTTCAACTCCTCGGACCGCTTTGTCACCAACGGCTGTGTCTGCGCGGACAACAAATATCTGGCAGCGGTGACTCTGGGCCAGGAAAACAGCGTGTTCCTCAGCGAGATCGTGCTCTATCCCCTGGACAGTGAGGAGCCCTCTGCCACCTATCAGATCAGCGACGGGCTAGTGCTGCAGATTGGGAACCAGGATAAATCCCTGGTCACCGTGTCTGACACCTGCCTGACCTTTGCTGATTCCAACGGAACGGTGAAGGGGACCTACAACTATGCCGGCCGTTACCTGCGGGAGTATACCCTGGGCGGCGACGGCTTTGTGGCGCTGCTGCTCAACCGCTATCGGGCCGGCAGCACCGGCCAGGTGGTGACGGTGGACAGCTCCGGACAGGAACTGGGGAAACTGGATGTGGAAGAGGTCATGGCCTTGTCGGCGGCTGGCCGCTATCTGGCGGTGCTCTATGCCGACTCCCTGGTGATCTATACGTCCGACATGACGGAGTATGCCCGTTTGGAGAATACCGGGGACACCCGGGATGTGCTGCTGCGCAAGGATGGCTCGGCGGTGCTTCTGGGAAGCGAGCAGGCCTCGCTGTACCTGCCCTGAGATAAGAAAACGGGACTTTTGAAGTGAGGGAAACGCATGGATGCGGCAATGATATTGGACCTGGTCATCATCGCGGTACTGGCGGTGGGCCTGATCGTCGGCGCCTGGCGGGGGCTGCTTGCCTCCCTGGCGGGGCTGGTGATCTTTGTGGCGGCTCTGGTGGGCGCGGCGGTGATTGCCAGCGCTCTGACCGCTCCGGTGACGGAATTTGTCCGCCCGGTCATGGAGCATCGCATCGAGGAAAAGGTAGACGCAGCCATGGTGAGCCAGGAGGAGGGCACCGCCTCTTCCCAGGCGCCTGTGGTGGAGGGGACAGCACCCTCCATACCCGGCGAAACCGGTGATACCGGTAGCATGAACAACGCCGGAACCCCCGGGGACATGTCCACGGATGAAACGGAGGACAGCTCGATCCTCCAGCGGGCCCAGGAGATCCTGGAGGCCATGGGGTATCGCAAGGGTGTGCAGGAGAGCGTCTCGGAGAAGGTGCAGGAGACCGTGCGGGATACCAGCGTTTCTCTGGTGACTGCTCTGGCCAACAGCCTTCTGGAGACGGTGGTGCACACGGTGCTGTTCTTGCTGTCCTTCGCGGTGCTGACGCTGGTGCTGCGGCTGGTGGTAAAGATGTTGGATCTGATGGCCCGGCTGCCAGGCATCCATATGCTCAACAGCCTGGGCGGCGCTGCCGTGGGACTGGCGGAGAGCGTTCTGATTTTGTTTTTGCTCTTCTGGGTCTTGGACCGATTCGGTGTGCGGATTGCCCAGTCCACCATTGACGAGACCTATCTATTGCGCTTTTTCGTGACGGAGGGCCCTCTGGGCTTTTTGTCCGTACTGTGAGGGGACACGCGTTCCCTCGGTATATCATCTGGAGGTAATTATGCAACCAACACTTTGTTCAAGATGTAAGAAAAATGTGGCCGTGGTGTTCATTTCCAAGATCGAAAACGGCCAGACGGTCAATGAGGGCCTGTGCCTGAAATGTGCCAAGGAGCTGGGATTGCCCCAGGTGGACGACATGATGAAGCGCATGGGCATCTCGGATGAGGACCTGGAGACCCTCAACAACGAGATGATCCAGGCCTTCGGCGGGGCGGAGAACATCGAGGATCTACCCAGCGGCGAGGACGGCATGGACGAGGAAGATGACGGCAAGACCGCCACCTTCCCCTTCCTTAACCGCCTCTTCTCCGGCGGAGATGCACCGCAGAAGGTCGACCCGCCTGAGGAGGGGAACAGCTCCACCGGCTCCCGTACCCGGAGCAAGGGGGAAAAGCCTCCCAAGCACAAGTACCTGGACGGCTACTGCATCAACCTCAGCCAGCGGGCCCGGGACGGCAAGCTGGACAAGGTGGTGGGCCGGGAAGAGGAGATCGAGCGGGTCATCCAAATCCTCAATCGCCGCCAGAAGAATAACCCCTGCCTCATCGGTGAGCCCGGCGTGGGCAAGACCGCCATCGCCGAGGGCCTGGCCCAGCGCATCGCCGACGGCGCAGTGCCCTTCAAGCTCCGGGAGAAGGAGGTCTATCTGCTGGACCTGACCGCCCTGGTGGCGGGGACCCAGTTCCGGGGCCAGTTTGAGTCCCGGATGAAGGGCCTCATCGACGAGATCCGCAAGCTGGGCAATGTGATCCTGGTCATCGACGAGGTCCACAACATCGTGGGCGCCGGCGATGCTGAAGGGTCCATGAACGCCGCCAACATCCTCAAGCCCGCCCTGAGCCGGGGCGAGATCCAGGTCATCGGCGC